>Ga0070754_10001318_pt1 | contig 20263 bp, 23 predicted proteins | sample VirMetDEL_Sep_01_FD_75181 | JGI IMG/M metagenome (GOLD analysis project Ga0070754, IMG submission 75181) | Aqueous microbial communities from the Delaware River and Bay under freshwater to marine salinity gradient to study organic matter... | ecosystem: Environmental > Aquatic > Marine >... | reverse complement strand
TCCAGCATCACGCCCATGAACACGAACAGCGGAATGGCCATCCACTGGTAGCCGCTGACGATGCCGTAGAAGCGCGCGGGCAGCAGGTTGAACAGCGTCTCGCCAAAGCCCAGCCAGCCAAACACGAACCCGGTGACCGCCAGGCTGATGGCCACCGGGATGCCGATCATCAGCAGCACGAAGAAGCCGACCAGCATGAAGACCGCGTAGGTCGACATCTCAAACATGGGTCGACTCCGTGAGGGCTTGCAGCGGCGCATCGAGCAGGCGCAGCAACTGCGCGAGCTGCTGCAGCACCAGCAGCCCGTAGCCCAGCGGGATGAGCGCCTTCACCAGCCAGCGCAGCGGAATGCCGCCGGGGTCGGGCGATCCCTCGCTGATCGAGCGTGACTGCTCCACGTAGCCCAGCGACAACCAGATGAACAGCAGGCTCACCGTGATGAGCAGCAGCGCAGAGATCACGTCGACCAGGCGCTTGGTGCGTGGCGAGTAGTGGTTGTAGAACAGGTCCACGCGCACGTTCTCGCCGCGCTGCAGCGCGTGGCTCATGCCGAGCAGGATCAGGGCGGCCATCAGATGCCATTCGAGTTCCTGCGCCCACACCGAGCCGAAGCTGAAGGCGTAGCGCAGGAGCACGTTGGTGGCGACCAGCCCGATCATCACCAGCGCAATCCACGCCGTGAGCCCGCCAATGCGGTCGATGGCGCCTTCGATGAGCGTGGCCAGCGGCCGCAGTGCCTTCAGCATGTTTCGGCGCTCCGCTTCAGCCGCGAACCTTGAGGTGGTAGGCCTCTTCGCTGATCTCGCTCCAGCGGTCGTACTTGGCCTTGAACGCGAAATAGGAGTCGTGCACCTTCTTGGTCAGCGGGTCCTTGATGGCGTCGGCCAGCACCTTGTCGGTCTCGGTCTTGAGCGCCTTGATCACGTCGTCGGGCAGCGGCCGCGCGATCACGCCCTGGTTCTTCACCAGGTCTTCCATGGCGTCGGAGTTCGCCTTCTGGCACCAGCCTTCGCTGATCACGTTGCAGGCCGCCGAGGCGTTGGTCACGATGGCCTGGAGGTCCTTGGGCAGCTTGTCCCAGGCGGCCTTGTTGATGAGCAGTTCGGACACCGTGGACGATTCGTGCCAGCCGGTGGTGTAGTAGAACTTGGCGGCCTTCTGCAGGCCCAGGCGACGGTCCTGGAACGGTCCCACGAATTCGGCTGCGTCGATGACGCCACGCTCCAGCGCGGGGAAGATCTCGCCACCGGGCAGCACCTTCACGTCCACGCCCAGATTCGCGTACACCTTGCCCGCCAGTCCGGGGATGCGCATTTTCAGGCCCTTGAGGTCGGCCACGGTCTTGATCTATTTCTTGAACCAGCCCGTCATCTGGACGCCGGTGTTGCCGCAGGGCATGGCCACCATGCCGAAAGGCGCGTAGACCTCGTTCCACAGGTCGATGCCGCCGCCGTCGTACAGCCAGCCGTTCATGCCCTGGAAGTTCATGCCGAAGGGCACGGCGGTGAAGTACTGCGCGGCGGCGGTCTTGCCGGTCCAGAAGTAGGCGTTGGCGTGGTTCATCTCCACCGTGCCGGCGCGCACGGCGTCAAAGCCTTCGAACGCGGGAATGAGTTCACCGGCGCCGAACACCTGGATGTTCAGGCGCCCGTCAGACATCTCCCGGATGCGCTTGGCGAGGTCGGTCGCGCTGCCCGGTCCGTCCATATAGAAAGGCGAACCCTTGCCGTAGGCGCTGGTCATCTTCCAGTTGAACTTGCTGGCCGACTGGGCCTGTGCGAGGGCCGGGGCGCCGAGCACGCTGGTGGCGAGGGCGGCGCGAGAGAGGAACTGGCGGCGGATCAGGGACATGGCGGCACTCCTGTGGATGAGGGGTTGGGTGGAAACGGCTGCCGTTTGTAAGGCGACATGCACCCCTCTTCGCAAGCGCCGTGCCACGCCCGTGCCGCCGCCAAGTCCTTGATTTGTCTGGATTTCTGCCGTCCTGTGTCCACATGCTTCCGTCTTGGTGCATGGGCGGCCCGTGCGTCCACCCGATGCGCGGCGCCGAATGTTCAGTGAATTTCCGCTGACGTGTCGTTTGTCAAGCGAACACCGCCTGCGCGAGGCGCATGGAAGCCGTGCCCACGCTCTGATCCCCCCGGCGTGCACAAACGGTGGTGGCGCACGCTGCCGGTGCGCGCGCACCAATCCGGGCGTGTTCTACAGGCGCGCGCCGCCGCGTCGGTTCTTCACGCGCGTGAGCAGGGTCTTGCAATCCACCGACAGGATCTCCGGGCGGTTGAAGATGTGGCGGCGCACGAAGGCCTCGAAGGTCTCGGGGCTCTGGGTAAGCGCATGCACGTGCAGGCTCTTGAGGTCGCTCATGATGTAGAGGCTCACCACCTCGGCGCAGTCGGCCAGCTCCTGGGCAATGCGCTCGATGGCAGCGGGTGCGACCACGATGTCGAGGAACGTGGAATTCACCTGCCCCAGTTTCTCGGGGTTGATCACCGCCGCAAACAACTCGATCACCCCATTGGCCTGCAAGGTCTGGACGCGGGCCCTGGCATGCGCGCGCGAAATGCCGAGCTGGCGCGCGATGTCGGCGAAGGACGCCCGACCGTCCTTCACCAGGATGTTGAGCAGCGCGCTGTCGAGTTTGCTCAGGGCGACATCGGCGACCTGGGGTGGGGGGTTCTGGGTCATGAACGCGATGAAGCAACAGCCGGGCCACCCCTGAGCCACCGCAAGGCGCTTGCAGCGTGCCGTTCATCGCACAGGTGACTCTCGCGAGACCCTGGGGGCTGGTGGTGAGCGGCAGAGAGGCGTACAACGGCCTCCAGGAAACGGTATGAACGGTATAGCTCGTTTTTTCCTTTGCGCCTTTTGTCTCCTGCTGGTGAGTCTGGTGGCACCGCTGGCGGCGCACGGTGCCTGCGTGGACGACCCGGACCGCGCACACGAACTTCGGGTGCTCGACGAGGCCCAGGTCATCGACCTGATGGACCAGCACTCCGTGGTGGCCGCGCCGCAGAAGCTGCACCGCATCATGGCCAGCCTGATCGCCGCTTCGACCCGCCTTCGCGCCGGCCCGAGCATCCACCTGCTGGCTTACGAAGATGGCGAACTCAACGCCTACGCCGCCGACCACGGCCTGGTCATTCTTACCAGCGCCCTGTGGAGCGAGAAGCAGGCCTTGTCGGACGACGAGATCGCCGCCGTGATCGCTCACGAACTCGCGCACATCGAGGGCCGCGATTCGCTGGTAGAGGCCTGTTCGAACCTGGAGCGACTGGCGCAGCCCGGCATGCGCATCGAAGACGCCCGGGACCGCATGGCACTGGAAATGTTCAACCCCCGCTCCCCCGCCGCCCGCGCAGCCCGCGAGGAACTGCACGCGCAGGAACACGCCGCCGACGTGCGCGGCATCGAGCTGCTGCGCCGGGTGGGCCGCGATCCTGCCGCCATGGTGAGCGTGCTCGCCAAGATCCACGGCACCGGGGCCACGGGTCTGAATCTCCTCATGGGGTCGTCGCGTCCGGATGTGAAGGAGCGGCTGGAGAAGGCGCGGGCGGCGGCTTTGGGTCGGGCGGTTGATTGACACGGCGGTTTTCGACCGGACATCCTTGCAATCGTGGAGTGTCATTCCATGAATTGCAAGGATAAGGAGCACTTCAATCCTCTTTGGAGGTGATCGTTGCCACCAGTTCCTCGCCCCAGGCCCAGGGCCCGGTCAACGTCAGCGTGACGGTCGTCCAGTCGCCCTCGACCTGCACCGACTGGTCGGCGTCCCAGGCGCCCCCTTCGTCCAGTGGGCCGCGCGGGCCGGGCGCATGGGCCTCGGCCCAGGCGAGCACGGTCTGCACTTCCTGCATCACCTCGCGCACCTGAGCGCTACGCACGCTGGCCATCGCATCCCAGGTCCCGGTGCCTTCCCCGTCGTCGCTCGCGTCGAAGACGAGGTACTGCAAAGGCGTGCTCACGGGGCCCTCACCGAAGCCTGCCGTTCCTGCGCAATCCACTGCACCCAGAAATCGATGCAGGCCTGAATCTTCGGCAGCCTCTGGCGCGCGCTGGAAGTGACGGCGTAGAGCGGCACGGGCTGGTCGTCCACGAAATCAGCCAGCACCGGAAGCAGCAGCCCTTGCAGCACCAGCGGTTCAGCCGCCAGCGTGGCGAGCCGGCCGATGCCCAGGCCCTGCATCACCATGCTCGCGGCCATGCCGGTGCTGTTGGTGCGCCAGTAGCCTTCCACCGGCAGTTTGAGCGCGTGTCCGTCCACCACGAAGGGCCACTGGTTGAGGTGCGGCGCGGCGGTGTTGGTGATGAGGCGGTGATGGTGAAGTTCGGCGGGATGCTGCGGCAGGCCGGCGCGTTCGGCGTAGGCGGGTGCTGCGTACAGGGCGCGACCCAGGTGCCCCAGTGCGCGCGCCACCAGCGTGTCGGGCAGCGCAGCACCGCTGCGGATTGCGATGTCCACGCCATCGCGCACCAGGTCCGTCAGCCGGTCGTTTACCTCCAGCTCCACGCGCAGCTGGGGATGCTGCCGGTTCAACTCGGCGAGGCTCGGCAGCAGGAAGTATTGCGCTATCACGGTGCTGGCCGCCACGCGCACGAGGCCGCTGGCGCCACCCGTCTGCTGGGCGAATTCGCCCTGGAGTTCTTCCAGCGCGCCGGTGATGCGCTGGCAGTAGGCCAGAAGGGTTTCACCCTCGGCGGTGAGCGAGAGCCCGTGGGTGGACCGGTGCACCAGGCGCACGCCACAGGTTTTCTCGATGCGCACCAGCGCGCGTGAAACCTGGCTGACAGGCGCATCGCGCTCGCGCGCCGCCGCCGACAGGCTCCCCAGCGCCGCCACGCGGGCGAAAAGCTTCAGGTCGTCGAAGGCCAGATCGTCCATGCGTGAGATGGTAGGGGAGCGGCGCGATGGTGTCCCTTGCACGCACCGCAAAGCCGTTTTGAGTGGCATGCGGTTTCCGTGGAGCCGGCGTCTTCCTACAGTGCAGCAACCCCTTCAAGGAGCGCCACATGAACACGGAACACCTGCACAGCACCCTGTCGCCGCAAGCCTACGCGGAATTGGTGGATGGCCTTCGGCTTCAGGCGGAACGCGAGCGCAGCACCGCGATGCACGCCTTTGCCTTGACAGGTTGGTGTGGGCTGCTGGGGCTGTTGAAGAGGAGAGCCCGGATCAGCCCGCCTTCACCTTCAAACGCCAGGCGTGCAGCAGCGGCTCGGTGTAGCCGCTCGGCTGTGCCTTGCCCTTGAAAACCAGGTCCAGCGCGGCCTGGTAAGCCATGCTGGTCTTGAAGTTGCCGGCCATCTTCTGGTACAGCGGGTCGCCGGCGTTCTGCTGGTCGACCACGGCGGCCATGCGCTCGAAGGTCTTGATTACCTGCGCTTCGGTCACGATGCCGTGGTGCAGCCAGTTGGCCATGTGCTGGCTGGAGATGCGCAACGTGGCGCGATCTTCCATCAGGCCCACGTTGTGGATGTCGGGCACCTTGGAGCAGCCCACGCCCTGGTCGATCCAGCGCACCACGTAGCCCAGGATGCCTTGCGCGTTGTTGTCCAGTTCCTGCTGCTTCTCCGCCTCGGTCCAGTTCGGGTTGCTGCTCACGGGGATGGTGAGCAGGCCGGTCAGCAGGTTGTCGCGCTCGCGCACCGGGTCGGATTGGGCGGCTGCTTTTTCCAGTCCCTTCTGCACGTCGCTCACCAGCACCTGGTGGTAGTGCAGGGCGTGCAGCGTGGCGCCGGTGGGGCTGGGCACCCAGGCGGTGTTGGCGCCCGCTTTGGGGTGCGCAATCTTCTGTTCCAGCATGGCCTTCATGAGGTCGGGCATGGCCCACATGCCCTTGCCGATCTGCGCCTTGCCGCGCAGGCCGCACGAGAGGCCCACGATCACGTTGTTCTTCTCGTAGCTCTGGATCCAGGCGCTGGCCTTCATGTCGCCCTTGCGCACCATGGGGCCGGCCAGCATGGCGGTGTGCATCTCGTCGCCGGTGCGGTCGAGGAAACCGGTGTTGATGAAGGCCACGCGGCTGGCGGCGGCCGCGATGCAGGCCTTGAGGTTGACGGAGGTGCGGCGTTCCTCGTCCATGATCCCGAGCTTGACGGTGCTGTCTTTCAGGCCCAGAAGCTGCTCCACGCGTCCGAAGAGTTCGGCGGCAAAGGCCACTTCGCGCGGGCCGTGCATCTTGGGCTTGACGATGTAGACCGAGCCCTTGCGCGAGTTGCGGATGGCGTCCTTCTTCGTGCGCTTGAGGTCGTGCAGGGCGATGGTGGTGGTGACCACGGCGTCCATGATGCCTTCGGGAATTTCCTTGCCTTCTGCGCCCCAAAGGATGGCCGGGTTGGTCATCAGGTGGCCCACATTGCGCAGGAACATGAGCGAGCGGCCATGCAGGCGCACCGCATTCTTCTTTCCGTTGGGAGCTGTGTATTCGCGATCGGCGTTCAGGCCGCGCGTGAAGGTCTTGCCGCCCTTGCTCACCGATTCGGTCAGCGAGCCCTGCAGGATGCCGAGCCAGTTGCGGTAGGCGAGCACCTTGTCCTCGGCGTCCACGGCGGCAATCGAGTCTTCGAGGTCGAGGATGGTGGAGAGCGCCGCTTCCACCACGAGATCGCTCACGCCGGCTGAATCGCTCTTTCCAATGGGCGTGCTGCGGTCGATCTGGATGTCCAGGTGGAGGCCATTGTGCTGGAGCAGCACCGCGCTCGGCGCCTTTGCCTCACCCTGGTAGCCCACCAGTTGCGACTTGTCGGCCAGCTTGCTTGTGCCTCCCTCGGCGAGCGAGACCACAAGTTCGCCGTCCTTGTTGATCCGGTAGCCGGTCGAGCCCACATGCGAGCCCTTCTTCAGCGGCGCGGTGCGGTCCAGCACGTGGCGCGCGTATTCAATGACCTTGGCGCCGCGCTTCGGGTTGTAGCCGCCTTTGGGGCCTGCCTTGCCGCAGCCTTGGTCTTCCGAAATCACATCGGTGCCATACAGCGCGTCGTACAGCGAACCCCAGCGGGCGTTGGCGGCGTTGAGCGCATAGCGCGCGTTCAGGATAGGCACCACCAGCTGCGGGCCGGCCTGCACCGCCAGTTCGTCGTCCACGTTCTTCGTCGTGGCCCGAACGTTCTTCGGCTCGGGCACCAGGTAGCCGATGGTCTCCAGAAACTTGCGGTAGCCCGCCATGTCGCGGATCGGGCCGGGGTTGGCCGCGTGCCAGGTGTCCAGCTCGGCCTGCAGCCGGTCGCGCTCGACCAGCAGCGCCGCGTTTCGAGGCGCGAGGTCGGCCACGATGGCGTCGAAGCCTTTCCAGAACTTCGCCTCGTCCACGCCCGTGCCAGGCAGCACCTGCTGGTTGATGAAGTTGAAGAGTTCGGTGGCGACCTGAAGGCCGTGGATGGCAGTGCGTTGTGTCATGTGGGCTCCAGCGAGAGAGAGGGAAAGAAAAAGCAGTGACAGGTATGAAGGCGCGAAGCGTTCAGAAGAAGTTCAGCACGTCCCGCAGGTTCTGGCCCGTGCGGCGGGGCTGGGTGCCCAGCTCTTCGAACGGCAGGTTCATGCGGTTCACCCAGAGCGTCTGGTAGCCGAACCAGGTGGCAGCCAGGGCGTCCCAGGCGTTGCTGCTGACGAAGACCACTTGCCCGCGCGCCAGGCCGGTGGCCTGTTCGCCCAGCGCATAGGCCTCGGGGTGCGTCTTGTACTTGCGGATCGGGTCCACGCTGATGACGTGGTCGAGAAGGCCTTCGAGCCCGGCGCTGCGCACGGCAATGCCCAGCATCTCGGGGTCGCCGTTGCTCAGGATGCCGGTGACCACGCCGCGGTCGCGAAGGGCCTGCAGCACCTCCCGGTTTTCCGGGAAGGCCGAGAGGTGACGGTACTGGTTCATCAGCCGGCCGGCTCGCTCCTCGTAGGCAGGCCAGTCGCTGCGCGCCGCAGGCTCCAGGGTCTTGATGGCATAGGCCAGGGCGTTCTGCGTGAGCGTCCAGAACGGCCGGTAGTGCGCGCCGTGGTCGCTGGTGGTCACGAGCCGCGTGTATTCGATCTGCTTGTCGCGCCAGAGGGTTGCCAGCCGCGCGCCCTGTCCGGGAAACAGTTGCTCGGCAAGCAGGCCAACGCTGTACACATCGAACAGCGTGCCATAGGCGTCAAAAAGCACGGCGCGGGGTTTTGGATCCATGGGTGGACTGTATTCCACACTTGCGTACGCATTGAACAGGTTTTTTGCGACTGATCTGTGACTTTGACGAAGGTAATGACCGGGACTTCCTCCCAGCGATGCGAGCATGGGGGTCGCGAGAACAATCTCACGTCATTTGCCCTGTATCCCCCGGACGGCCATTGCGCCGTCAAACTGCTGTGGCAGCATGAATGCAAGGTCTACGGGGAGTTTTGCATGTTCACCTATGTCATCTACGGCGTGTTGCGCGGATCCAGTGAAGGTTTGCAGTTTCACAGTTGCGTACCCGACCTCGAGACCCATCCCGAACTCTGGGCAGACGAGTGCCCCTTTCCGGTCGCCAGCGGCGCGCCGGTGCGCATCGAACTCGCGACGAGCCTTACCTCGGCGGCGGTGACTGCCCCACGCGACCGCTCAGTTGCCGAGCCGCCGCGAGCACCTTCCCCACATGCCGCTCGTCGAACCGGTGCGCGGGCATCGTGAGCGTGAGGGAGGCGGCTATGGCGCCATCCGCATGGAACACCGGCGCCGAAATGCCCGCCACGTCCGTCAGGCGGTCGCCCACGGCGGTCATGTAGCCATCGGCGCGAATGCGGGCGTGCACGCGCTTTTCGGCCTGCGTGGGTTTGCGGCCGTCATCGCCAGCGCCGAACGCCGACAGCACCCGCCCGCCCGTGCCCCGATGCAGCGGCAACACATCCCCCGCGCGGATGTGATCCCGTACCGGGTGCGGCGAGTCCACGCGGTAGAGACACAGGCGCATCTGGTTGGGCGCCTGGCCCTGGCGCACGTGGTAGGCCGCGCTCTCACCCGTGACAGCCGCCAGCTGGCGCAGCACGGGCATGACGACGCGATCGAGCGAGAACGACGCGGCATAGATGCCGTGCAGCCGCGCCACCTCGCCACCCAGGGCGTAGCGCGCGTCGTCGAGCCGCTGCAACAGGTGCGCGTGTTCCAGCGACGCGAGCAGGCGCAGCGCGGTGCTTTTGTAGAGCTGCGTGCGCTCGGCCAGTTCGGCCAGCGAGAGCGAAGCGTCACCCGGACGAAACGCAGCGAGCAGCGACAGCGCCCGGTCGACGGCGGCGGTGCCGCCGGTGGCGGCGTGGATGTCGGCAACCGAAGGGATCTGCGCTTTGCGGGGCATGGGAAGGGCCTGGGTTGACAGTGTCAGGTTGATCTGACATTCTTTCATCAGTAAGAATATCGTTCTGTCAGATAGAACGCAAGCGCTCCTTCCTCTTTCATGTCGTCCCCACCCCAAGTCCTCATCAGCGAAGTTGGTCCGCGCGACGGCCTGCAGTCAGTGCAGGCCACCATGCCCACGGCCGACAAACTGCGCTGGATCGACGCGCTCGTGGCCGCCGGCCTGCGCGAGATCGAGGTCGGCTCCTTCGTGCCCGCGAAGCTGCTGCCGCAGATGGCGGACGTGGAGGCGGTGGTGCGCCATGCGTTGCATCATCCGCACGTCACCGTGATGGCACTGGTGCCCAACCGGCGCGGCGCCGAGGCCGCGCTGGCCGCAGGCGTGCACAAGATCACCTTGCCGGTGTCGGTCAGCGAGGCGCATTCGCTGGCCAATGTGCGCAAGACGCCCGAACAGATGCTGGACGAGCTGCGCGAGGTGCACGCGCTGCGGCGCGACTCGGCGCCCGGCGTTGCGATGGAGGTGGGCCTGTCCACCGCCTTCGGCTGCACCCTGCAAGGCGCCGTGGACGAAGACGACGTGATCCGTCTGGCGGTGGCTTGCGTGCAGGCGGGCGTGGACGAAGTGGGCCTGTCCGACACCACCGGCATGGCCAACCCGGCGCAGGTGCGTCGCCTGTTCTCCCGGTTGCGCGCGGAACTGGGCGAGCGCGCGGGCGCGGCCCACATGCACAACACGCGCGGCCTGGGGCTGGCCAATTGCCTCGCTGCCTTTGATGTGGGCGTGCGCACCTTCGACGCATCGCTCGGGGGCCTGGGCGGCTGCCCCTATGCCCCGGGTGCCTCGGGCAACGTGGTCACCGAGGACCTGGTCTTCATGTTCGAGGCCATGGGTGTGCGCACCGGCATCGACATCGTCAAACTCATCGCCGCGCGCGATCCCCTCAAAGCCGGCCTTCCCGGTGAACCGGTGTACGGCATGACACCCGAAGCCGGCCTGCCCAAAAATTTCCTCCATGAAAACTCTCCCCTTTGAAGGCCTGCGCGTCGTCGAATTCACCCACATGGTCATGGGCCCCACCTGCGGCATGGTGCTGGCCGATCTGGGCGCCGAAGTCATCAAGGTGGAGCCGCCCACCGGCGACAACACGCGCCGCCTGCTCGGTTCGGGCGCCGGCTTCTACCCGCTGTTCAACCGCAACAAGAAGAGCCTGGTGCTTGATCTGCAGTCGCCCGAAGGCCAGGAAGCCGTGCTCAGGCTGATCGCCACCGCCGACGTGGTCAGCGAGAACTTCAAGCCCGGCACCATGAAGAAACTCGGGCTGGACCACGAGAGCCTGAAGAAGCTCAACCCGCGTCTCATTCATGTGAGCCACAAGGGTTTCCTGCCCGGCCCCTACGACCACCGCACCGCGCTCGACGAAGTGGTGCAGATGATGGGCGGCCTGGCCTACATGACCGGGCGGCCGGGTGACCCGCTGCGCGCGGGTTCATCGGTGAACGACATCATGGGCGGCCTGTTCGGCGCCATCGGCGTGATGGCCGCGCTGAGTGCGCGCGAGAAAACCGGCGAGGGCTGCGAGGTGCAGAGCGCCCTGTTCGAGAACAACGTCTTCCTTGTCGCCCAGCACATGATGCAGTTCGCCGTCACCGGCCAACCCGCCGCCCCCATGCCCGACCGCATTTCGTCCTGGGGCATTTACGACGTCTTCCAGGTGGCTGACGGGGAGCAGATCTTCCTGGCGGTGGTGAGCGACACGCAGTGGGCGATCTTCTGCGAGGCGTTTGGCTATCAGGACCTGAAGGCCGATGCGCGCCTGATGGGCAACAACAACCGGGTGCGCGCCCGCGACTGGCTCATTCCGCTGCTGCGCGAACGCCTGGCGCTGCAGAAGGCGGCCGACCTGGCCGCCATCTTTGAACGCCACGGTCTGCCGTTCGCGCCCATCACGAAGCCCCACGAACTGCTGGACGACCCGCACCTGCTGGCCACCGGCGGTCTGGCACCCATTACCCTGCCCGATGGCCAGCGTGCCGGCGAAACGGCCCAGACCGTGCTGCTGCCGCTGGCGCTCGATGGCGAGCGGCTGGGCGTGCGGTGCAGCCCGCCCCGGCTGGGCGAACACAGCGACGAGCTCCTCACCTCGCTCGGTTACACCGCTGAACAGGCCGCGAAACTGAGCCGCACCGTTCTCAAAGCAGACTGAAAAGTCATCAATCCTGTCAGATCTGTCATGGGTCTGTGCATGAGAGTGGGGTAATCTGCCCCGGTGGACAAACTCAAGCAACTTGAAACCTTCGTGGCGGTGGCCACGCGCGGCAGTCTCACCGCCGCCGCCAGGGCCGAGGGCGTGGCCCCGGCCATCATCGGGCGACGCCTCGACGCCCTCGAAGCCCGATTGGGCGTGAAGCTCATGGTGCGCACCACGCGCCGCATCACGCTCACTCACGAAGGCAGCGCCTTTCTGGAAGACTGCCAGCGCCTGCTGGTGGACATGGCCAATGCCGAAGCGAGCGTGAGCGCGGGAGGCGTCAAGGCCAGCGGGCACCTGCGCATCACCGCGCCGGCGGGCTTCGGGCGGCGCCATGTGGCGCCGCTCGTGCCACGCTTTCGCGAGCTGCATCCCGAAGTGACGATCTCGCTGAACCTCAGCGACCGCGTGGTGGACGTGGCGGGCGAGGCCTACGACTGCGCCGTGCGCGTGGGCGATCTGCCGGATTCGTCGCTGGTGAGCGTGCGCCTGGCCGACAACCGCCGCCTGTGCGTGGCCACGCCGCGCTACCTGCAGCAGCACGGCCGCCCGCAGACGCCGTCCGAGCTGTCACGTTTCGACTGCCTCACGCTCTCCAGCGACGCCTCGCAAACCCGTGGCTGGGCCTTCTCCATGCCCGCCGAAGCCGGTGACAGGGAGATCGTGCACCTGCGCCCCGGCGGTCCGCTGGACTGCACCGACGGCCAGGTGCTGCGCGAATGGTGTCTGGCGGGCTACGGCATTGCCTGGCGCAGCACCTGGGAAGTGGAGGCCGACATCGCTGCCGGCCGGCTGGAGAGCGTGCTCGATGACTTCGCGGCGCCCCCCAACGGCATCTTCGCGCTGTTTCCGCAGCGCAAGCACCTCGCGCTGCGCGTGCGCCTGTGGATCGATTTTCTCAAGCACCAATACGCGCGGCCCGAGTTCTGGGCCGGTGCCGGTGCCCGCTGAACCGCCGTGCTGCTCCCCATCGAAACACCCCGGCTGAACCTGCGGCCCCTCACCGAAGCCGACGCGCCCTTCATCCGCGAACTCTTGAACGATGCGGCGTGGCTCGCCTACATCGGCGACAAGTCGGTTCACACGCTGGAAGACGCCGGGCGCTACCTGCGCGAGGGTCCGCTGGCCATGTACGCTGCCCTGGGCATCGGCCTGTGCGCAATGGAACTGAAACAACCTGTGCTGCGCGCGGTCGGCCTGTGCGGGCTGCTGATCCGGGAAGGCTCACCGGATGTGGAACTGGGTTACGCGCTGCTGCCCGAGGCGCGCACCCAGGGTCTGGTGCGCGAGGCAGCTCGCGCGTGGATCGAATTCGGCGAGCGCCAGTTGAAGCTGCGCGAGATCCATGCCTGGACCCATGCCGACAATGGCGCTTCGCGCGCGGTGCTCGAAGAACTGGACTTCGAGTTGCTGCCGCAACAGCAGGGCGAAGATCCCGCCACCGCCCGCCGGCATTGGCGCCTTGCCTTCAGCGCGTGACCCCGGAGGGCGAGCGCCGCAGCGAGAGCCACGCGAACAGCCAGCCCACCAGCGCACCGGCGAGCACGTCGAGAAACACATGCTGGCGGATCGCCATGGTCGACCAGACGATCACGGCGCACTGCAGCACGCTCCATGTCTTCAGCCATGCGGGCGCGCCGACCTGGGAAAACAAGCGGTTCAGCCAGAACGCGGTGTAGACCGCCGAGGCCACATGCAGCGAAGGGCAGGCGTTGCCTGAAGCGTCGATGCCCTTCATGAAGGCCAGTTGCGGGTACAGCGACCAGTCGATGTCGGGCATGGGGGCCTGGGTGGGAAGCAGCCAGAACACCAGCAGGCACGAGCCACACAGAGCCGCCGTCCACAGCCCGTAGCGCAGCAGCTCTCGAAAGCCGGGCATGAAGGCCGACGGCAGCGAGACGTACACCCAAAGCGACGCATAGGCCGCAAACCCCGCCGGCGTGAACGGCACCCAGTGGTCGATGGCCACGGTCGGCATGGGAAAAGGTTCGCGCCAGGGGTGGCGCAGCACCCAGAAATAGCCCTGGAAGAACAGCACCATGAAGGCAGTGGTGCCGGCGGCCTTCAGGTACCACAGCGTCACGAATCGGGCGCGCAACAGCCTGGACCAGGCGCGATCGGGGGGAGATGTCATGGGGGCGGTGGAGGTCGATCGGCGTTGGCGGCGGGCTAATATAATCTGTCGCCCTTCGAAGCACGGGTGGCCGGTGTGCGCACCAGGCCCTGCAACAACAAAAAGGCTGCTGCTTCCAGGGAACTCCCCGCCATCCATGCACGCGCCCGGGCCGATGCCCTGGCCCTGCCCTGCCGGTCAACATTCGGGCTTTTTCCATGAGTTCTGCCGATCTGATTCGCACCTTCCTCACCGATCGTCTGGGCGTCGACCCGGTTGTGGTCCAGCCGGCTTCGTTGCTGGCCGACCTGGGTGTGGATTCGCTCATGCTGGCCGAGCTCCTGTTCGAAGCCGAAGACCGGCTGGGCATCGAAGTCCCGTCCGATGTCCCGTTGCCCCGCACGGTGGGCGACATGCAGGCGACGCTGGATTCGCTGACCACCGCGAAGACCGGCTGACCCATGCAGGCCCGCCGCGTTGCGATCACCGGCCTGGGGGTGATCAGCCCCTACGGTGGCGACATCGACGACTTCTTCGAGCGCCTGGTCGCAGGCGAGTCGGCGGTGCGCCATCTGCTGACCGACGACCTGCCTCGGCCCTTGTCCACGCCGTTCGTGAATTGCCACGGTTTCAACGCCGAAACCGCGCTCGGCAAGCCACTGGCCCTGATGATGGAACGCTTCGCCCAACTCGGCATGGCGGCCGCCTTTTGCGCCTGGGACCAGGCGGGGCTGCCGCGCCGGCCCGATGCCGCCCGCGGCGAACCGCGCGACGACTGGGGCTGCATCTGGGGTACCGCGCTGGGTGGGCTGGCGGCGCACGAGCGCGGCAGCCGCGAACTGTGGCAGAAGGGCCGTGAACGACTTTCGCCGCTTTCGGTCGTACAGGGCATGAACAACGCGGTCAATGCCCACATTTCCATACAACTCGACCTCGGGGGCGTGAGCACCAGCCACACGGCGGCTTGCGCGTCGTCGGGCATGGCCATCGGCGAGGCATTTCGCCGGGTGCGCAGCGGCGAAGCCGACGTGATGCTGGCCGGCGGCTCCGACGTGTGCCAGTCCTACGGCGTGGTGCGCGCCTGGGAAGCCATGCGGGTGATGGCGCCGGGCGACGCCGAGACCTCGCCCCACGCCTGCCGGCCCTTCGCCACCGACCGCGGTGGCCTGGTGCTGGGCGAAGGTGCCGCCGCCCTCGTGCTGGAGGCCTGGGAGCATGCCCAGGCGCGGGGCGCACGCATCCATGGTGAAATTGTCGGCTATGGCACCAGTTGCGATCACAGCCACCTGGTCCGTCCTCAGCGCGAAGGCCAGGTTCGTGCGATGCGCTCCGCGCTCGCCGACGGCGGACTTGCGCCCCAGGACATCCACTATGTCAATGCCCATGGCACTGCCACGGCCGAGGGCGACCCGGTCGAAATCGCCGCCCTGCGCGAGGTGTTTGCCCACCTCGCCCCGGAGTTGCCCGTGAGCGCCACCAAGTCCATGCATGGCCACCTGCTGGGTGCCGCCGGCGCCATCGAGGCGGTGGTCACGGCGCTGGCGCTGCGCGAACAGGCCGTGCCGCCCACGGCCCATCTTGCGGGCCGCATCGATCCGGCCTGCGAAGGCGTCGACCATGTGCTGCAGGGTCGGCGTGGCGTGCCCCTGCAGGCTGCGCTGTCCAGTTCCTTTGCCTTCGGTGGCAGCAATGCCGTGCTGGCGTTCCGGGCGCCGCCCCTTTGACGATTCCTTGAACCTGAGTGATTTCCATGACCCAAACTGTCTCTCCTGAAGCCGTTGAAGCCCTGTGGCCCGAGGTCGTGGCCTTGATCGTCGAAGCCCTCAACATGGACATCGAACCCGGCGACGTGGATCCCGATGCACCGCTGTACGGCGAGGGCATGGGCCTCGACTCCATCGACATGCTGGAGATCTCGCTCGTCATTTCCAAACGCTATGGCTTCCAGATGCGTTCGGACAACGAAGACAACGAGAAGATCTTTGCCTCGCCGCGCGCTCTGGCGGCCCACATCGCCAGCCAGCGCACGCAATGACGCTCCTGCGCAACCTGGGCGCGCTGCTGCTGATGGCGGCCTGGGTGGTTGCCGCACACGCGGGCAGCGCCGGCTGGGGCAACGCCGACTTCAATGCGGTCGTCGCCGTGCTGCCCGTGATGGCCGCCCTGTTCATGACGCTGTGGCGTGTGCCGCAGTGGATCTGGCGGGTGGGCGGCGTGCTGTTGGTGCTCGGGCTGCTGGCCTGGTTCTGGCCGTCCCTGCGCAGCAACGTACCTCTGCTGTATTACCTGCAGCACCTGGGCATCCATGTGGCGCTGGGCGTGTTCTTCGGCAAGTCGCTGCTGGGTCCGGGTGAGGCGCTCATCACGCGCATGGCGCGGCGCATCTTCAGCCACGAACTCTCCGAACGCAAGGTGCGCTACACGCGCAACGTCACGCTGGCCTGGACGGTCTTCTTCTTTGCCAACGCGCTGGTGTCCACCCTGCTGTTCATCCTGGCGCCGCCGGCCATCTGGTCGGTGCACGCGAACCTGCTCACCGGCCCCTTGATCGGCGTGATGTTTCTGGTGGAACACCTCTGGCGCCTGTGCGTGCTGCCGCCGCACGAACGCCCGGGCCTGGCCGACATCGTGCGGGCCTACCGGCGTGAATCGGCGCAACGCTCGGCGCGCACCATGCCGCCGCCCACGGCATGAGCGCAGCGCCGGGCCGTTCCCAAGCAAGCTCGCACCGCAGCCCGAGGGGCGAAGGTGCTCCAGTGAGCGCAGCGCCGGGCCGTTCCCAAGCAAGCTCGCCCCGCAGCCCGCAGGGCGAAGGTACCCCAGTGACCGCCACCTCCGCGCTGATCAGCGGCCGCCAGATGGACGACGTGCTGGCCTGGCGCGCCCGGGGGCCGGTGCGCGTGCGCGAGTTCCTGGCCGATGCGCAGGCGCTCGCCGCCCGGTTGCCAGGGGGTGGCTGGCTGCTCAACCTGTGTGAAGACCGCTACCACTTCGCCGTGGGTTTTGCCGCCGGGCTGCTCTGCGGCAAGGTCAGCCTGCAGCCGTCTTCGCAGTCGCCCGAGACCCTGCAGCGCCTGGCTGCCGACTACAAAGGCACCTGCTGGCTCAGCGACCAGGCGGACGCGGTCGATGGCCTGCCTGGTTTGCAGTTTCCCGACCTGGATTCGCTGGCGCGAGCCGACGTGCAGGACATGCCCTGCATCGACGACGAACGCCTTGTCGCCATCCTGTTCACCTCGGGCTCCACCGGCCTGCCACAGCCGCACCGCAAGACCTGGGGCAAGCTGGTGCGCAATGGACGCGCCGAAGCGGCAGCACTCGGCTTGCTTCAGAGGCCACAGAACATCGTGGGCACGGTGCCCGTCCAGCACAGCTACGGCTTCGAATCCACCTTTCTGGTCGCTCTGCACGGCGGCTGCCGGTTTGCGAGTGGCAAGCCGTTCTACCCCCAGGACATCGTGGATGCGATCGCGGCCGTGCCGCGCCCCCGCATGCTGGTCACGACACCGTTTCACCTCTCCACGCTGCTGGCTTCGGGTCTGCCCGTGCCGGCGCTGGACCTGGTGCTCTCGGCCACCGCACCGCTCAGCCCCGAGCTCGCGCGTCGCGTCGAAGTCCATTGCGGCGCGCCTGTGCACGAGATCTACGGCTCCACCGAATCGTCCGCGCTCGCGAGCCGGCGCACGCTCGATGGCGCGGCCTGGCAGCCGTTGGCGGATGTGCGTCTGGACCAGGACGGCGATACCACCCACGCCAGCGGTGGCCATGTGGAGGGCCGCGTGCCACTGGCCGACATCATCGAAACCTGTGCCGACGGCCGCTTCCTGCTGCACGGCCGCCACGCCGACCTCGTCAACATCGCCGGCAAGCGCACCTCGCTGGCGTATCTCAATCATCAGCTCGGCGCCGTGCCGGGGGTGATCGACGGCGCCTTTTTCCTGCCCGATGCGGCGCCGGGCGGCGAAGAGGTCGAGGCCGTGACGCGGCTGGTGGCGTTCGTGGTCGCACCCACGCTGGATGTGCGCAGCCTCATGGCCGGCCTGCGTCCGCGCCTGGACGCCATCTTCCTGCCGCGCCCGCTGGTGCTGGTGGACGCGCTGCCGCGCAACAGCACCGGCAAACTCACTCGCCAGGCGCTGCAGGCGCTCTACACCGAGCAGATGGGCCATGGACAGCGCTGAATTCACCTGGACCGTGCCGGTCGACCACCCCGCATTCGCCGGCCATTTTCCGACCCGGCCCATCGTGCCCGGCGTGGTGCTGCTCGACCAGGCCCTGCTGTTCGCGGCCCGTCTGCATGGCGCAGCTTCCACGGCTGGCTGGCAGGTGGCGCAAGCCAAGTTCTTCGTGCCGGTGGGGCCTGGCGCCGTGCTGAACTTTGCCTTGCAGACCACGGCGCGCGGCGGCATCGGGTTTCGGGTGGTTTGCGAGGGGCAGGACGTGGCCAGCGGCAGCCTGCTGCCGCCCGCACCATGACGCACGGCCCCACACCCGAATGGATGCGCGAGCAGGAGCGCAGCCACCTGGGCGCGCTGCGGCTCATGGTGTGGATCTCGTTGCGCCTGGGCCGGCCCGTCGGGCGCCTGGTGCTGCGCGGCATCGCGTTGTATTTCGTGCTGTTCTCGCCCAAGGCGCGCCGCAACGGGCGCGCCTACCTCGCTCGCGCGCTCGGACGCACGCCCACCTGGGCCGATGGCTACCGCCACGTCTTCAGCTTCGCCAGCACCGTGCACGACCGCGTCTACCTGCTCAACGACCGGTTCGACTTGTTCGACATCCGCATTGTGGGCGGCGAGCTGGTGAGCGAGGCGCTGCGGCGCCAGCCCGGCGCGTTGCTGATGGGCGCGCACCTGGGCAGCTTCGAGGTGTTGCGCGCGGTGGGCCACACACATGCGCACGCCCCAGTGGCCATGCTGATGTACGAGGAGAACGCGCGCAAGATCAACGCCATCCTGCACGCGATCAACCCGGCGGCGCAGCAGGACGTGGTGGGCCTGGGCCATCCCGACTCCATGCTCAAGGCGCGCGACCGGCTGGAGGCAGGCTGTCTTGTGGGCATGCTGGCCGACCGCTCGCTGGCGAACGACTCCACGGCAGAATGCCTGTTCCTCGGCGCGCCCGCCCGCTTTCCCATCGGACCCTGGCGCATGGCGGCGATGTTGCGCCGGCCGGTGTTCTACATGGCCGGTCTCTACCTCGGTGGCAACCGCTACGAACTGCACTTCGAGCCTCTGGCCGATTTTTCGACCACCGAACGCGGCGAGCGGCAAGCCGCAGTGAACACGGCCATGCAGGCCTATGCCGACCGGCTCGGCGAGTTCTGCCGCCGCGCACCGTACAACTGGTTCAACTTCTTCGATTTCTGGGACCGCTCATGATCCGACGCCTTATCACCTGCCTGCTGCTTCTGGGCGCCACCGCCCTCGCGCATGCGGCTTTCGACATCGACCAGCTCATGACCGAGTTGGCGCGCAACCCCGGCGGGCAGGCGACCTTCGTCGAGAAGCGCCACCTCGCCCTGCTCGACAAACCCGTGATCGCGACCGGGGAGATGACCTACACCGCGCCCGACCGCCTGGAGAAACGCACGCTCACCCCCAAGCCCGAGACCATGGTGCTCGACAAGGACACGCTGAGCCTGGAGCGCGACCGGCGCAGGATGTCCATTCAGCTCGGCCAGCGGCCCGAGGTGGCGGCATTTGTGGAGAGCATCCGCAGCACACTCTCGGGCAACCGCGCTGCGCTCGAACGCAGCTACCAGCTCTCGCTCACCGGCAACCTCAACGCCTGGGTGCTCACGCTGGTGCCCAGCGACGCCCGCATCGCCACGCTGCTGCAGCGCATCACACTCAACGGCGTGCGCGAACAGGTGCTGGGCATCGAATACCTGCAAACCGACGGGGACCGCACCGAGATGAGCATCGAGCCGGTGAAGCTTCAATGACGCGTCCTGCGCTGCGCGCACTGTTCATCTGGCTCTCGGCAATGGCGCTGGGCGCCGTGATGCTCTGGAACACCCGCTTCTCGGCGGATGTCTCCTTCTTCCTGCCCTCGCGGCCCACCGCCGAACAGTCGGTGATGGTCGACCAGTTGCGCGAAGGCGCGGTGTCGCGGTTGCTGATGCTCTCCATCGGGGGTGGCGATGCAAAGCAGCGCGCCGATGCGTCGCGCGCGCTGCGTGCCTCGCTGGCCGGCAACGAGGCTTTTGCCACGGTGCAGAACGGCGAAGCCGAGGCGGTGGACGCCGCGCGCGATTTCCTGCTCGAGCACCGTTACCTGCTCAGCAATGCCGTCACGCCCGATCGCTTCAGTGTCGAAGGGTTGCGCGGCGCGGTGAACAACAGCATCGACCTGCTCAGTTCTTCGGCCGGCCTCCTGTTCAAGCCTTTCCTGGCGCGCGATCCCACGGGTGAACTGGTGGAGCTGGTTGCAGGCCTGGGCGCCGGTGTGCAGCCCAACGAGATCGAGGGCGTGTGGGCCTCGCGCGATGGCGAGCGCGCCATGCTGCTGCTGCAGACCCACGCCCTGGGCTCCGACACCGACGGCCAGGCCGCCGCCATCGACCTGATCCGGGATCGATTCGCACAGGCCACGCGCG
>Ga0070754_10001316_pt1 | contig 20269 bp, 21 predicted proteins | sample VirMetDEL_Sep_01_FD_75181 | JGI IMG/M metagenome (GOLD analysis project Ga0070754, IMG submission 75181) | Aqueous microbial communities from the Delaware River and Bay under freshwater to marine salinity gradient to study organic matter... | ecosystem: Environmental > Aquatic > Marine >... | reverse complement strand
GATACTTCTTCTTCAGCAATACGAGACTCAGAAACTTTCATTTGCTTACGTGCATCTACACTATTTGCATATTTTTTATTTGTTTTTTTACCAGAAAGAAGATTGCCTCCTTTTCTAGTTTGAGTGCCCATCGGCATATTGACGGGAGCAACACTACCTGATCCTGTTGCACCGGCTGAGGCTGATTCTGTGATCTCACTGAATTTCATAATAACTTAAATCCTATGTATAATATAGTATTTATGCAAAAAGAGGATAAGGGCAGGAAAAGAGTTATTACCTGTCTTCGATAGATTTTAAGATGTTTGGGATTTCTTCTTTTTGGATCATCGATATGATGGTCTCTGTAAGATTGATCTCATGCCTTACGTAAGACATTTTGATGAGCAACCTTTTTAATTCATCTTCATAGAAGTCAAGTTCTCGTTCTTTACGCAACTTTTCTTCTATAAGATCGGCTATGAGAATTATTTGTGCCGTCATAATATTATTTATGACAGATATAAAAAAACGGCCCTTGGGAGAGGGCCGTTAACTTAGTCAATATAGTTGTTAGGAACTATATCTTACGGAGCACCTGGATTTGAGAACTGTGCATCATCTACCAGGGGCGGTTGAACATCGGTTACGACTTCTGGGGCGACATCGACCGATGCTTCACCAGTGTCAATGGTTATATTACCATCAGCATCTGGTTGAAGTTGTGCGGCTTGTTGCGCCGCTTGTTGTTGTTGTTGCTGTTGCATATATAATGGACCGATATTATCCATTAAGAACTGTTGATTTTCCATGCAGAAAACATAAGAACCAGAGTGTCTTAGAAGAACACGCTTATCGACCCATATTTTTCCGCCAATGTCTCGCCAGTTCTCACAGAAAGTCCAGTCTTCAGAATAATAACGATTCTGACGGACTGCTGTATCGAAATACGTTTTTAAGAACTGATCGTAAACTGGATCTAAGCCGATATCGTTTTTGTACTGCTTCACAGCAGGGTGAGAGTTCATTTTTTCAAATACATGCTTCTTCATCAATAAGAAACCTGTACCTGCTTTTGAAACTTCTTGTAGACCATCAGGGCCTTCTTCAGCGCCTTCAAATCCGTTGACTACCCACTTGATGGGCATTGTCTTCATTGGATACAATCCACCGATTACATCTACGTCTCTGTTCAATAGAACTAGCAAATGCCAAGGTTCCCAACCAATATCTGCGTCTACGAAAAATAAGTGCGTTGCATCAGGCATGTTTAAAAACTTTGCAGTTAGTGTGTTTCTTGCACGACTGATTAGTGATTCGTTTACCATGGTTTCAAGTGTCCAATCAATGTTTAATTGACGAGCAGTGTTTGCCCACTTGATAAACGACATAAATGTAGACTCTGTTAACATACCACCATAACATGGCATAGCAATATGCACACGTGTAGTACGTAAGAAATCTACGTTAACTTGAATTTGTCCTTCCTGGGGCTCTGAAGGGGGAGTTGTTGTTGGACCACCTTCGACACCTGCTTGTGTCTCTTGGATAGCCTCTTGTAATTGTTCTACTGGGATAGTGGCTTCTTCTTTTTTAGCCCTAGTTCTCTTTGCAGGAGTCGCCTTTCCCGATGATGCTTTAGTTTTCCTTGTTGCCATTGTGTCCTCTCTTGTATAGAATAACTACTATTATTTAATACGTAGAGAGGGGCTGGAATTATTTTTCTTCGATATAATCGACTTTTTCGGACAAATCCGTCCAGAACTTAATGGGGCGTTCTGACTTCATTTCTTCTGGTCTTAGCACCTTAGGATCTGATGTGTCTACTGTGCCTCCTGGCATAGGTGCTAGAATAGGATCGTTTCTAAATGCTTCAAATGTATGTGCTTTTTGATTGAGCCATGCTTCTTTAATAACTTTAATTCTATTAAACATTTCGCTTAGTAAATTGCCGTCATCATCATAAAAGGGAAAATCGTTAGCATCAAACTTATCTATTTGATCTATCATGCTTTCTACTTCTTGTTGGAAATCTATAAACTCAATTGGCGCCAAGTTTAACTGTATCATATCTCCAATTTCTTCGTGCAATCCAAATAATATTTGTTGAATAACATGTAACATATGTTCTTGGTTTCTTCTTTTCTTATCATATGCATCGTTGCGTTTTTCTTGCTCACGTTCTTTTTCTTGTCTGACTTTTTGAATATCAACAACCTTTTTATCACTTTCTTTACCAAAACCACGCAACTGAACTACATTGTTCTTTTCTTCTTCCATAAGTTCAAATGCTTTGCGATGCAAATGAAGTGTTTTTTCACGTTCTTCATTTGTAGCAGTTTTGATCATATGTCTAATGTTTTCAACAAATGCGCCTGCACGATTGTGAGTCTTTTTTAAACGTAATTCTTCACTAGGTTGTATACCAGAAGCAGGTTCATTTTGACCGTCACCCACGTTCCAGTATCGGTCTTCTTTGAATTGTTCTGGATCTCTATGCAACTCTTTGATTAACAACTCCATAGCATCTTCTACTTTAAGTACACTATGTTCACCTGTTGGCCATTTTAATGTAATCTTGTTATCATCTAAAGCAATTTTAAAACCGTTTTGTTGTAACAATGCTTTCATCATGTTACCCTTATCACTGTCTTTTTCGTGCCACCAAACAGCAACAGGCAACTTAAGTCTGTCAGACAGTTCACGCATTTTTCTTGGTCTAAATTGCACTACTTCACCTTCGTCTAATTTATTGCCGGTTTCTTTTTCATAGTGTAATCTTAGTTTGCGTAGTTTTGCTCTGTCTTTTAAATCAGCGATAGTTAAATCTTTTGTTTTTAACCAATTAATAAACTCTGCTGACATTGGTGTAGTCATGTCAACAACTTCGCCTTCGTCTAAAATTTCATCTGGTACATTAAACTGCCACACCTTTGCTTTACCGTGGCGCAACATCATTACTGTTAGTCTGGTATTGCCACCTATAAGTTCTTTGTGTCCATCACTGTATGCAGCCACAATAGGTAACTCTACACTACCTCTAGCAATTTGCTGTAATGCACGTTGTTGCTTGTCTTTGTCTAAATTGTAAAAACTTTCTGGTTTACCAGCATCTGTATTTTCGATATCACTAGCATCTGTAATGGTTAATGTTTTACCTTTACTAGCAAGTTCAACCCAACCGTCTTTGCCTAATTTTTTAAACTCTGGATAACGTTGTGCTTCTTCCCATTCAAAGTCAAACTGTGGGTTAACGACACCTTGATCGTCTTCGTTTACTCTTTTCTTTTTCTTACCTGTGTTTGAAATTTTTGCGTTACCTGATGGTAAAGGTCTTAATATCATTTCTGCTAATGCGCCCATACCAGTATCCATAAGGCCAACTACATTACTAATAAGTTTTTTGTTGCCTGTAGTTTCAGGATACAACGTTTGTATCATGTTTGCTTTTTGTCTATCACTAAGATGCGGCCATTGATTTCTAATTTCTGTAGCACTCTTAATGCCACCTGCAAATTCTACAGTAGGTAAGTATGTAATATAACCATGTTGTTTAAATGGTTTTACATCTTTAGGATTGTATGGTTGAAAATAAGCAGGTGTGCCATCTTTCTTTGTGCCACCTGGTATTGGTTGTTCTGTTTTGTCTTTTTCACTGCGTACAAAGATTAGTGCATCTTCTTCTGGATTGTATTTTGCAGTGATTTCTTCTGATCTAAATGGTGATTTAACTTGCACAAACTCGTTGGGTTTGACACCTGCAACTTGTGCTAGTTTTTGTTTGATCTGAAAGGGAAAAGGTCGTTCTGTTCTGCTGTCACTGGCTGCTACATACATGTCAGCATCAGGAAATGCTTTTTTTGCAGATTGATATAATGCATAATGTCCTGCATGAAATGGGTGGAATCCACCTGGCATTATAACAATCTTTTTCATGTTAGTAACTCACTTTTACAAAATTGACGACACCGTGATTAAAGTCATTAATCTTGGCTCTTATGTAAACAAAGTTACCTGTCAAATTTGTAAATGATTTTAGATTAGCATTTGTGTTTGCTTGATTATTTGCTGATACTTCGTATACTTTGAACCAATCATCATCTGTGGGAGTAGATGCTAAGGTACCCTCAACCACTAAATTGCCTGTTACTTCTGAAAAACTAAAAGAAACAGTTTGTAAATCTTGGTTGCCCAAATAATAAGATGCGGCTTGTACTGTTTCACCAGTCACATCATAAGGTTGATTTGTACCATCATTGTGATATACTGTTTCGGGCAACAATATTAAAATTGTGGATTGCGACATTATGCTTTTTCTACCTCAACAATCACACCCTCACCGACAAGTTCTTGTGCAACTTGTTCTAATGCTACTTTAATATCGTCTCCAATGATGCTTGCATGTTCTGCGCCATCTTTAGCAAGTTTACTAAACTTGATTACGATTACGTCTTCGACTATTTTAGCCATAATTATCTCCGTGCTTTAGAGTATTTATGCTTTAATAGTCTAGTTTAAACTTATGGCGTGAGGTCAGTGCTTCCGTCAACGTGAATAATTCCGTCATTTCCGATCTTGGCTTCGCCTTTAGAAAATATACGGAATGCAATAGTATCATCTACGAGCATAGCAACAATATTAGCATTTTTCACTTTGTTAAACAAGATTTTCTTACTAAGAGGAACTCTTACAAGTTCATCAATCTTACGTGCTAATGGTCTAGCACCCATCTTGTCATCATAACCCTCTTGTGCAAGAAACTCAATAACAGGTTCTTCAAAGTTGAGAGTAACATTGTGCTTGTCACGCAAAGAGTCTTGCAGATCAGCAACAAATTTAATAACAATTTTCTTAACAGCCAATGTGTTTAGTTTATCAAACTTGCATACCATATCAAGTCTGTTTCTAAACTCTGGTTTAAAGAAGTTTTTCATTGCTTTATCGTCTTCACCGCGTTTAGTTTGATCACCAAATCCGATGTTAGACCGCTCTCCGTCTGCACTACCCAAGTTTGATGTTAAAACAATGATACAGTTTTTACAAGATACTTGTTTACCATTTGATCCTGTAATTGTACCCTCGTCCATCATCTGCAAAAAGATGTTAAAAATGTCAGGGTGTGCTTTTTCAACTTCGTCAAACAACAAAATAGAATGTGGTTGCTTGCTTAAATCTGAAATTAAACGTCCGCCTTGTACTTGTGAATCACTAAAACCTACATAGCCTGGGGGCGGCCCTATTAAACTACTTACACTGTGCTTCTCAGAATACTCGGACATATCGTATTTGAGCAGTGGCATATCTAAGTTACTAGACAGCAGTTTAGCCAGTTCTGTTTTACCTGTACCTGTAGGTCCTAAGAATAAGAATGTAGCAATTGGTTTGCCTTCATTCCCAATGCCTGCAAACGAAACATAAATGCGTTCAATAACTTTATCAACAGTTTCATCTTGTCCATATAGTTTTGCTTTTACATTTACATCTAAATTGGTAATACGATCTATGTTATCACCTTTTAATTTGTCAGCAGGAACTCCTGTAAACTTTTCTACTTGATCAAAGATCAAAGTTTTAGTAATTTGTGCACCTTTGTTTTCAGCAACACGTTGTTTAGCACATGCGGCATCTAACAAGTCAATAGATTTGTCTGGATTTTTTCTATCATGTATGTAACGTGATGCTGAATCTACTGCGGCTTCTACTGCTTCTGGTAAAATTTCTACACTGTGGAAATCGTTTAGCCTTTCAGAAAGACCGGTTAAGATTCTTACAGTAGACTCACGTGATGGTTCATCGATAGGTACACGATAGAATCTACGCATTAGGGCACGATCTTTTTCAAACGTTTCGTAGAATTCTTCCCATGTTGTACTTGCAATTACTTTGAGTGTACCTTTTGTGATTGCAGGCTTAATCATATTAGCAAAGTCTACAGAGCCATTTGATGTTGATCCTGCTCCACCCATAGTGTGTGCTTCGTCAATGAATAGAATACAATTCTTTTTAACTTCTAGTGCTTGAATAACTTCTTTTACTTTTTCTTCAAATTCACCACGATACTTAGAGCCTGCTAATAAACTACCGATCTCTAATGAATAAACTTCATGTCCTGCTAAAAATTCAGGAACTTCTTCGTTAACAATTGATTGTGCAATACCTTCAGCAATAGCAGTTTTACCTACACCTGGATCACCTACCATTAGTACGTTTGATTTGAATCGTTTTGCCAACACATTGATAATATCATCAATTTCTTTTGTTCTACCAATAACAGGTTCAAGTTTATCGTTACGTGCTAGTTCAGAAAGATTAGTAGTATGTTCTTCTAAGATTTCGTCGGCTTGATTTTCGCCCATACTTGCGTAACTATCACCTTTGTAATTACGTTGCCAGAAATCTACAAATTGATTTTTTACAACACCATACTTTAACAAGAAATAGTGAGCATGAGTATTGCCTTCAGTAGCAATAGAAAGATACAAGTCAATAGTAGTAACTTGTCTACGACCTGTAAAAATAACTTGTGTGACACCACGATTCATTACACGTTCTAGTGTATTAGTTTTGCGTGGTTGTACGTCAGGATCTTTAGATTCAATGGCATGTAGACCATGCAAGTATGCTTCAACTTCGCCAATCATTAAATCTACATCAACTTTAAATTGTGTCAAACACTTTTTAAATGGTGGGTGTGTAATCAAAGCCAATAGTAGATGCTCTACTGTAACGTACTGATGCCTGTATTCTTTTGTAATACCTACGGCTCTTTCAATAATGTTTTCGATTTCTGGTGAACTATTCAAATTTAATTTCCTCTAAAGTTATTTATTGTGTTTGAAAGTGTCGATATCTTTATATTTTTTGATGGAATCTACTATTTCAGATTCTATTTTAGCAGGAAGTATAGGATTCAACAATATATATTGGTCACCATAAGACCCTTGCATAGTAGGCATTCCATAACCTGACAATTTAATTTGTGTATTTGGTGCAGTTCTTTCTTTGACTTTTACTTCCAATTGCGTTCCAGAGATTGTAGTAAATTTAAATTTGTGTCCAACTATCAAATCTAAAACTGAAATGTTGTGCTTGCTGTACAAATGATCTCCCTTTCGGTCAAAGAAAGCATCTTGTGTTACGTGAAAGTCGATTACCAAAACACTTCCTGGACCCATTGTACCATCGTAACGAATTTGCTGACCAGTTTTTACGCCTTTAGGTATACTAAGATCAATAATTTTTCTACCCATGTGAGTATCTAATTGTATCTGTTGTTTTCCCCCGGTGTATGCTTGTCTAAGTGATACTGAAAACGGAGTTCTAAATACTTGCTGTCGAGGTTGTTGACCACGCTGACCAAAGATATGTTCAAAATGAGATCCAAAAGGATCGCTATTTCTAAAGATATCGTTAAAATCAAATCCCTGTGCGCCGTGACTAAACCCAAATCCACCTGCATGTGGATTGTCGTATTGTGAACGTTTTTGCGGATCACTTAATGTGGCATATGCTTCATTTACTTTTTTGAATTCTTCTTCGTTGCCACCCTTGTCTGGATGATGCTTCATCGCTAATCGCTTAAAGGCTTTTTTGATTGTTGCATCATCAGCGTTTTTGTCTACGCCTAAAACAGAATAATAGTCCATACTCTATTGTATCACTCTAATATGGTGAAGTCAAGCAATAAATGATTAATTGGGTTTATAGGCCAGCAGAGGCTAAGAAGTCTTTTAATTCTCTGTCCTTTGTTGGTTCTATAGAATGCTTTACGTCTAATCCTGCGGATGTACGCATTTCGTTAAGTTCGTCTTCTACGTCTTTTTCTATGGTATACTTAGTAGGATTTAAAACAATCTTTTGTTTTAAAATTTCTTCTTCACATGGGTAATCATCAGTGTCAATGTTTACTGTCCATTCTTTGGGATCCATGCCTGTTAATGTTTTTAAGTCTTTAATTAACTGACAAATATTTTTTGGAGCCCATGATCTACGATCCATTTCTACAAACACTAAGTATTTGTTTGGTTCCAATTCACCTTCACTGACACTAGCATCTAATACAAAATCATATCCTCGCTCAAACCACGTGACTAAATCTTCGCCGACTAGTTTAGATTTTACAATAAATGTAAGAGTAATAATATCTTTGTCTTCGCCCATCTTTGCGGCATACTCGTCAATAGATAATATAGGATATACTTTATTTTCCATATCCAAATAATCTAAACTTTCATTAAGTATTGTCATTATGCAGGTACTCCGCCAACGTCTTGGTCAGGTGCTAAGTCAGGAGCGGCAGTTGCGTCATCTGCTACATCACCTTCTGTTGATGTTTGTTCTAAATCTTGGTCATATGCATCTTCAATTTCAGACAAGTCAATAGTTTGATCGGCAATGTCAACTGAACCTTCTTTAATATCATCCATTAATTCAAAAGGAATTTCGATTTCCATAAACCAAACCTTATTAGTTTGCATTTTAGGATATCTAGTACCAGACTGAAAATCATCATATGACTTTACTTCTACTGGAACTTCAATTTTAGATTTCATCATTTTGACATTACAGCCTATTGTTGTTAAACGTAATGCGCCGCTTGGATCAGGCATTAATTTGTAAGGCCACATAAACACACACTTACATGAGTATCTACCGATATCAGGACCTTGAACTAACTCGCCGTTAATCCAATTTTTAAAAGCATAGATATCTGCTTCATCCATGACCCTTTCAAAGTCCAATAGGGTACTCATTGCCCCGTCACTCATGTAGATATTTTTGATGGTATCTACTATACTGACAAAATCAATGTTGTCAAAAAACCTATTTGCTTGCGTTGATGCTAATTTTCCACCGTTCATAGTATTATTTATCTCAAAGAACTGAATAAGGATTTTAATAAAAACTGCGTAGTTTTTAGAGAGGGTCTTCTATTTATCACGGTTTATAGAATTTCGACAACATGTAGTTTACACACCCAGCCGACCTTAAATACATGTGATCAGAGAGTTCTGATCAAGTTACACATAACAATAGGATTAATATATGAGTAAACGCAAAACCGGAGCACTAAGAAGAAAACAGGAAGCATCATACAATCAAAAAGAAACATATCAAGGAAATGAACCGACATTTTATATGAACGAAAACAAAACAATAAATTTTAGCAAGTACAAACAGCAAAAGTCACGTAGACGCATCGACCTAATACCTCAGAGTATAAATCAGGAAAAATATATCTTGGCATTGACCGACCCTGAAACCGACATCGTTATGGTCTCTGGCCCAGCTGGTACTGGTAAAACTTATCTAGCCGTTCTGGCCGCTATACGTGCCCTCAAATCGGGAACCTGCGATAAACTTCTTTTAACACGACCAGCAGTGGCCGTGGATGATGAAAAACATGGCTTCTTGCCAGGTGATTTAAACTCAAAAATGGAACCGTGGGTAAGACCACTGTTTGATATTATCCGAGAATTCTACTCACAGAATGAAATTGAGTATATGCTCAAAGAGCAAATTATAGAAATTACTCCACTAGCATTCTGTAGAGGGCGGAACTTCAAAAATAGTTGGATCATTTTAGATGAAGCCCAAAATGCGACACCATCACAAATAAAAATGCTAATGACAAGGATCGCAGAAGGAAGTAAAATAGTGATCAACGGAGATGTTGAACAAACAGACAGAAAAAACCCTGAGAATGGTCTAATGGACCGTAAAGAAAGAATAGAACGAAATCAAGTCCCAGGCATGGCTGTGTGTGAGTTTGACACAAAAGACATTAGGAGACACAAAATAATTGAACACATTTTGAAAATGTATCAATAATGAAAATGGGGACCTAGGTCCCCATTTTTCTTTCATAATTTTTCATATATAAGCAATTTTCATCTTTACAGGTGAACGTAAAGGGCTGTGTCTTGTATTTTAGTCGCTAATCACCGTGACTTTACTGTTAATGAATACGAACCTCCTATTTTGATTTGCGTTTGTCTGCCTTCTCAATTGGTGCTTCTTTTTCTAACTGTTCGATTAGTGTTGGGTAAATTCTTTTATAATACGAATTCATCTTTTCAAATGATGTATCATGGTTATTACCTTCAATAACACACTTTTCTACCTTTTGTTCAGCATAATCTAAGATTACATTCTTAGTAGTTATATCTGATTTTTTCATTTTCCTAGATACGTTTACCAGTTCATCAATTTGACCGCCCGGCTTACGTATAAATTGTATCATTAAGTATCTCATATTTTTATTTAGTGCCCTAGTTAGTCAACTCTACCAAAGTTGCGGCTAGTGAGATTTCCGGGATACCCACTAGTGGCAGATTTGCTAAACCATTTCTAATAATGATAATGTTTGCGTCCCGTTTTTCACTATCTGCACCAAACAAATCTAAATTGTCATACATCCAACGATACGTATCTTCAATTCTAGTTGGATACAAAGCAATATACTGCATAAGTTGTTGTCTTGCTTCAGTAATATTGCCTGCTTTAAACAATGTAGTAGCATTAAGTAAAAGTTCATCTTCGCTCTGGCCTTGCTTCTGAGGGGCCCTGAGAGCGCCTGTATTGCTGTTTACTTGCAGTTGATTCAGACATTTACGTAGATCAGGATAAGTTGCTCTAACGTAAGAATCTAGTACATCTAACTCAAATTCAACATTTTCAGTAACTAACACTGTTGCCGCACGTGCTGTGAATTCTGTAGTATCGGGCTTTGCGATATGAAATTCATGGCACCTTGATTTGAGTGCAGGAATGATCTTATGAGCGTAGTTACAAGTGAGGATATATCTCACCGTCTGATGATACGCTTCCATATCATTTCTCAAAGCGGCTTGCGAGGGTTGAGTTAAATAATCTGCCTCGTCTAACAGCACTACTTTGAACTTGCCAAAAGGCATAGTCTGCACAAACCCGTTGATCTTTTCACGTAAAACATCAATACCATTTTCACGTGAAGCATTAATGGCTAGAACGTCATATTCTTCGACACCTAACTCATTGATCATTACTTTTGCTAATGTCGTTTTGCCCGTACCCGGGTCACCTGACATCAATAAATGTGGCATTGATTCTTCTTTAATCCAATGCTGTACTTGTTCTTTTTGATTTGGATCTGTGAAGACATATTCTTCTACAGACTTAGGACGATATTTTTCGACCCACAACTGATTCTTCATTGATTCCTCATAGTATTTGATTGCATTTAGTAATTATATAGAGTTTTTGTGTGAAGGTCAACACTTTTTTGCGGGTAATTTAACCGTTTTACTACACTAATGTGCAGGTAAAAAAAGGGCAACTTGTGCCCTTATTCTTAGGTCCCGTCCCAGGGTTTGCCGCCGTTGCACATGTCTTGCCATGCAATTTCTTCAAATGTTGGCGAACCAGTAGGTTGATAATAATCACACATGTTGTACTCTCTATCATTGTTAGTATCACATGCACGTTCCCATGCTTGATCAGCAAACGTGTATCCATTTTCATATGGTACATGTGCTTCACACCATTCCCGTGATCCAACCGGATTTGGATTAGGAGTAGGCACTGGTTGATCAACTTGTTCGGTAGGCCACTGCTTTTTAAATGCGACTGACTTACTATAAGGGTGATAAGACCAAAGGTTTTGTTGTGTGGACAAAAACACTTGTTCGTTTTCACCTACAGTATAAACGTCTCCGTCTTTGTAAGTAATAGTATCTACCGGCTTCTCGCTTTCTGCATGTGCTACTACAGAAAAGACAAGAAGTAATGTTACCAGATATTTCATTTTAGTCTCCTTTTGAATAACCTGAACATATACTTGCTCCAAGTATATGCCGAGATTACTTTCTGAGACTATGCTCCGGTCTTATCTCCAAACACCATATCGTCTTGTGGCTCGTCACTAACCATTAGACAATCGTTTGGATCTACAGTTCTGATTGTTTTATCACCTTCTGCATCTGTGATATTAATACCACGTGACCATCTACCATGTGCGACAAGAACGTATTGACCTTCCGTAAAACCAACTTTAGCATCAGGACCAATAGAATAAACTTGCGCCCATCGAGGTTTAATACCTTCTGACTTTTTATCGTCATCCATTAATACAATACCACTTTGCAGTTTACGACTGCCAAAGTACATACCATGTACAATTACCTTGTCCCCAATGGCTCTTAACTTATTACAATGAATACGTTGAATGTTAGATTTAAGACCGATAGACATTCTTTATTTTCCTTCCTTTTCTTCTGCGGCATCAATGGCTGCTTGAGCATCCAAACATGCCTTTTTAATTGCTTCGATGTCCACGTCATCCATGTCATCGACAAAATCTTCTGAAACTAATTCTGTTTCTGCATCTTCTTCTGATGGAGTATAATCTTCAATTACGGGAGGCTCTGCGGGCAGTGGAGAAATTTCTTCTTGGATAGGTTGAACCATTTCTTCTACAACCGGTTGTGCGGACTCAGCAAGTTTATCTAATAGGGGAGTTTCTGACTCTTTTACCTTTTCAGCCGCTGCCGCCGCTTCTTCTTTTTGTTTTGCTTCTAGTGCGGCTATTTCACGTTTCTGTTTTGGTGATAGGGGAGCATTTGGATTTGCGCCACGTCTTATTGTGGCTTGTGCTCCTTTATTTCCTACTTGACTAGCATATGATTCTGCAACTACCTGATTTACTGGTTTGACTACTTTTCCCTGAGCATCAATTTCGTCACCCCTAGAATTAACTTGTTTGACGTTACTTACTGCTCTGGTTTTTTCTTGCCTAGCAATCAACCCTGCCATGTCTAATTGGCGTCCTCTAGCGGTTCTTACTATTTTTGGCATTTAATTCTCCTATTTTAAAAATTCTTCGATGTCTAAATCGTAATATAAACTATTTATACGGTGTATTCCGATCAAAAATAAAACAAAACTAGCAACAGAACTGCCTCTACCAACACCCCAAACAATATCATGTCTACGCATAGTATCTACTAGATACTTCATATACTGTAATAACACTAACATACCCCGCTTTTCAAACAATAACAGTTCTTTGCCTGCTCTTTGTAACTCTGCATCATGTGTACACAGATTTAAAACATATTTGGCAATATCAAACTCTCGGTATTCTTTGGGCATGAACCAATTATTGCGTGTAATATTATCAAAGTCTTCCACAGATAATGATAGTGGAACGTGACAAATAACGTCGGGAATAGTTTTTAACTCTAACTGAGGATCAAATTCAATATCGTTGGTGACTAGGGTAGATATAAAAGTTCTATTTGGATCTTCCATATAAAGGTCGAACAAATCTTGTTCAGTGTATACCGGTTGACCGTAAATATTCGTAATCATGCAGTAATATTACATGAAATGAAAGTTAAAGTCAATTCGATTGGGTAGTTTTTTCTTTCCATTCCAAGCCGTGTTCAGCCCAGCCAGTTTGTCCGAATAGTTTAACAATATTATCATCATCTTTCTTTTGGCAGTGTTCAACACATAATGTGGGTACGTTCCACCAAAGATCGGTCCGACCGGTTTCTACGAAATTTTCGGCTACTTCTGCTACAGTACAAAAACGTACGCCGTCACTTAGATTAGAACTTAGAGTCAAGTCTGTAATTTTTAATCTTCCCTCTGCTATAGCATTTAGTTTGACTAGCAGAACTAATGCTACTATTTGATCGTAGGGTTCTTCTGGTAAAGTACAGACTCGTATGCCTGCGTCTTTGTATTTTTTAATAACTTTGGTGTCATTTTGCTCTACGAATATAGAACTGTTTAAAACTACACTCATAAAGTGTGTAAGGCGGTCTAAGGCTATGTTTTGCTCTCTAATACTTTCTGTTTCAATAAGCATAGACAATGTTAAAGCATAAGAATTAATATAAAAACCATTAGCAAAATGAATCGCACTATCAAAAACAAAGTCTCTTTCTATCCTGGTATTCACCGCTTTCCGTCCTCTACGTTAATCGTAGTATCAATGTTCTGTTTCTTAAACAAAGTATCTAATTTTCTGTTTTGTTCATTTTTGTAACTTTCAATAACCATTTGCAACTGATGCACCAATGGTTGGTTTTGTGTTCTATACGCAAAAGTTAATTTGGTAGTTAAATCAGATAACGCTTCTTGTAATTCTTCTAACGTTTTGTCAGACAAATCTGAAATAAACGGATGTTCCATGATTATAATGTAGTCAATGATCCAGAATATGCTATGTACCAAGTACCTGCAATAGTAGAATTACCTGTCGCAGTAACTAGTTTAGCAGTATAGTCTGGTCGAAGGTTACCGTAAGAAACACCTCCGTCTGATGTGTTGCTATACACTCTGATATTACTGTTACTTGTATTAATCATAGTGATTTCCATACCAGCATATGCTTTTGGCAAACTAACGCCGTTGGTATTTAACGTTACATAACTATCAATTTTATTAATATGTGCAGTTAATGCTGTAGCGTCTCCTGCTCCAGTACCCACTGCTTGAATACCAGTTTCTGAACTTAATGCAACGAAACCTGGATTAGTGTTAGATACTGAAGTAGTTATATTAATTACTGGCGCCACGTTGGCTAGATCATAAGAAGGTACAGTAAATGAGCCTGCGGCTATAGAAGTTGCTCCGATTACATTAGACTGCAATGTATCAATATTGCCGGCTGGGGCAGAAACTTCAATGTTTGCAATAACATTGGCTGCGGCTGTAACATCACCTGATGTTGTAGTAACATTATTTGCATTAAGGTTTCCGTTAACATCTATTAATTGAGCGTTTAATATGTTTGCTGTAAGTGTATCTGTGCTAGTTATATTTGCGGCACTAGCATTCTGTGAAATAACAATATTACCTGTTACGTTTGCAGTTCCAGTTAAATATAGATTTGAGTCACTACTGTCAAATATTAAATTGGCACTACCACCAAACGAGCCATTGTCGTTAAACTGAATTTGTGTATTAGAGCCGCCTACTGTGCCGTTACCACTGCCACCACCTGCTACCCAAGATAATCCGCCAGCGCCATCAGTTTGTAAAAAGTACCCGTTAGTACCACCACCCATAATTAAATTAGCAGGGCTATTAAGTACAACATCTTGACCTGAAATAAAAGCGCCGCCGTCAGTAGTTAAAGGAACACGTTTCCAAATATCATGTCCTTGCGTATAAAAAGTAGCAACTACTTGCGACGGAGTTGCATCATTTAATTCAACTGTAGGTCCGTCTGCAACACCATTTGTTCTAGTTCTAGTTAATGTAAATTCGCTACCGTCTGAAATAATTGATTTAACATAATAAACTGTTGAAGTGTCTAAACCCATATTTGCAACGTTTGATCCGTTGCTTAAATCACTAAAGATAACAGGATGATTTAGAGCATAATAAGGCGTATATAAAACATCTAAGGGCGAGCCCAATGTAACGCTGTCTGAAGATGCTGTAGAAAATGAGACGTTACCGTTAGATACAGTTGAATCGAATGTACCGGTACACATGTACACGTAAGCAAGAGGTGTTGCTTGCATTGTACCTGTAGCAGTAGTTAATGTAACGTTACTGCCACCTTGAGTTAAACTAACTGCAAATTCAGTATCTTCGTCAATATAACTAACATAGTAAGTTGCGCCTGCTTGAATGCCACCAAAAGTGTTTCCACTGAATTGCATTGGCATATCAATATAAAAACCTGCAGTTGTATCAGTTAACAAAACGTTTGTTGTTGCTTGGGTATTACCTATTGTAATAGGTTGTACAAAATTATCAACTGCGATGTCACCATTACGATCACCCTCGAATCCTGTTGGTGGAATTAAAGGTCTAGTAACTACTTGAGTTGCTTTATAAGGTCTGTTTGTAGGTTGGATTGTGATTGTATTACCACAGTCTAATGTTGTAAAATCGTATTCTAAATATTCGGCATTATACGGGGGTTTTAAAATAGCAAGATTCCCGTTTGGGTTAACATCTGAATTATTATTCTCTACTAAGTTTTCACTAAAAACAACTTCGCTAGGAAAGGTAACTGCCGCTGAACTGTTTGCAAAGGCAAGACGCAATTTAATTGTACTTTCTGTATTAGTTGGGGCCCAGCCTGCAAAATTAATTGTAGTATTTGATGCTACTGTACCATATTGTACGTCACCGTTAAGAGCATTAACAAGAACTGTTCCTGATAAAGAATTACCTAAATTGTAAGTTGTGTGTCTAAAGGATTGAACGGCGGCATTACTAATTAAAGTATTTGCCATATTATTATCAACTGCAAATCCAGATAATCCTTGTTTTAGAACTGCTTTTTCCTGTAGTTCCGTTATTTCTGCGCCGGCATTATCCAAATTGTTTTTGATATTAGTAAAATTATTCCTAAAACCTTGCGTAGAGTTGTTCTTACCCGGTTCTGGATAATTTACATTTAATCCGTTTGTATCAATATCACTTGCCATATGTTATTTTACTCTCTATTCTTTATATTTAGCATTATTCTTTAACCAGAAATATTTCGTTCATCTGGTAATATAGTTTTTCTGGGGAACAACACATGAAAATCTTTAGTATTCTTGGGATCAGGACTAGGAGTAGCACTAGGTAACGTTGTCCAAGAAGGAGGACTAACGTTATTATCGTAATTGTATGTGATACTTTTATCAACTGTAATTCTATCAATTCTAAAATTAATTTCATTTAGTGTGTAAGGTCGATCTAAAGGATCTACCCACATAGTTTGTATGTTGTTCAACACAGTTTGAGCATATCCTGGTTTACAGTATGCTATTACCCAAGCAGGAGTAAATCCTAAAGTAGAACCGTTTTCTTGCTGACTAGTCATCCACTTAGGTAACAATCTAATATCGTATTCTTGTCCTAAATTTGCGCCTGTGCGATTTCTCATATTAACTAAACTGTTTGGATATAACAAACGGGCAAATCCCGGAGTCAAACTAGTATAGTATGCGGGCTGACCCAACTCAGTTAGCAGTGACAAGCCGTTTTCCGCAGTTAATAATTGATTTTCAACTACTACTTCAGTTTCTAAATCCTGTCCCTGCAACGATGCGCCTATGTAACTTGTATAAATGTTAGTTGCACTTGTGTACCAGGGGCCTAAATTTAAGGGAATAGGTCTAGGCCAGTCAATTTCTTCACTTACACTTTGACCCTCTGGGTTTATTAAATTGTCTATAACTTCAGAATAAACTACTTCATATACTACTTCACCTGCACTGTTTCTCGCTTGTGCAGTTTTCAATTCACCTAAAGTAATATTTCTCCAATAATGATTTTTTGTGATAGCGGCAACGTATTCTTCAAAGTCACTAGCATAAATGCCATATGCGTGTTGATAGATAATAGACGATGCTTTACCAAAATTACTGTCTTCTGCTCTATACAAATAACTTTCTGGTATAATAGCAGGGTTATCCAATAATTGCTTAATAAGATTTCTGTCTGCTACAGATGGAACACACTTAATGTATAATGTATCTGTGGGTTGAGTAAATTCTTGTACTACTTTTATTGTAAATTGTCTGCTGGACGTTATTGCAGGATAAAGATCAGAAAATGCTTCAACAGTAAATGTAAATGAAGTTTCTGAACCTGGTACTAAAAATTCTTCTGTTGGTTGATAAGCAACTACGCCTGATATTTCTCCGTTACTTAACAATTGTAGGTTGGGCGGTAATGAACCTGATGCTAATCTGTAATCTAATTCAACATCAGAAGTAGCAACTACTGACAAAACAGATGTTTCACTATTATACATTGTGCCCAAATCAGATGGTGTAACCCAAGTTACATCACCTATAACGTCATTAGATATTCTTACACTATATTGATAAGTAGGAGAGGTCGCTGTAAAGCCTGATTTTTTTACGTTAACTGAAAACGTATAATTACTAATACTGTTGTCAGCAATTATAGGTACGCCAGTGATCCAGCCTGTTACAGGGTCTCTAGCAAGCCCTAATGGTAAGTCAGCATATTGATATGTTAGTGCATCTCCATCAAAATCATAACCTAACATTCTAAATTGAAAATAATCTCCGCTTTCGTATTGTCCTAAATATGCAGGTTCTGATGGTGGATATGTTTGATTAATGTTATCATTGGGGAACGCATAGTAACCGTAATTTGCTGGATCACTTACTCCAACGTTGAATGTTTTTGGCCGTGTATTCAAAATAGTAGGCACTCTAGTATTATAAGGTAATCCTGGACCGCCGTCACTGATAGGTGCATTTTGATTTGCTATTGTCATATTGTATGTTTCATAATCCTCTCCTAAAGGACTACTTAATTCTATAGTAAATGAAAATGTTTGTACAGTTGGTTGTCCAACTTGTATTTGTGGCAAAGTAACAGTCATATCACCGACGCCATCTGCTAACAAAAGTTGTCCGCCATCTCTTGTGTCTGAGATGGTAAATTCTGTTGCACTTAAAATTTCTTTAACGTAATAAGTTATTCCAAATACTATTCCGCCGTATGCCAATGCACCTGAAAATTGTACAGGACGATTAAGTTCAAAATTTGTTGTGCTTAATACATTGATTACACTGCCCGATATTGATAATGTAGATGTAAGAACAGCAGGATAATTTAAATTAATGATAGGAGCTTCTGGATAACCGCGAATTAAACCCTGGCTGTTCATCTCTAAACCGGGAGGAAGTCTTCCTTGTGCGACTCTGACAAAAACTTCGTTGGTTGAAATAGGATTAGTGTATTCAATTGGCAGTTCAATCCAAACACTGTCATTTGTTTCTAAGATTGATCCTGCAGGGGTTATAAATTCTGGAGTGGCAACACCTGATATAGTCATACGAAACGATCTGTCAGTGATGCCACCTAATTCATCTGATGCTCTAATAACTAATGGGTAATCTGTATCTGCTGATACAATTTGAGGAGTACCTGAAATTAACCCTTCTTCATCCATAGACACACCATTAGGAAAACTACTTATTCTAGTGTAAGTAATAGTTGTTGCCGGCAATGTTGCTGTTGCGTCTAATTGTAACGACATTGCAACCTGCGAAGGGAAAGTTCCTAACGAGCCGGCAGGTGTGTTCCATGTTGGAAATGTCATTTTTGTAATCCAACAGAATAAACTGTTTTACCGTTTATCCTTGATGCTGTTAAACTTTTGTTTCTGTTATCTTCGCCCACGTATGTAACGTGTACCCATCCTGAATCAGGGATACCCGGGGTATAAAACTCTAAGATTACTTGATCAAAGTCTAAATTATCTTCTATCCATTTTGCTACATCATAATTAGATACTCCCGGAACTTCAATGTCGGCTGCTTCACCTTTACAATGTTGCGATCTTTCAGATCCGCCGACTGCCTTATTAAGTTCGGGCCCACGATATCCACTATTAATTATTGTAGGACCAAAATGATCTCTGATTGGTTGTAGTACATTTTCTGCTAATTTTTTAGCGGCTTCTAAATGTTCATCATTTGGAGTATTATCAATGTCTAAACGCAATGCTGTTTGACTTTTAATAAACTCTTGTAATATAAAATTCTTCGATAATCTCATAACTATCCTTTAAATTATGCGTATGAAGCACCTACTGTATACCATTGGGTTGTGCTTGGAGCAATAAATTGTATTGTTGCACCAGGAGCAACTCCATATGCAATGTTAGTTGATAATGTATTGATTCTACCACCTGTTGCTGGGTAGACTAGTACTTCAGTTCCGCTAGTGTTTGTAATTGTAATAACCATACCTGCTACTGCTGTTGGCAATCTAACACCCTGACTTGCACTAACTGTAGCAACTACGTTTATTTCTTTTGTCAGTGCTGTTGCAGTACCTTGTGTTGTACCTGCGGCAATAATTGATGTTGCAACTGATCGTATATGAAATCCAGATACACTGACGTTTCCACCTGAAACATTACCTGTTACTGCTAGACTTGATAAAGTACCTACTGATGTAATATTAGGTTGTGCGGCAGTAGTTACAGTACCGGCTGTAGTCGCACTTGTTGCTGATCCTGCACTAGTTGCAAAAGTTGCATTAGCAACAGTACCAGTGACATTGGCACCAGTAATCGATGTTAAATTAGCACCATCACCTGATACGTATGTAAAGACACCCCCAGCGCCGGATACATTACCTGCAGACACATTGCCTGTAACAGACAATGATGTTAACGTACCGACACTAGTGATGTTCGGTTGGGCACTAGTTGTTACTGTACCCGATGTTGTTGCTGATGTTGCACTGGTCGCTGATGTTGCGGTACCTGCACTGGTTGCAAAAGTTGCATTAGCAACTG
>Ga0070754_10001308_pt1 | contig 20325 bp, 21 predicted proteins | sample VirMetDEL_Sep_01_FD_75181 | JGI IMG/M metagenome (GOLD analysis project Ga0070754, IMG submission 75181) | Aqueous microbial communities from the Delaware River and Bay under freshwater to marine salinity gradient to study organic matter... | ecosystem: Environmental > Aquatic > Marine >... | reverse complement strand
TGGCGGTCATCACCATCGCCATCAACGAAAGCACCTACCAGCACTCGCGCGCCACACTCGTCACCGGCATCACACTGACCGATGCGCGCCTGCAAGCCCTGCGCACCCAGCAGGCGTTGACCGATGCCGAGACCGCAGCGCGTGCCTATCTGATCAATGGCCAGGAGGTGTACCGCACCGATTACAGAGAGGCGATCGAGGCACTGAATGTGGCGCAGGACGGCGCCTTCCAGTACATCGCTGATGCCGACCCCGGGCGCACCGTGTCGGTAGAGGCCGTCAAAAAAAGGATTCAGGACCGTGTGACGGCGCTCGAAGAGTGGATGACCGCCACCGAGCGTGGTCAGCGCACACGTGCCCATGTGATGGCCAGCAGCGATCGCAGCCGCCAGGCTTATGTGGAGTTGCGTGAGGAATTCGACCACGTGCTCAACCGCGCTGCGGCGGTGCAGCAGTCGGCCCGACTCTCCCTGTTCGACGCCATGATGCTCAACCGGCTGGCCTTGCATGTGCTGGTGCTGGTCGCGGTGATGGCGTTGATGATGTTCATGAGGCAGTTGCGCGAGAGCGACGAGCGCAAGGCCCGCGAGAGCCAGGTGCTCGAACTCGAGATCGCTGTGCGGACCGCCGAACTGCGCGAACTGGCGGGCCATCTGGTCAGCACCCGTGAGGACGAGCGTGGCCGCGTGGCCCGCGAACTGCACGACGAGATGGGGGGCCTGCTGACCGCCATGAAGCTGGAGATGGCGCGCTTGCGCCGCGTGCCCGACCTGCCCGCTGTGGCGCGGGAACGGATGCTCGGTATCGAGCAGCGGCTCAACGAGGGCATCGCGGTCAAGCGCCGCATTGTCGAAAACCTGCGCCCTTCCTCGCTTGAGCAACTGGGCCTCATCGCGGCACTTGAAGTGCTGTGCCAGGACGTTTCCACCAGTCTGGGCATTCCGGTCATGCCGCAACTGGAGCCGGTGGAACTGGATCGCGAGGCAGAACTGACGGTGTACCGCGTGGTGCAGGAGTCACTGACGAACATCAGCAAGTACGCGCGGGCGCGCCACGCCTGGGTGTCGCTGATGCGCCAGGAAGGCCAGGCGCGGTTGCTGGTGCGCGACGATGGACAAGGCTTCGACCTGGCCCAGGTTCCCACGGGACACCACGGCCTGCTGGGCATGCGCGTGCGGGTCGAATCCCACGCCGGCAAGCTCAGCATCACCAGCGCCCCGGGGCAGGGTACCCGTGTGAGCGTGGAACTGCCGCTGTCAGCGCCTCCCAGCCCCACCACCAGCGCGGAACTCTCGGCCACGCCGTGGGCGGATCAGGCGGGCGCGTCCCCCACCGCCTGATCATGGGTTGCGCGGCGCTTCGCCGCCGCCTCGCTCAGGCCGTAGGCCGGCAGCGCCAGCACCAGGGGCAGCAGGTAGTAAGTGGCGCGGTACACCAGCACCACCGCCAGCACGTCGGCCACCGGCAAACCATCCCCGCCCAGCGTTGCGGCAAACACCGCTTCGAGCACACCCAGGCCGGCCGGTACGTGGGTCAAGACACCCGCCACAGCCGCCATCAGCAAGGCCCCGAGCACGGCCGGGTAGTCGATGCGCCCGGCAAACAGGCTCCATACGATGGCGCCGATCAGCAACCAGCTGGCGCCGCCCAAGGCCGCCTGCAACAACGCCAGCGGACCGCTGGCCAACGGCATCGAATGCCCCCGCACCGACAGCTGCCGCTGGCGCGACACAAAACACAGGGTCACATAGACCGCAGCCAGCAGGACCATGGCCACACCGAGTGCGCGCAACGCCAGGTCGCTTGACGCCCAGCCTTCGGGCAAAGCCGGCGGTGCCCACAGCAGCAACGCGCCTGCCACCCACAGATAGCCCAGCCAGTTGGTCACCATGCTGTAGGCGATGATCTTGCCCACCGTGGACGCCGACAAGCCCCATCGGGTGTACAGGCGCAGCCTCAGCGCGAACCCACCGACCAGGGCACCAAAGTTCAGGTTGAAGGCGTAGCTGATGGCGGCGGTTCCCAGGCTACGGCCTGCAGACACGTCGGCCCGGGTCAAGCGCCGCCCGATCAGGTCGAAACTGGCGTAGAGCGCATAGCTGAGCGAGGCCAGCGCTGCAGCCAGCACGAGCTGACTCGCGGGGATGGCCTGCACGGCCGTCCAGACTTCGGCCCATTCCACCATGCGTGCCTGGCGGGCCACCAGCGCCAGCACCACAGCCGCCAGCACCCAGGGAAAGCCCTTTCGGACCCAACCCCACACGGTCTGCAGGCGGGGACTCACGTGGGCTCCTCGTCCCCCATCGGCACCACGCGCGGCGGCGGGACCCTCAGGCGCTCCATCCACACCGGGAAGCGGCGCAGGGCGTGGAACACGAAAAAGCTTCGCACCCCGATCCAGGCCGAGCGCAGCCGGCCGGGCACAGGTCGTTCCACAAGCTGGCAATGCATCCGCATCAGGTCCTCGATGCGTTCGCGCAGATGGCGCGCAAAGCCTTCGTCCCGCACCACCACATTGGCTTCGAGGTTCAGGCTCAGGCTGGTCGGGTCCAGGTTGCTGGAGCCCACCGTGGCCCAGCGGTCGTCGATCACCGCGACCTTGGCATGCAAGGGTCGTTCGGTGTACTGGTGCACCCGCACGCCAGCCCGGATCAGGTGCCGGTAGAGCAGCTCGGTCGCCCGCATCACCCACACCATGTCCGGCCTGCCCTGCATCACCAGATCGACCTGCACACCCCGTCGCGCGGCACGCCTCAGATCCCTCAAAAGACGGTAGCCGGGAAAGAAATAGGCGTTGGCAATGAGGATGCGCTGGCGTGCGCCTCGAATGGCCGCACGGTAGTGACGCTCGATGTCCGTCCGGTGCAGGTGGTTGTCGCGCGTGACGAAGGCGGCGACGGCGCCTTCATCGGCTTGGGGTGGTTCGCCCACGCGCTCGCGCATCGCCCGCCAGCGTTGCACCCAGGCCTTGCGCGAAGGCTGCGGTGTCTCCACGTTGGCGCGACAGAAGGCCTGGATCTGGCCCACGAGCGGTCCTTCCACCTCGACCGCATAGTCCTGCTTGGCCTTCGGACCGAATTCGGCCAGGTGGTCGATGGAGTAATTGATGCCACCGACGAATGCGCGCCGACCATCCACCACCACCAGCTTGTGGTGCATGCGCCGCAGCAGGTTGATGCGCGCACCGAACAGGCGGCGGACCGGCTCGAAAGCACGCAAGCGCACGCCCGCGTCGAGCAAGGGTTGCGCGAACGTCGCAGGCAGGTCGGGCGAACCCCAGCCATCGATCAGCACGTGCACGGTGGCACCGTTCTGGGCAGCACGCAGCAAGGCCTGCTGCAGTTCGCGGCCGACCTTGTCGTCGAAAAGAATGAAGGTTTCGAGCAGCACTTCTTCCCTGGCCTGGGAAATCGCCTCGAACACGCGCGGGTAATAGCCCTCGCCGTTCTCCAACAGAGTGATGCGGTTACCGGGCAACCAGTGAGAGTTCATAGGGTCTCCAGCAAATCGATTTCAGCCGCCAGCGGCGCGTGATCGGACAGGTGGGCCCAGGGGCTGTGCGGCAAGGGCAGCGGGCGGGCGGCGGCTACGCCACGCGTGTAGATGCGGTCGAGCCGCAGCCAGGGCAAGCGCGCGGGAAAAGTGCGGGCGTGATGGCCAAAGGCGCCGCGAAACACCTCCTTCAACCCCGCTGGCGCCAGTGCCGCGTCGGCCCGTGAGCGCCAATCGTTGAAATCACCAGCCACCACCAGCGGCGCATCGATGGGCACTTCGCGCTCCACCATTTCGCACAGGCTGGCCATCTGGCGCGCGCGGTGCGCTTCGCTCAGTCCCATGTGCACGCAGATCACATGCAGCTCAGGTTCTGGTTCGTCCAGCGTGAGGACACAGTGCAACATGCCACGCGGTTCGGAACCCTGGATCGACACATCGTGGTTTTGGCTGTGCCGAACAGGAAAGCGGGACAGCACGGCGTTGCCATGGTCCTGTCCCTGCGCCACGGCGTTTCGTCCGTAGGCATGATCCGACCAGATCTGGTCGGCCAGGAATTCGTACTGTGCGCCCACCGACGCCGCATGTGCCGGGCCCGATCCACCACCAACTTCCTGCAGGAAGACGAGGTCACTCTGCTCGGCGCGGACCGCCTCGCGCAACTCGTGCAGCATGAAGCGGTTGTTGAATGCGTTGTAGCCCTTGTGGATGTTCACGGTCAGGACGCGAATGGTTCGCGAGATCTTTATTTCGCGCATGCACCGAGGATGACACGCGGGTGTCCCGTCAACAAGATTTCAGCGGCAGGATAAGCTCGTGTCCTACAAGCCGCTTCCGCCATTCCCACACACACCACCGCACATGAGCCGCATTGCCGTCATCGACTTCGAAACCACCGGCATTTCGCCCTCGGCGGGCGACCGCGTCACCGAAGTGGCGGTGGTGATTCTGGAGCAGGGACGTGTGGTCGATCGCTACCAGAGCCTGATGAACGCCGGGGTGCGCATCCCGTCGTTCATCACTCAGCTCACTGGGATCACCAACGACATGGTGGCGGGAGCGCCACCGGCTGAACGCGTGATGCGCGAGGCCGCACGATTCGTCGGCGGCCTGCCCATGGTGGCGCACAACGCCTCGTTCGACCGGCGCTTCTGGTGCTCGGAACTGGCGCTGGCGGGACAGGAAGCAGGCCACCCTTTTGCCTGCACGGTGCTGCTCTCGCGCCGGCTCTACCCCGAGGCACCGAGCCACCGGCTGGGCACGCTGGTGGACCATTTCCAGTTGCCGCGCACGGGGCGGGCGCACCGCGCGCTGGCCGATGCCGAGATGGCCGCCGAGTTGCTCGGCCGCATCCAGCACGACTTGCGCGCACGCCACGGCGTGCGCGAACCCGATCACGCGTTCCTGATGGCCTTGCAGGGCTGCGCGCGCGCACCGCTGCCGAAGTTCATGCAGGCCCGGGCGTCGGGTGCGGTCAGTTCAGCCGCAGCTTGAATTGCAGGATCACCGCGCCATCGACCTTGCCGATCGAGGGAACCACACCGAGGTTGATGCCGAAGTGGCGACCTTCGATGGTGGCCATGGGCAGCGCAGCGAAGAAGCTGCCGCCATTGGCCAGGGAGGGATAGCCGTTCATCACGCCAAGCGCGGCGCCCAGCTTCACCGGCCCCAATTGCCAGGGTTGCCAGTTCACGGCGGCATACGAAGTCGTCTTGCGCACGCTGTTGTAGTAAGCGCCCGCCATGTAGGAGAGCTCAGGACTGGTGCGGTATTCCAGACCCAGGCCCAGGTTGTTCTCGTTGTAGCCCTTGTTACTGGCGAAGTGCCGGGAAAAGCCACCCAGGTTCACCCAGGTCTGCGGCTTGTAGGCGCTGGCAAACTCCATCTCCTTGGCAGGTTCGGTCGTTGCCGCGCTGGCCAGGCTGGGCGAGACGCCCATCAGGCAGGCTGTGGCCAGTGAGCAGATGCAGTACAAAGTCTTCATGGGATTCCAGTCTCGGGCGGTACCGCCGCCCATGTGTCACATTCAGTTTCGGTCGTACCCGGCCGCAACTTGAATGCGCACCACTTCAGACATGGCGCCCGTGTGACATTTCGATCGATTCCGGCCAGGAACCCCGCGTCAGTGACCAAAAAAGAACAGCAACGACCATGAAAATCCACACACCCCACGCTCCCCTGAGCACCCACGACTCCACCCGCATCGACGACCTGCGCATCGGCGCGGTGCGCCCGCTGATCACGCCCGCACTGCTGCAGGAATGGCAGGCCGCACCCGAAGCAGCACAGGCACTGGTGGAGCGCAGCCGCGCCGCCATCTCGCAGGTGCTGCATGGACACGACGACCGCCTGGTGGTCGTCGTGGGGCCGTGCTCCATTCACGACCACGACCAGGCCATGGCGTACGCGCGCCTGCTCAAAGGCCGCGCCGATGCGCTTGCTGAAGACCTGCTGGTGGTGATGCGCGTCTACTTCGAAAAGCCACGCACCACGGTGGGCTGGAAGGGCTACATCAACGACCCGCACCTCGACGGCAGCTTCGCGATCAACGAAGGGCTCGAACTGGCGCGCGCGCTGCTGCTGGATGTGCTGGCGCTGGGCCTGCCGGTGGGCACCGAATTCCTGGACTTGCTCAGCCCGCAGTTCATCAGCGACCTGGTGAGCTGGGGCGCGATCGGCGCGCGCACCACCGAAAGCCAGAGCCACCGACAGCTGGCAAGTGGTCTGAGTTGCCCGGTGGGGTTCAAGAACGGCACCGACGGCGGCGTGAAAGTGGCCAGCGACGCCATCCAGGCGGCCAGCGCCGAACACGCCTTCATGGGCATGACCAAAATGGGACAGGCCGCCATCTTCGAGACACGCGGCAACGACGACTGCCACGTCATCCTGCGCGGTGGCGCACAACCCAACTACAGGGCAGCAGACGTCAACGCGGCTTGCGCGCTTCTGAAGCAGGCGGGCCTGCGCGAACAGGTCATGGTGGACGTATCACATGCCAACAGCAGCAAGCAGCACCAGCGACAGATCGAGGTGGCGAACGACGTGGCTGCGCAGGTGGCGGCGGGCGACAGGCGCATCATGGGCGTGATGATCGAAAGTCACCTGCATGAAGGACGCCAGGACATCGTTCCGGGTCAGCCGCTGCGGCACGGCGTGAGCGTCACCGACGCCTGCATTTCGTTCGACCAGACCGTGCCGGTGCTGGATGATCTGGCCGCTGCGGTGCGTGCGCGACGGGCCTGCCGGTAGCCAACATGGCCCTGCCGTGGCGTGGCCCGCCCACCGTCAACCTCGCCCTGCAGGGCGGCGGTGCGCACGGCGCCTTCACCTGGGGCGTGCTCGACGCCTTGCTCGAAGACGGCCGCCTGCGCTTCGATGGTGTGAGTGGTACCAGCGCGGGGGCGATGAACGCCGTGGTGATGGCGCAAGGCCTGATGGCTGGCGGTACTGAAGGAGCCCGGGCCGCACTTCGCGGGTTCTGGAGCGCGGTGGCAGCAAGCGCACCATTCGAGGTGGCGGTGCCCACCGCAGACGGCAAGGACATGCGCCTCGCGCCCGCCATGCGGCTGATGCTGCAGTGGACGCACTACTTCTCGCCCGAGCAGCTCAACCCCTTCGACCTCAACCCATTGCGCAAGATCCTCGCGGCTCAGGTCGATTTCGATCGGTTGCGGGTTCAGACCCCGGTCAAGTTGTTCGTTGCGGCCACCAATGCCAACACCGGCAAGCTGCGCCTGTTTCGCTCACCGGAGCTCACGGCGGATGCGGTGCTGGCCTCGGCCTGTCTGCCCACCATGCACCGCAGCGTGGTGATCGACGGCGAGCCGTACTGGGACGGCGGCTACGCGGCGAATCCGGCGGTGTTCCCGCTGTTCCATGAATGCCGCGCGCGAGACATCCTGCTGGTGATGCTCGCACCGCTGAAGCACAGTGCCACGCCGCAGTCGGCCACAGACATCAGGAGCCGCATGATGGAGCTGGCGTTCAACGCCACTTTCCTGCGAGAGATGCGGATGTTTGCGCATCTGCGGGAGCGGGCAGCCAGGACACCGTGGTGGCGACGCGGCGACCTGGACCGGCGCCTGGCCGGAACGCAGTTCCACGTGATCGAGGCCAGCGAGGTGCTGCGCGAGTTGAGCGCCGAGAGCAAGGTCGCGGCTAACATGCGCTTCTTCGAGATGCTGTTCACGCTCGGCCGCGATCGGGCGGGAGCGTGGCTGTCGGCGCACCAGGCCGACGTGGGCCGACGCAGCAGCGTCGACCTGGAAGCCTTGTTCTACTGAAAGATCAACGCGGCTTGCGGGGCACCATGGGGCCGCGGCCTTCGATGTGGCGGAAGTTGATGCGGCCCTTGGTCAGGTCGTACGGCGAGAGCTCGAGCGAGACCCGGTCGCCCGCAAGGATGCGGATGTGGTTCTTCTTCATCTTGCCCGCCGAATAGGCGATCAGCTGGTGACCGTTGTCCAGCGTGACGCGAAACCGCGTGTCGGGCAGCACCTCGTTGACGATGCCCATCATGTCGATCAGTTCTTCCTTGGCCATGGTGTGTTCCTTTGCGTGAAGTGTATCGGTCAGTTCGGGCGGGCGGTATGGCGGGTGGTGTCATGCACCCAGTGAATGCCCTGCGCGATGGCGTAGTCGGCTGCCGCCTCGTGCGTGGAAAAGGCGCTGTCGTAGCGAATGAGACGGGCGGTGCTGGCGCTGCCGTGGCCGCTGGCAATGGACACCTGGGCGGCGTACATGCCCCCAGGCAAGGCACGGGGAGACGCCGCAATGCGGTACTTGCCGAGGGTGAGGAGAGACGGTCTCGCGGTCGTTGTAATAAGTGTCGAGTGATTCATCAAAAACATCAGGGGGCCAGAGCCGTGGCGTTCGCCGCAGCAGGAAAAAGGCCCGAAAACAAAAGAAATACAGGTGGCAGCCCCATGCGCCGGGGTGCCCCACTGGTTGGTCCGGTCAATGACCTGGCGCAAAAACGCAGCAGGCCTTGATCGGCGCACGAGCCACGGCAGAGGCATCGGCAACAGCAGGGAGGAAAGGGCCACGGTGCTGTGAGAAAGCGGTGTGGCGCGGCGCCCAGGAGGGGCTGGACCAGCGGCCCCTCTGCCGGGGGCGGTTGCGTCACGGGCGGATGGCCTGGACACTGCTGGTCGCTCTGGGCGACCCGGCAATATAACACGTCGGTGGAAATTGCGCTGCGCGCCAAGCGGCGGCGGCCCTGACGGGCACTACTTGCGGTCGGGCAGTTCGATCTTCACCTCGAGCACGTCCAGGTTGTCCTGGCGGTCGAGCTGGACCTTGATGTCGTCCGGGTTGATCTTGATGTACTTGCCGATCACGGCCACCAACTCGCGTTGCAGTGCAGGCAAATAATCGGGTTCGGAGGCACTGCGGCCGCTGCGCTCGTGCGCCAGGATGATCTGCAGCCGTTCTTTGGCGACGCTGGCGGTCTTTTTCTTCTCACCGAGCAGGAAGGAGAGCAATGACATGCCTTACTTCCCTCCGAACAGGCGTTTGAAGAAGCCGGTCTTTTCTGCTTCGATGAAGCGCAGGGGTTTGTCGGCTCCCAGGAAGCGGTCAATCACGTCGCTGTAGGCCTCGGCCACGTCGGTGCCCTTGAGGTGAATGGCGGGTGTTCCCTGGTTGGAGGCAGTCAGCACGTTCTCGCTTTCCGGAATGACACCGATCAGCTTGATGCGCAGGATGTCCTGGATGTCCTGCAGCGACAGCATCTGGCCGTCGGCCACGCGCGACGGGTTGTAGCGGGTGATGAGCAGGTGTTCCTTGATCGGGTCCTTGCCTTCGATCGCGCGCTGCGTCTTGCTGCCGAGCATGCCCAGAATACGGTCGGAATCCCGCACGCTGGAGACTTCCGGGTTGGTCACGATCAGCGCTTCGTCGGCGTAGTGCATGGCCATGAGGGCACCGGTCTCGATGCCGGCGGGCGAGTCGCAGACGATGTATTCGAAACCCATGGCGGCCAGGTCGGTCAACACCTTGTGCACCCCCTCCTGGCTCAAGGCGTCCTTGTCGCGCGTCTGGCTGGCCGCGAGCACGAACAGGTTGTCGCACTGCTTGTCCTTGATGAGTGCCTGGTTGAGGTTGGCTTCGCCCTGAATCACATTGATGAGGTCGTACACCACGCGACGCTCGCAACCCATGATGAGGTCCAGGTTGCGCAGGCCGACATCGAAGTCGATGACGGCGGTCTTGTGGCCGCGCAGGGCGAGGCCGGTGGCGAAGCTGGCGCTGGTGGTGGTCTTGCCCACACCACCCTTGCCTGAGGTGACGACAACGATCTTGGTCATGGTGAGAAAACTTTCTGATTCGAGGTAAGGGGTTCAGGCGCCGATGGCGTCGACGACCAGGCGGTCGCCTTCGGGGCCGGGCACCAGGCGCACCTGGGCCGGCTTGCCCAGCAGCGTGCTGGGCCACGGAATTTCACTGGTGCGGTAAATGCCGGCGATGGAAACCAGCTCGGGCGCCATGCCCAGGGTGAAGATGCGGGCATCGCTGTTGCCTCTGGCACCAGCGATGGCCTTGCCGCGCAAGGGCGCGTACACATGGATGTGCCCGTCGGCAATCACTTCGGCTCCAGGGTTGACCATGGCCATCACGACCAGATCCCGTCCGCGAGCGTACACCTGCTGGCCAGAGCGCAAAGGCTTGTCGATGACCAGCGCGCCTGGTGTGGGAAGCGGTTGTTGTACCGGCTCGAGCGGGGCTTCGGTCTCCGAGGCTGTCACCACCATCGGCGCCCTTTGAACCGAGGCGTCGGGCGTGGGCGTGAGCCCGGCAGCCAGGGCGAGGGCGGTCTGTTCGATGGTTCCACCGCGCACCGCCAGCGGCACCAGACGGTACTGGCGCAGCAAGGTCTGCAGCGCACCGAAGTCTGGCAGCGCATGGGCCTCGGCCACGTTCAAGGGATGCAGGTCGATGACCACCGGGTCGTGATCGAAGAAGTCCGGCATGTCGCCAAACCGCTGGGCAAGCTCTTCGGCCAGGCGCTGCAGATCGGAGGACTTGAGCATGAGCGCCACCAGGGGCAACTGGGCGCTCTTGATTTCGAAGGTGGCGGGGGAGTTTCCTGCTAGGGCAACTGACATGGGCAACATGGATCCAGAGACAGGCCCGCCGCAGGAACGCCGCTAGGGGCATGACCGGCCATGAAGCGGCGCATCTTAGCAGCCGCTCACCACGATCTTCGCAAGCGGCTGTGCGCAGGTGTCAGCGCATGTTTCTGCAACGATCTGACAAAGCTGTGTGTAACTCTTGAACAAGCGGACAGTTGTCCACAGCAAATTGCCTGAACGCCGACTTGTTCCTCGGCGCGTCGTTGGGCAACAGGGCTCTTCACACAGGGTTGCCGAAACCAGAACTCCTTGTGGCGCAACGAAAAAGGGCGCTTGTCCACAACGGACAGCGCCCTCTACTACTACTGCTATCTTGTATTAAAGAACTCTACAAGAAGAAGACAGACAGCAGAATTCGGAGATCAGCCCCGCATACCACCCTTGTGGTGATGTCCACCGTGGTGACCCTTGTGGTGCATGCCGGTGCGCTGAAAGCCCATGCCGAACTTTTCGTCGAAGACCTTTTTCTGGTCGGCGTTGAGAGCCGCGTAGAAGCTCTTGATGGCTTCGGTGTGCTGCGACATCCGGGCATCGCGCTCGGTCTTCATGGCCTGCATCTTGTCCAGGCGTTCGGGGGTGGTCAGTTTCGACCAGTCTTCGCGGGGTCCCTGGTGCGCCATGCGGGCGGGTGGTTGGGTGCGAGCCACGAAAGCGTTCCAGGCTGGTTCCTGTTCGGCGGTGAGCTTGAGCTCGGACTTGAGCTGAGCCTGGCGCTCGGCCATCTTCTTCTGCATGCGTTCCATGCGCTCGGCATGGCGCTGGGTGCGCTTCTGAGCGTCGGCCTGGCTGGTGGGGGCCTGGGGGCTGGCAGATTGCGTGACAGGGGGGCTGGCGGGCGCCTGAGCGGTGCCCTGGGCGATGGCCGTGGCAGAGACGCCGACGAAGGCGGCAACCAGCGTGGCGGCCAAAAGGGTGCGTTTCGGAAGCAGTTTCATGGGGTCTCCTTGAGACGTTGAGGAAGAAGAAACCACATTGCCGGGAAGTCGGTGTGTGGAATGACTTCAGTGTCTGGTTTGCGTGTTTCCCCGATGTGCGGTCGATGTGGCGGGTTTGTAAAGTTTTGTTCCGCTTCTTGTCGCGGATTCCGGTGCGTTGGTGGGGTGGCTCAGGTCATCGAGGATGGGACAGTCGGGTCGGCCGTCGCCCGGGCAGAGCTCAAGCAAGCGGCTGAGCGTGCGTTGCATCGACTGCAAGGCTTCGATGCGCTTGTTGAGTTCGTCCACATGTTTCTGGGCCACGCGCTTGACGCTCTCGCTGCTGCGCCTGCGGTTGTGCCACAGGCTCACGAGTTCGGTAATGGCCTCCAGCCCGAAGCCCATGTCGCGCGAGCGGCGGATGAAACGCAGCGTGTGCACGTCGGCTTCGCTGTACTGCCGGTAGTTGCTGTCGGTCCTGGGCACCACAGCCAGCAGACCCAGACTCTCGTAGTGGCGCAGCATCTTGGGCGATATGCCACTGAGTTGAGCCGCCTTGCCGATGTTCACTGGCCAGGGCGGTTGACGATCCTGTCCGGGCGTGCGTGCGGGCATGGTGTTCAGGCCTCGACCTGGTAACCCTCTTCCCGTATCGCTTCAGCGACCGCCTCCCTCGGTTGTGTGGTGTCGACCACCACCCGGTTGCTGGCGCGGTCGATGCTCACCTGAGCCTGGGGGTCGAGCTGACGGATGGCACTGGTCACGGCTTTTTCGCAGTGGCCGCAGGTCATGCCTTTGACTTCGAACGTCTCGTTCATGGTGTTTCCTTCTAATCTGGTGAATGGGAAAGCAGAACACCATTCTCATCCTTGACATGGTGTCAAGGTCAAGTGATGCGGCAACCAGCGGCCCGTCACAGTTGGCAACAAGGCGCTGCTTGACCTTGCCATGGTGGTAAAGCTTATGCTGGCCCCATGAATACCATTGTTACCTCCACGCGGCCAGGAGACCTTCTGTCGCGGACGCCGTTGATCCAGATCGACCTGGGCATTGGCGGGATGACCTGTGCCTCTTGTGTGACGCGGGTGGAAAAAGCGCTCAGGAAACAACCGGGCGTCAGCGACGCGGCGGTGAACCTGGCGACCGAGTCGGCGCGCGTGATGCTGTCAGCGACCGACGAGGCCGAGGCGCTGGCCCGGGTGAAGCGCGCGGTGCGCGACGCGGGATATGAGCCGCGCACCCAGGAGGCGATGGACGACGCGAGTGAACCGCACTGGCACGGCGTACCCCGGAGCTTCCTGCCGGTTTTGATCGGCATGCTGCTGTCGGCGCCCCTGGTGTTGCCGATGGTGGGGGATCTTTTCGGCCGTCACTGGATGTTGCCGGCGTGGATGCAGTTCCTGCTGGCTACACCGGTTCAGTTCGTGCTGGGTGCGCGTTTCTACAAGGCGGGTTGGCATGCGCTCAAGGCCTTCACGGGCAACATGGAACTGCTGGTGTCGATTGGCACCACGGCAGGCTGGGCGTTGTCCACCTGGCTGTGGTGGCGCGCCGAGCCGGGCGAGATGGTGCACCTCTACTACGAAGCATCGGCGGTGGTCATCACGCTGGTGATGCTGGGCAAATGGCTGGAGATGCGCGCCAAGCGCCAGACCACCGTGGCGATCCGCGCGCTGCATGCCTTGCGCCCCGAACGCGCCCACCTCCTGCCCGATGGCGCGCGCCGCACGGAACCGACCGACGTGGCCGTGGACGAACTGCTTCCGGGTGACGTCGTGCGGGTCTTGCCCGGTGAGCGCTTCGCCGCCGATGGCGAGGTGGTGCAGGGTCGCACCCAGGCCGATGAATCGATGCTCACCGGCGAATCCATGCCGGTGTCCAAGGATGTGGGCGATACGGTGACGGGCGGATCGCTCAATGGCGACGGCGCAGTGGACGTGAGGGTGCGTGCCATTGGTGCCCAGAGCGTGCTCTCGCGCATCATCGGTCTGGTGCAGGATGCTCAGGCCACCAAGGCGCCGGTGCAGCGCATGGTCGATCAGGTGGCTGCGGTGTTCGTGCCGGTGGTTCTGGTGATCGCGCTTGTCACGCTGGTGGGCTGGCTGTGGACCGGCGCACCGGTGGAAGAAGCCCTGTTGCATGCGGTGGCGGTGCTGGTCATCGCCTGTCCTTGCGCGCTGGGACTGGCCACGCCCACGGCCATCATGGCAGGCACTGGTGTGGCCGCGCAGCACGGCATCCTGATCAAGGATGCCCAGGCGCTGGAGATTGCCCATCGGGTCGACACCGTGGCCTTCGACAAGACCGGCACCCTCACCGAGGGCCAGCCCCGCCTCCTGCTGATCGAGGCGGTGCCCGGTGTGGACGAGATCGCCGTGCTGCACACCGCTGCGGCGCTGCAGGCCCAAAGCGCCCACCCGCTGGCCCGTGCGGTGGTGCAAGCCGCCGATGCGCGCTCGATCGAGGTGCTGACCGACGCGGCAAGTGAGGTGCGGGCTGTCTCCGGCCGGGGCAGCGAAGGCCGTGTGAATGGCGCCTGGCTGGCGCTGGGCAGCCTGCGCTGGATGGAAGAACTGGGTGCGACGCTAGGGCCACTGGAAGAGCGGGCGCGGGCACTGCAGGCGCAGGGCGCCACGGTGTCGGTGCTGGCCAGCCAGTCGCCGGGTGACGCGGCTGCGGCGGCCACCTGGACGCCGCTGGCACTGCTGGCCTTTGGAGATGAGCCGAAGGCCGGTGCCGCGCAAGCCATCGCGGATCTGCGCAGCAAGGGCATGCGCCTGTACATGATTTCAGGCGACAACCGGGGTGCAGCGTCTGCCATGGCCGCGCGCCTGGGGCTGCGTGCCACCGAGGGCGAAGTCATCGCCGAAGTGATGCCGGGTGACAAGGCCGCCATGGTTCGCAAGCTGAAGACATCGGGTGCCGGTGAATCCCTGCACACCGTTTGCATGGTGGGCGACGGTGTGAACGACGCACCAGCGCTGGCGGCCGCCGACGTGGGGATGGCGATGAGCCATACGCAGGGTGGGGGCTCGGACGTGGCCATGCATGCGGCCGGCATCACGCTCATGCGCGGTGACCCGCTGCTGGTGGCCGCCGCGCTCGACATATCTCGGCGCACGGTGAGCAAGATCCGGCAGAACCTGTTCTGGGCCTTTGCCTACAACGTGGCCGGTATTCCGCTGGCCGCGCTGGGGTTTCTCAGCCCGGTCGTGGCGGGCGCTGCCATGGCCCTGAGCTCGGTCAGCGTGGTGAGCAATGCGTTGCTGCTCAAGCGCTGGAAGCCACCGGCGCGCTGAGAACAGACCCGGGTTGACCCACGTCAAGGCGATGCGGGCGGTCTTGCAGGATGCTTCCTGCTCTGAGGAGACAGCCCATGAACCGAGAAGCCCTTCGCGTCATTCGAGACGAACATGCCAGCCTGGCTGCCATGCTGCAGTCTCTCCTGCAGATGATCCAGCGCGGTCCCGAGCCTGCTGGCAAGGACCAGCACGAGCTGTTTTTCGATGTCCTGCGCGCCATGCTGTTCTACATCGACGAATTCCCCGAGAAGCTGCACCATCCGAAGGAGTCCGACCTGCTGTTTCCGCGCGTGGCGCGGGCCGCGCCGCAGGTGATGTCCACGATCGAACAGCTTGAACGCGACCACATGGCCGGTGAATCGCAGGTGCGGGAACTCATGCACCTGCTGATGGCCTGGGAGTACCTGGGCGACACGCGCCGCCTGGCCTTCGAGACCGCAGCGCAGCACTATGTGGAGTTTTACCTGGAACACATGCGGCTGGAGGAAACCGTGGTGTTGCCCGAGGCCGATCGTTCGCTCGACGACAGCGACTGGCACGCGCTGAACGCGGCATTTGCCACCAATCGGGACCCGCTGAACAGCCGGGTACCGCGCGATCCTCAGTTCGACCGCTTCTTCACGCGCATCGTGATGCGCGCGCCCGCGCCGGTCGGTCTCGGAGAGGACTGAAGCCCGGCGTTTGCAGCGAGCGAATCGTGTGCAGGGCGCTTCGCACACAATGACCGAGTCATGGTCCGCGCCACCTCACCCGCACCGATCGCCGAAACGCCCGACAACACGCCTTATTTGGGTCTTGCCCTGGCGTTGTCGCTGGGCGCAGCGGTCTCACTCGGTATCACGCGGTTTGCCTACGGCCTGCTGCTGCCACCCATGCGCGAAGACCTCGGCTGGAGCTACACGCTGGCCGGCGCGATGAATACCTTCAACGCGTTGGGCTATCTGATCGGTGCGTTGGCCACGCCCTGGCTCATGCGGCGCGTGCCCCCGACTCGCCTGCTGCTCGTCGGCGCCTTGTTCGCCTCGCTGTTCATGGCGCTGAGTGGCTTCTTCACCGAGGCAGCACCCTTGATGGCTCAGCGGCTGCTGGCCGGGGTGGCCAGTGCGGTGATGCTGATTGCCGGAGGACTGCTGGCCGCCCGGCTGGGTTCGCTCCAGCCCCGCCGCAGTGGGTTGCTGCTGGGGATCTACTACGGCGGCACCGGCCTGGGCATCGTGGTCTCGGCGCTGGGCGTGCCACCGGTGCTGGCCGCTGCGGCCCAGCACCCGCATGGCTGGGCCTGGGCCTGGTGGATGCTCGCCCTGGTGTGCCTGCTGGCCACCGCACTCATGGCCTGGCCGGCCCGGGTGCTGGCCGGCCACCCGGCGCCCCCCGAGCGCGTCCTGAGCGAGGGCGCGCGACCCTACCGCACGCGCGACTTTGCTTTTGCGCTCGCGGGCTACGCCGGTTTCGGGGTGGGCTACATCGGCTACATGACCTTCGTCATCGCCTTGCTGCGCGAGCAGGGCAGCAGCGCGTCGCAGATCACGTTGTTCTATGCGCTGCTGGGCGTGGCGGTGCTTGCCTCTTCCCGCATCTGGGCGGGCCTGCTGGACCGCCACCGGGACGGCACGGCGCTGGCCTTGCTCAGTGCCCTGCTGGGCCTGGCGGCGATCGTGCCCGCGCTCACTTCGGTCTGGCCACTGGTGATGGCCTCGGGCCTGGTGTTCGGCGGCGTGTTCCTTTCACTGGTGGCCTCTACCACCGCACTGGTGCGCCACAACCTGCCGCCTGCCCAATGGGCGGCGGGCATCAGCGCTTTCACCATCGTGTTCGCGGCCGGCCAGATCGTGGGGCCGACGGTCGCCGGCTTCATTTCCGATGGGCCGGGTGGGCTGGCGCGCGGGCTGGTGTTCTCGGCCGGAGCGCTGTGGGTCGGCGCCGCGCTGGCGTCGCGCCAGCGCGCGCTCTGAGCACTTATTTCAGAAGGCCTTCGGCCTTCATGGCAGCTTGAACTGCGGGGCGGGCGCCCACGCGTTCGCGGTAGGCCGCAAGGTTTGCCAGCCCGGTGATGTCCACGCCCACACGCGGCGCCCAGTTGGTCACGGTGAACAGGTAGCCATCGGCCACGGTGAAGGTGTCGCCCATGAGGTACTGTTTGCCCGCGAGCTGGCCGTCGACCCAGGCGAGGCGCTGCGACAGCCGGCTCTTGGTCGCGGTCTTGACTTCTTCCGGGGTGGCGGGGTTGAACAAAGGCGAGAAGCCCTTGTGCACTTCGGTGCCGATGAAGGTCAGCCACTCCTGCAGGCGGTAGCGAGCCATGGTGCCGTTGGCCGGGGCCAGGTTCTTCTGCGGCACCTGGTCGGCGATGTACTGGACGATCGCCGGGCCTTCGCGCAGGCGTTCATCGTTGTCGAGCTCCAGCAGGGGCACGTAGCCCAGCGGATTGATGGTGTAGTAGTCGGTGCCGTCGGGCAACTGGTGCGTCTTGGTGGGTGCGGGCACGGCTTCAAACGCCAGGCCGGCTTCGTGCAGGGCGATGTGGGGCGAAAGCGAGCAGGCGCCGGGGGAGTAGTAGAGCTTCATGGGGGTCCTCGGATCGATGCGGCGGATGCGGCATCGCCGCCGATCCTACCGGCACCCCTGGTTTTCTGCCCGGCGCGGGCCATCCTCGGGCCCGGGTGGCTACGATGCCGCCATGACCCGTCTGGTTCGAATCCTCTTCATCGCGTTAGGTCTGGCGCTGTTGCTGGGCGCTGGCGTGGTCGGCGCACTGCATTTCTGGACCGGCTCGGACGGATTTCGCCAGCGCATTGAACGCGAAGCCGGTGCGGCACTGGGCGTACCGGTGCGGCTGGCGAGGGTGACGGTGGCGATGTGGCCATTGCCTGCGGTGGCGCTGGAAGGGCTGGAAATTCAGGCCAGGCCGGTGCTCACGCTGGAGCGCGTGGAGGCGCGACCCGCATGGTCGGCGCTGGTCGTGGGCCGGCTCGAGGTATCCACGCTGCTGGTGCGCAAGGCGGTGCTGCCGCAGGCCGCGCTGGTGATGCTGGCTGCGCGCCTGCAGGACCCGGCGCGCGATGCACCGTTGCCCGGCGCAGAGGCCGCACCTGCGCCAGAAGGCGAAGCGCCGAACCTGGGCTGGTTGCCGCGCAGCGTGGTGCTCGACGATGTCACCTGGGTCAACGAGCAAGGACGCGGCACCACCGTGGTGGCCAGCGCCCGCCTCGACGAAGACGGCTGGCCTGCTGCGGCCGACGTCGAAGTGACCGGTGGCGGCCTGCTGGGCACGACGGCCAGGCTGCAGCGCGAGCCGGGCGGGTCCACCGCCTGGACTTTGAAGATGAACGTGGGGGGTGGGACGGTGCAGGGACCGTTGAGGGTCGGCCTCCCGGTGGCGGGCCACGCGAAGGCACGCGAACTGGTGTTCGAAGGGTCGCTGCAGACGCGCGGCGTGGAGGTGTCGGCCCTCACCGCGCCGAGCCGGCCGCTCACCGGCCGGGTCGACGCCGACACCACGCTGTCGGCGCGAATCGACCCGCGCGGCAGCACAGCGGCCATCCCCGGCGCCTTGCGAACGCAAACGCGCTTCACGGTGCAGGGCGCGGTGTTGCAGGGGCTGGACCTTGCGAACGCGGTGGCCACGGTGGGCCTCTCGCGCGGCGGCCTCACCCAGCTCGACACACTGAGCGGCCAGGTGAGCACGCGCGGACAGACCATCGTCCTCAGCGAGCTGGTGGCGAAATCGGGCGTGCTCTCGGCCACGGGAGAGGTGACGGTGGCGCCCTCGCGCGCCCTCTCGGGCCGCGTTCGCGTGGACCTGACCCGTGGTGCCAGCGGTGGCGTGGTGAGCGTGCCGCTGGCCGTGGGCGGCACGCTGGACGACCCCAGCGTCACGCTCACGCGGGCGGCCCTGCTGGGCGCGGCCATTGGCACCGCCATCCTGCCCGGCGTGGGCACGGGTGCCGGTGCCAACCTGGGCGAGCGCATCGGTGAAGAGCTCAAGGACCTGTTCGGCAAGTAGCAAGTGGACTCATGCCCGCCGTGCCCCGGCGTTATCTTCTTGCACCCACTTCGGGCATCCGCTTCCACTCCTTCTTCCTGAGGACACCCCCCATGGCCCTCGGTCAGTTCGCCTACGCCAGCAACAGCAACCGCTTTCTCGGTTGCGAGCCGCTGGACGACCAGCCCTTTGCCATCGCCGGCGTGCCCTACGACGGCGTGGTCACCAACCGCCCGGGTGCGCGCTTCGGTCCGCAGGGTATTCGCGCGGCCAGCCTGATGCTGTGCGACGGCATCCACCCCGTGTTCGATGTGTCGCCGCTGGCCCACCTCGGCGACGCGCTCGACATGCGGTTGCCCAACGCGTCGCCGTTGCCCGAAGTGCGCCGCCACATCGAGGCACAAGCCACGGCGTTGATGGCGAAGCACCATTGCGTGTTCCTGGGCGGCGACCATTCGGTGACGCTGTCCCTGTTGCGCGCGGCGAAGCACCGGCACGGCGACGAGCCGCTGGCGCTGGTGCATTTCGATGCGCACTGCGACACCTGGAGCGACCATTTCGGCGAACCCTCCGGCCACGGCACCTGGACGTATGAGGCGTTGCAGGAAGGCCTGGTGAGCGCAGCGCACACGGTGCAGATCGGCATCCGTTCCAGCGGAGACCGTGCCGCGCGCGAATACGTGGCCGATCAGGGCGGGCAGATCTTCACGGCGCGCGCGCTGCGCGGGCTGGATGGCGTGGGCCTTCGGTCAACCATCGATGCCATCCGCGTGCGCATCGGTGATCGGCCTTGTTACCTCACGCTCGACATCGACTGCCTGGACCCGGCGTTTGCGCCGGGCACCGGCACACCCGAGCCCGGCGGCATGACGAGCTCGCAGGTGCTGACCTTTCTCGAAGAGCTGGCCGGCCTGAACTGGATCGGCATGGATTGTGTGGAGGTCGCTCCTGCCTACGACCACGCCGAGCTCACCACGAACGCGGCGGCCACCTTCGTGTGGACTTACCTGAGCGGGCAGGTGGCGAAGCGATTGCAGAGGGCCTGAGCATGTTGTCGCGGTCGCTCGTGGGTTCCGACACCCAGCTCAACCAGAAGAGCTATTACGAGGCCAGCGTGCAGCGGCCCGAGCTGCTGCCGCCGCTGCAGGAATCGCTGGAGGCCGACGCGGTGGTGGTCGGCGCGGGCTTTGCAGGCCTGAGTGCGGCACTCGAACTGGCCAAGCGTGGCCTCTCGGTGGTGGTGCTGGAGGCCGACCGCATCGGCAGCGGCGCGAGCGGACGCAATGGCGGGCAGGCCATCGTGGGCTACGCGAGCGGGCAGGGGCCGTTCGAGCAACAACTCGGCGCGGCCGATGCGCAGCGCGCCTGGGACATGTCGCTCGAAGCCATCGATCTCATCGACGCACGAATCGCCGAGCACGGCATCGAATGCGATCGCGTCAACGGCTATGTGTATGTGGCCGATTCGGCACGCAAGGCGCTGCAGTTGCACGAGGAGATGG
>Ga0070754_10001303_pt1 | contig 20376 bp, 23 predicted proteins | sample VirMetDEL_Sep_01_FD_75181 | JGI IMG/M metagenome (GOLD analysis project Ga0070754, IMG submission 75181) | Aqueous microbial communities from the Delaware River and Bay under freshwater to marine salinity gradient to study organic matter... | ecosystem: Environmental > Aquatic > Marine >... | reverse complement strand
GCTACTTCAGCAGGACAACCCGAACAATCAAGTATGTTTGTTCAATCTGCTACAGGACAAGTAACTCCTGTAAGTATGGCTTCAGAAAAAATTATGGACATCTACCACAGCGATCTAGCTCCTTTATATACCATGAGTAAGCTAAGAAGTATTAATAGCAAACGATCAGAAGACGGTAAAGTTTTTGAGGAAGAAATAAAAGGATTTGATTTAAAGCCAGAGAACGCTGCACTAGATATGTTAGTGTCTTTGGTTTCACTTGAAAATTCTAATACTCCTGTAGATGTGAACCCAGAAACTCTTAGATATTTATTTGACAATATTAATGTAGCAGATATTCCAAATCTGCCTAAAAACTACAGAACAAATCTGCTCAATTCAATTACAAGAACAGAGTCTGTTGCAGATTGGATGGATACAGCAACTGCAAATCCTGAGTATTATTTTAAGCGAGGTTATTCTTCTTTTGATGTAGGTAACATAATGCGTATTGTGGCTATGTTAGATAAAAGCACACAAGCTAGAGTATTTGAAAGAACAAGAAGGGATATAGACGAAGAAGAAAAAAAACTAATAAGACTAGGCCGAACTAGATCACCGCAAGTTTAAGGGGTAGCATATAAATGCCGATTAAAAGAAAAACTCTTAGGACTAGCCCAGAGATTATTCAGGCTAACAGAGACAGTTATAACTCTGTTGATCTTAGTGATTACACAATAAGTCAGGAGCCTAGACTAGATCCTAATCTACAGTATTTAGAAAACAATGAAGACTTCCAAGAAGATATGGAACTCTATATGGAGTATATTGCTTCTCAGGATGATGGCTTTGTAGATCAAATACTGTCGGGGACTCTGGCGACTGATGATTGGAAAGAGTTTATGCGCGATGAAGATTGGCGCATTACTTCTGTTATAGATAGAAACCAAGCACTAAAAGATGCTCCAGAAGAAGTGAAGCAAGCTTACAAGCGCGTAAGAGAAAACTGGGAACGTGCTGATGTAGAAGGCTATGGAGAATGGGTTGAAGCCATAACAGACATGGGGCTAGATGCTGTAGGAGATCCTGTAAATTTAGCAATGCTTTTAGCTATTCCTTTTACTGGAGGAGGTTCGGCAGCTACTGCGGCTTTGGCAAAAGAAGGCGCAAAGAAATCAGCTATGCAAACAATAAGGCGAATGGCTGTTTCTCCTACTACCACTGGTGTTGTAGAAGGTGGTGTATGGGGAGGAGTAGATGATTACAATCGTCAAAATATAGAAGTTGCTACAGGAATGCGTAATGAGTTTTCTAATAGCGACTTTGCAATGAGCATAGGAGTAGGTAGTTTAGCCGGTGGTTTGTTTGGTAAGGCGTTTGGGTATTTTGGTAACTCTAAAAATGCAGCAAAAGTAGAACGTGATATTGTCCCTGACAACAAAGCTCTTGATAAGCAGACAAACAATATAGCTGCAAACGATGATGAGATTGCAGAAAAATGTTTTAGAAGGAAGTCTTCCTCAGTCTCAAGAAGTGGTAGATGCAGTATCTGAAATTGTAAATAGATTGCCTTTAAGGTCGGCTACGTTTCAAGACAACGTGCTAAACGAGACTAGGGGATTTCCTTTAGATTTTGACGTAGATGACTTTGCTGACGTAGATGAAATTGCTAAAGACTTGGCTGAGAAGTTAGGTGGTGGCGAGTACACAGCAGATGAAATTGCAGATGCTTTCCGACAATCTTTAATAGCCGCCAAGCGAGGCAATGTATCTGGAGATGAGTTGTCAGACTTTGTAACTGGTAGGATTACTAAAGGCTTAGATACTCCTGAAGAACAATTAGCTCCCACTACGCCTGATCCTTCTCCCGGTCAAGAGGTAGCAAGACCTATCCAAAATAAACTGTTATTTAAAATAGGAAGGCTGGCTAACAAACTAAACAGCACTATACTAGCTGGTAAAGCTACAGATCTTATTAGTCCCTATGCTAAGTATTCTCCTACTGCCGAAAAACTGCAAAGACTTCTTAGGTATGACTCATCTTTAAAGCTGACTGGATCTTTAACGCCTGACGAAACATTAGGCAGAGATTACTTTGAAACTTTAAAAGAAAACTACGGTACATTTGTTACTGATTTTAAACGCGCATACGATCCTATCTTGGTAGCAGCTAAGGGCGATACCCGTCAAGATATGGATGATATGGTTATCTCTGCTTTGCGGGGAGGCGTGTTACCTGATGATGCTCCTGATGCTGTAAAGGCTATTGTTCCTAAACTTAGAAAGCTATTTGATGATAGAGCTGAAGCTTTGTTTATGGAAGAGGCTCCGGCTAACTATGTTCCTAGAATGTGGAAGCGTAGTGTTATTGAATCTAGAGAAGTAGAGTTCAAGCAACTACTAATGAACGAAGGCTATAGCTCTGACGAAGCTAACGGCATCATTGATAGTATGTTGGGTAAAGTAGAAAATGTAGGTGTGATTGACTCGGCTGGTACGGGTGATACTGTTTTCTTGATGCCTAGAGTATTAGACAAGATAGCCGATGATAATGTATACGCTGATTTCCTAGAAAATGATTTAAACAAAATTGTACATGAGTATGGCATTCAGTCAGCAAGACGTATATCAAAGCTTAATGTTCTTGGTGTAAGAAATAAAAGAGACTTTCAAGAAATATGGATTCCTAGAATTGAAGAGGAGCTAAGAGAGGCAGGGCTAAAAAGAGATCCTCTAATGGAGCAGGTTGGTAAAGACATTGGAGCTGTTTATTCTTCTATAACGGGCGAGGGTGTACAAAGATATGGAACTGGTCTTCAAACAGCTTCTGATGTCTACACAATGACAACCCGAATGGCTACGTTGCCTCTTGCAACTCTCTCAAGCTTAACAGAAATATTTATTAATATATCTAAAGTAGGATTTCGTAATAGCTTCAAAGGATTTGCAGGAGCCATGAATGAAGGCTTTGATACCATTGCTGTTAAGAGTAAAAACCTCTTGTCTGATGCTGGCTTAACAGAACCTGAGATCTGGCGTGAAATGCAAGAGCTTGGTATCGCTATGGATCAGGCAGCAGGTGATGTTGCTGATAGGCTAGGTGGCGAGGCTATTGCTAACTCAGCAATCCGAAAGCTTAACAATGGATTTTTTAGAGCTAATATGCTTGATCAATGGACAAAGTTTGTTCAGATGACTTCTTACATTTCTGGTAAGAACATGATCACAGATAATATAACTGAGATAGCAGCGGCTAGAGGAAGCAAAGATAGCCGTAGAATCCTGCGTAAAAAGAAAGAATTACGTGAGCTTGGTGTTGATATAGATCAGGCAATGAATTGGTTTGACGGAGGCATGAAAGCCGACAATGCCTTTAACAAAGAAATTCAAAGAGGTGCAGGTAGATACACTAACGAGGTTATTTTAAACCCTGAAGCTGCCTCTGGCTTGAAGCCTTTGCTACATTCTAATCCCAAAACATCCGTTTTGTTTCAGTTGATGGGTTACCCTGCTGCATTTACAAATACTATTTTGAAAGGTGCTGCACGTAAGATGATTGAAGATCCAACAGGCAATGTTCCTAAGACTTTGGCTGCGGGTGTAATTATGACAGAAGTTGCTAGGTTTAATAACTGGGCAAGAAGTGGAGGAAGCAGCGAAGAAGAAGGAGAGAACCCATACGCAGCAGCTATTTTAAGATGGGGTGGTGGAGGAACATACTTAGATATGTTTCGTAGGGCGCAGTTTGCAGCAAAAGATAACTACGCTTTAGCAGTTCCTTTATCTGTTCTTGGCCCAGCAGCTCAAGATATAACACAGCTTATTCAATACAGAGGCCCTGTAGAATTTGCAGCGCGGAAGTCTCCGGGCTTTGGAGCTTTTGAGGCTGTGTTTGGTAGAGAGTTTAGAGACAACTACACCAGTGCGGCTAGAAGAATGGATAAAGTTATCCAAGATATGTTTAGTGGCGAAGATCCTAGTCGCCTTAAATTCAGAAAAGGTGGTGAAGTTCTAGTACCTAATGCGCCTGAAGAGCCTGATGAGCGCATAGATCGTATGACGGGACTGCCTTACGACCAGCAAGCCGGAGGTGCTTTTATAGACGAAGAAGAGCGTATGGGTTTTGCTTTTGGTAGTACTGTTTCTAGATATGTTAGATCTGCTTTGTCTGATGCAGTAGGTAAAATTGCAGATAAAGGAGAAAACATTCCCTTTGATAGACTGATGAAGCGTCTTCAGGTTGAAGGTGTTAGAGGTGATGAGATTGAAGCTTCTAACATTATAAATCTTGTAGATGAAAAAGACGTAGTAACTACAAGATCAGGCAATAAGGCTGTTACTCCTACAGGTTTACGAAACGCAGAAGCCCGTAGGACTGATGTGTTTAAACAGGAAGAAAGTACATATCTACAGGCCCAAGAAGAAGTAGGGGAAGTTGCTGAAGAATTAGAAAGAGAAGTAGAAGTGTCGATTGCTGAAAGCGAGAATCTAGACAGGGCAATAGACGAAGAATTTGGAGATGATTATTTTGTAGAAGATTTAGAAACATTTAATCCAGAGGCAGAAGATCCTATATGCATACACGGGTAGAATGTTAGATACGGCTTTAGATCCTGAAAAGCCTTTAAGAGAAAGAACGAATGCAATAAGTGAAGTTGAGAGAGTATTAAGAAAAAGCCCCGCAGAACTTAAAGAAATGTACAGTGAGGTTGTTCCAGAAGATGCTGAGTTAAGCACGTATAGAATTAATTATTTTTCTGATCCCAGAATTACTAGGCGCACTACATCTCTACATTGGGAAAAAGGTAGAGATTATCCTATGGATTTAGATAATTTTACCTACTGGACTAGAGGGGACGTTGCGTCTGGAGATAAGACTATAACTGGAGGAGAAGCTTCCAGAGTTTATGAGATTCAGTCAGACAGTAGAGTTGAATTAGATCCTGAAAAATTAAGTCCCTATCAAAAACTATTAAGAGAAGCTGAAAAGATAAATAATGAGTTGGGCGAAATAGAAGATGATGTTATGGATGTAGATTTGAAATTAGAGGAGTTTAACACATTTGTTTTACGCTCTGATTATGAAGGTCGTTCTACTATTTCTCCTGACGCTCCAGAAGAGGTAAAAACATTATTAACTAGAAATAATGAGTTAATGGACGCATTGGTTGATGCTAGAAAACGAGAGCGTAATATACAAGAAAAAATTACAGATGCTGAAAAAGACATGACAGCGACACAAGTTTCGGGAGAAAAAGATCAAGTTTTTAATGAAGGAACCAAAGTCCCTATAAATGTCTGGAAGAATGCGATTTATAATGAAATTGTTAAAGCTAAAGAAGAAGGTCTAGATGAAATACAATTTCTAATTGATGATAAACTGGTAGAAAGGAACGGAGAACGGGTTACTGAGTTTATGGTTAGATCTCCAGAAATTCAAAAAGCTTATCAAACTATAGTAGCCCCTTTAGTTATCAAGACTGCTAAAAAGATAGGGGCTAGGCCGGTGCGTAAAGGAAAGTATATAGCTTTTGCGTTACCTGCATCGTTTACTCTACCGCTCTATGCTCAAGAAGAAAAAGACCTATCCGCAGTAGCAACAGACCTATCTCTAGGCATGGAACTAGATGAGGCTCTTGTTGTTAATAGGGATAGCTTTGCAGAAGGTGGGCTACTTGAAAGGGCTATTAAGTTTGCGCTAGGAAGAGGTGCTAAAGCCTTGGGTTTTGGTGAAGAGCAGCAGCGTCAGCACGAGAAAGAAGTAGTAGCTCTTGTTAATCAGGCAGCCGAGAAAGGCTTCATCCCTGAACGATCTCGTATACCTACAGATGAAGCAGGGTTTGGAAAGTTCAGCGGTGCAGATGAAGAAGTCTTCAATGCTTTCAATCATGCCTACTTAGTTTACAAGCATGGCTCTAAGCTTAAAGACCCTTTGCTTCAAGGTAAAGAATATCTTCAAATGACATATTATCCCAATCCAGATACCGAAAAAGTTGATTTAATTAATAATGCTTTTGGTTCTAACTTGAGGAATATAGCTGGAGATGATGAAGACGCAAAGCGAAAGATAGTTTTGGGCTACTACAATACTCAAAGGAAGCTGGCAGAAGGAAAGCCTCTTGTATACGGAGAGGATCTTATATTTAATATAAATGATCTGAGAACATGGAGCCTCGTAGTGCTAGATTTAGACCGAGGTAGCCATGCACCGTTTAATTCTGATTGCTCTTTTACTTTCTTCTTGCTCAACAGCAACCTACGACTTTCCCATAGACTTTCCTAACAGGATGCCTGAGGGACTGTTTCAAAACAACCTCAGAGACTGTAGGTCACAGCCTCAATGCTCTGCGGATCAACTATTTGATAGGTGGTAATATGAGAAAAACTTTGTTAGCTGCTTGTATAGGACTAGCTACAGCGGCTCAAGCCGATGATACATATGTTGATACTGTAGCAAGTATTATAAATAACAATTGTGTCGTTTGTCATAGAGAGGGCGGTATAGGCCCTATGTCTTTTGAGACTTATGAGCAGGTCAGACCTTGGTCACCTCTCATCTCATACAAAGTAGCTAACAGAGAAATGCCTCCCTATGCCTATGATCAACATATAGGTATTCAGAACCTTGAAGGGGATTGGAGACTATCACAGGATCAGATAGATTCTATTGTTAACTGGACAAACTCTGGATCGCCTTATGGTGATTCTGACATAGTTGCACAGCCTCCAAGCCTACCAAGTCTAGACTCTTGGAACTTTGAGCCTGAGTTTGGTGCGCCAGATCTTATTATTCCTTCATCACCCTATGACATCCCTGCCAATGGCAATGACCTATGGAGCAAAGAGTTCGTAGACCCTCAACTAGCTGAGTCACGCTGCATCAAAGCCGTACAGGTTAAGCCCAGAGGTGATGCAGCCGCTGTAGTACATCACGCTAATTCAGATGTATATGTATATGATGATGAAGGTGAACTACAACAGTATGGCCAGTTGACTGAGTATGCTATGGGCAAGTGGGGAGAGCTTATGCCACAGGGCGTATGCCGTACATTTCCTGCTAACTCTTTAGTGCGTTGGGATATTCATATGTTTCCCGGTGGCGTAGGAGCCACAGCAGAAGGAGATATGATTGAAGATAATGTTGTAGAGATTGGTCTTTGGTTTCATGAAAAAGACTACGAAGCTAACAACGATGTCTATCAACAAGACCTAAGGCTGTATCCTCTCCGCGAAGGCTATGAAAATGGTCATCTAATCATTCCTCCTAATGGCTATGCTATGACACAGGGCTTTCACAGCTTTGATCACCCTGTACGTATTGATAGTTTCCAGCCTCACGGACACCTCCGCATGAATGCTGCGTCACTAGAGATATTTAATCCTATGACAGGACGCACCAAGTCAGTAAGTCAGATCTCTAACTGGAGTGCCACATGGCATCACAGCCACATCTACGACCCCTCAGAGGCTCCTGTGTTGGCTGCTGGAGAGGTTTTAGTAATCAAGCAGTGGTATGATAATACCTCTGACAATCCCAACAACCCTGACCCAGATCAGTGGGTGTATGGTGGCAGCAGGACAGGAGATGAAATGTCTCACGCTTGGATTGCTGTTACTCACCTAGACGATCAAGGTTACCAGAAACTAATGGAAGAAAGATTTAATGGGGCTGATTGATTTACTTATAAAACACGAAGGCTTGAAGCTTGAGCCTTATCGTTGCACTTCAGATAAACTAACCATAGGCGTAGGCAGAAATCTAGAAGACTGTGGAATCACTGAAGAGGAGGCTATGTATCTTCTCAAGAATGATATCAAGAAATTTCATGAAGAACTAACCGAAAGGTTTTATTTCTACAGTTATCTAGATGGGGCTAGGAAGGATGCCATGCTAAATATGGCATTTAATATGGGAGTGCCAAGGCTTGCTAACTTTGTAAAAGCTCTAGACTTTATGTCTCAGAATAAGTACGACAAAGCAGCAGATGAGTTTTTAGACTCACGATGGGCCAAGCAGGTAGGCAACAGAGCCATAGAAGTTGCCCAGATGATACGCACTAACAAATACCCCGACTAAATTATAGTTGAAGTAACTGCTTGCATTTCTTTTTCTAAAGATATCGAAGCATCCTTAAATCGTCTGTTCATAAACTTATGAATAGTCTGGATTAGGGATGCTTCATACTTATCCTCAAAGATCTTTTCTATCTCTTCAAAGGGCAGCTCAGCAAACTCACAGTAGATGTTACCGTCAGTTCCTAGCTGAACTGCCATAGAAATAATATTTCCTGTCTTCACGAGAAAGTAATTCCTTCTTGATTCCCTCGGAGTCCGGCTTTCATATAGGCGGTTGCTCTACCTTCAAAGAAGTTCTGGTGTTCAACACCCAGCACATCATCAAGCCAATCCAAGGGGTTGTCCTTTACATTGTAATTAGGCTTCAGACCAAGCTGAAGCAGCCTACGATCTGCAATGTATTCAACATAGTCTGACATCTCTTTGCGTGTAAGGCCGGGGATGTCTCCCATCTCAAATACCAGATCCAAAAACTTTTGTTCTAGGTTTACCATATCCCTGCATGACTGATAGATTTCTTTCTTGAACTCATCAGTCCATATATCAATGTTTTCTTGTATAAACTCTCGGAAGAGCTTGGTCATAGCTTCAACGTGTAGAGATTCATCCTTGATGCTGTAGCTTACAATCTGGCCCATGCCCTTCATCTTACCAAAGCGTGGGAAGTTAAGAAGTATTACAAAGCTTGAAAACAACTGTAGCCCTTCTGTAAAAGCACTATAGACCGCTAGGTTCTTGGCGATAGACTTCTTGTCTGTCTTAGAAATCTTCAGGTCATTGATATATTCATGCTTGTCTGACATCTCTTCATATTCTGAAAAAGCTTTGTACTCAACCTCTGGCATACCTACAGTGTCTAATAACAAGCTATAGGCGTGTTGATGTATAGACTCCATATTGGCGAAAGATCCCATCATCATACGAGCCTCAGGCTTCTTGAAGATACGCATATACCTATCTATATATCCTGCGCCTACATCTACATCTGACTGTGTAAAGAGTCTAAAGATCTGAGTCAGTAGATTCTTTTCTTGCTCTGTCATATCCTGCCAATCTTTTACATCGTTATGGAGTGGCACATCTTCAGGGAACCAGTGCATCTGATTCTGTTGGAAGTAGTAATCAAACATCCAAGGGTGATCAAAAGGTTTGTAGTAGTCGCGTGTTGATAATAAACTCACTTTTTCTCCTTAGGTTTTTCTATTCGTAGCTGACAGAAAGGACACTGCCACGCCTCATGGTAAATCGTTTTTGTTTCATCGTTATCGTCATAAAATAATATCTCAACCATCTTACAACCACAGTCGTCACATTGTTTGTATGACATCGTATTTGTACATATTAGTTATCATACCCGCAGGAATAACAATTGGTGTGTTGACTACTGATTTATCTTTGTCGTAGTAGTCAGTACATAATATAACGCACTTATCATTCTCAGTAACTAACCAACCCACAGTAGTCCTTGGTATTGGTTTAAGTTTCTTGGCCCTCTTTAAATCTACATCTTGGAAGTCTGTCCAAGCATCCTCCCATTTAACTTCTACAAGTATTCTATCCTTCACAGCTCAAGCACTCCCCTTAAGACAAGTTGATGCGCGGAATCTTAATGTTTACATTCTCAGCAGATCTTGCAGCGTCTGACCTGAGATAATACATAGACTTAGATTCTTAGCACCCGCCCAGTGTACATCATTAACATACTGTAGATAGGCATTGTGTGTCTCTTGGTCAGCAGTAGCCTTAGGAGGCACAAAGAATAGATTAACACTCTGGCTCTGACAGATATACTTCTGCCTGTTGACTGCATGTTCAACAATCCAAATTTGATTGATCTCAGGAGCTGTCTTGAATATTTCCCTAATCTCTTCAGACAGTTCTTCTATATGTTGAACAGAGCCATCATGGGCTGCAATATCTTTCCAAACCTTTTCACGTTCCTCTTTGGTAGGAAATACAGTTTTGAGTTCTTTCTCTAAGAATTTGTTCTTGACCCTGAAAGAACCTGAAAGAGTTTTATGTGTAAATGTGTTGGCCCTGAAAGGTTCAATAGATGGGCTAGTAACGCCGCAGATGATAGAGCTAGAGGCGTTAGGAGCTACAGCCATAAGGTGAGCATTCCTTCTACCACTGCCTATCATATCAGGAGCTTCACCACGCTCCTCAGCTAGTATACGTGAAGCAGCAGAAGCCCGATCTTTGATTAGAGAGAAAGATTTATGATTGAAAGAAGTAGCATACATGCTCTCAAAAGGTATACCTTTAGACTGTAGATAGCTATGAAAGCCCATAGCTCCTAGACCCAGAGATCTTTCACGATAAGCTGAGTAAGCAGCCTTAGAGTATCCAATCTTTACAGGGTCACAGCAGCTCTGAAACTCTTCAAAGCTTAGAGGTTTGTTTATCATGTACTCATTATTTGTAGGCCATTCTCCTACAGCATGATTTATAAAGTGTTGGATTACATTATCTAGCATTGTAATTAGGTCAGGTATAAATGTATCTACCGTAGACCAATCATCAAAGTATTCTAAATTAACACTAGACAAACAACAGACAGCAGTCCGTTCTTCGTTAGTAGCCAGCGTTATCTCAGAACATAAGTTGCTCTGCTTGATATCAAGTCCTAAAAGCTTCTGTTCATCTGGTAGATATTCATTACATCTATCTATGTTTACTATATAAGGCTCGCCTGTTTCTGCCCTAGTAGATATAAGCTGCCACCAAAGATCCCTAGCGGATACAGTCTTAATGGCTGTGTTAGTCTTGGGATCTATAAGTCTCCAATCGTCATCACGCTTAACTGCCTCCAGAAAGGATCGTTAATATTGACACCATTGTGTAAGTTTAAACATTTCCTATTTATATCGCCGCCTGTTGTCTTACGCATTGATATAAACTCTTCAATCTCTGGATGAGAGATATCCATATAGGCAGCATAGCTTCCTCTGCGGGTAATACCCTGATTGAAAGCTAGCATCTGACTATCAACTACGTGCATGAATGGGATAGAACCAGTAGATTTACTGCCGTTAGAAGTATCCACGCCATTACTACGGATATCACCCCAGTATCCACCGATGCCTCCACCTCCACTAGCAAGCCATACGTTCTCATCATAATGAGCAGATAGACCATGACGGGAGTCAGGAACATAATTAAGAAAGCAACTGATAGGAAGGCCACGGCTTGTACCCCCGTTACTAAGGATAGGAGTGCTAAACATAAACCAAAGTAGGCTACTATAGTCATAAAGCCGTTGTGCCAAAGCATAGTCAGTAGTTTCATTATAAGTTGCTCCAAATATAGCTGCTCTTGCGAAAGCTTCTTGAGCATGATCTTCATCAGCCCAGAAGTATCTGTCTTTTAAAGTAGCGATTGCAAAATCACCAAGTAGAGACTCTCTAGAATAATCTATCTTGATTCCCTTGTAGTCTTGTACGCCAATTTTAGTTGTCATTCTAATGATCCTTTAAATGATCTAGGTAAGGTTCCTCTTTTACCTTACATCCAGTTTTTTCTATGTACTTAATAAGTCTATCTTCGTACCATCGTGCTTTATATAAATCTTCTATGCCATTCTTATAGCGAAAACGCCACCTGTACTTCAGGCTGTTGCCACGTAAGTAGCCTACAAACTCTTCTGCTGTAAGCATACTCTCAATGGCTTCAATACATTCCACACCACCTTTGTTGTAGTGAGGCGGGTTGTTTACATTATCAGTCAAAATCTCTGCTCCTTCCTATTTCTTTGCCTTCAAATTTACAGCTAATTCCACCATCAGGACAATATGAATCATCATCTTCTAGAGACAATTTCATAGGTACAATCATCTCATTTTTAGTTAAAACTAAACTTCTTCCCGACACCAAATAAAAACATTCAAAAAATATATCTATGAATTGATCTTGCATGTTATATGGCCGCCAAGATTCCTTCTTTTTTTGTTGATAAGTTTTAGTATCAGCTATATATCTATAAAATATAATTGGAGACTTACCATTCTCTAGTCTAAATATAAAACGGCCCGGTATATTTTTAGTGTTTAAATTCGTAATAGCATCTACAATTTTTATTGGTGCTTTCATTCTTGCTCCTTATCTATATCAAAGTATTCTTCTTTGAACCTCTCGCTTTCTCTGTATTCTTTGTCTATCCAATCATCAGGAATACTTTCTTCGCTGTACCACTTGAAGCCATTAGCTCCGGCCCACTCACCATGACTTCTCTTGGTTCCATCCTTACGGCGTTTGGCCTGAGGCATTGGAGCATTGGGATCAGCAAAAAGAAACACTAGCTCCATGTTAGGAGGTAGCATTTTCTTTATCCAAATGTACTTGCTGTATTCTGAATAATCCCAGAAACGGCCTTTAGATTCAATGAGATAAGTCTTGCGTCCTATCTTCTTACTAAAGTCTGGGTGATATACATGATTAACTACATAAGGAATCTTTCTGTCATGATGCTTCCACCCCTTCAGGAGGCCATGATGCAGATTGTATTCCCATATAGAGTCATAGTTGGTAGGTACATTCTTCTCTACAGGACGCTGTACTCTACGTTTTCTATAACCCTTCCTGACCTTTGATTTTTTAAATGTAATGTACTCTCAAGTCTAAAAGCTAATTCGTAGTCTGCAAGATCACAGATTCTTTCAATCACAGAGTCTGGGACTTCAGAGATGTCAGCATTCTTAGACAACAAGAAAGCACTAGTAGCAACAATCAAATGTGCTAGGTCAACACTATCCAGATTTTCTACCATTTATATTATCCACGCCAGATGCTTTGACCTGCTTGATGAACCACCTATAGGTATTCGGCATTAAACGCATCTGTCCTTCGTTCATGATATGAGTTTGCTTAGGCATAAGACCCATGAAGTTATCTTTGGTTATCTTCTCTGTCTCTTCTTTACTGACTAGGGTTTTGAGCCAGCCAAAAGCTAGGTCTTTAGCAAGCCGCCTAGCCAGTTTACTTTTTCTACCGTTCATAGTATCTCTTCTACGTTAGGCTCTTTGACTACCTTGGTGAAATAGGTAACCCCTTTGGCATATCTAAAACCTCTAAGACCTGTCCCATCGTTAGCGTCAGCATGACATACAAACTTATGGGGACAGTAAGAGCAACCCCGATTTAGTTTCATGTTGCCTTTAGCTCCCTCTGGTACATCATCATAACACTTTGCAGGAGGTTCATCAGCTTTTAAAGATTTCTTGAGAGAGCTTATACGCTTCTTTGTATCTATCTTATCAAAATCATCAGGAGCATAGAAAGCCAGTTCACCTGTCTCCTTGTTGATTGTAAGGAACCCGCCATGCTTAGTGCCTTCAGCCTGTTCGTACCCAGATATCTGAGCTATATAACCAAAAGGATCATCGTCTGGCAGAGTACCATATTTAAATTTCTTAAAGGCGTAGGATGATGCGGTCTTAACATCTACAACCTCGCCATCTATCTTACAGTCTATGTGTCCTTTGACACCGCCAACCTCTACTTCTTTCTGCTCATCTGTTACATCGTGGCCTGACAGCCTAGCTAACATAAGAACTACTTCTTCAAGGATGTGTCCATAGAGAAACTTGATCATCGTACTAGGGGCAACAGAAGAATTATTCTCTTCCCTGTTGTCATACCAAAGCTGACGGGCAGGTTTACCTACGTTAGACATACGCAGAGTAAAGTTAGAGTCTCTGGCCGTAGGCTTGGCCCAGTGACGTAATATGTTTTTCATATCATCGCCAAACTTATCTATCTCTTCTTCAGATAGATCCAGAGGCTCTCCATCACAGAGAGGTTTCAGATTCTCGTATATATCTTCTACTATATTCTGTGGTGATTTCATTTTCTGTGCCTGACAAAACGACACTTACGTGTCTCTGAGTTGTAGTGTAAATACTGTACGCCTAGTTCTTTTTGTAATTCTGTTTTTGCTGATAGCCTTCCATCCTTGTAAGACTTAACATCTATCAGCGTTATCTTTCCTTCGGGAGAGAGAGCAACAATGTCAACTGGGCCTGTGCAGCCACAGTTTTTAAAGACATGATAGCCGTTATCCCACAACCAAGTGATAGCATAATGCTCTGCTAGATCACCTATTCTGTTCGGCTCATGTTTAGTCTTCATCTAAGTCTACCTCATCTTTAGATATCCGCATACCATGATACTCTGGCCACGGATCACTTTGTTTTACTTCTAAGCAATATTTAAAGCTTCCTGATGCAATTTTATCTGGTACATAAACACCATCAGAAACATACATATTTCCCCATAAAGTAAATCTCTCAGTGTGTTTCACTCCAGTTGTCTCCTATTTTATATTCTCCATCTAGAGGACAGTTGAGTCCAAGGTCTATACCTGCTTGTATAATAGACTCAACACCTGCCTTACCTACTTCTTCTGCGTACTGCTCTGGTACTTCTACCTGCCATTCATCATGAACATTACCAACAACAACAGCACCGTACTTCTGTATCTTCTCATGAAACAGAATCAATCCCTGTTTCATAACGATAGCACCGCCTCCTTGTAACAGAGCATTCAGTGCGCTGTGCTGTGATCTAACTTTAATCTTGCGTCCATCTAATCCTTTGAGGAATCCTTTGTATGCAGCTCTTGATACTTTAGCGATAAGAGTTCTAAATGATGGGAGATTATTAAGGAAAGTGTCTCTAAGTCGTTTGCCGTCTTTCTTGCTTCCTCCAACCACTGTCCCAATCTTTTCATCTCCTGCTCCGTATATGAGTGCATAGATGAATGTCTTTGCCTGATTTCTTGATTCAAGACCTGCAAGTCGTTGGTTAGCTGTGTGTATGTCTCCATTGAGAATTTCATCTATAAATCCTTCATCATTCATGTAGTGAGCCAACATCCTCAACTCAAGGCCACTGGCATCAATACCTACTAGCTTGTGTTTAGGAGGAACTACCCAACAGGCCCTACATTCCTCACCATAAGGAGCGGAACAGTTAGGAACTTGAGCCATGTTGGGGTTCCTGTGAGTCATTCTACCAGTAACAGTACCATTATGGTTAACAAATCCATGCACTCTGCCATCCTTACCTAGCTCCTTGAACCATGAATTTATCTGAGATATCCGTTTCTGTAACATAAGATATCTACCTATCAACGCTGCCTCTGGTATATTTTTTACGTTAGATAATATCTTTTCATCAACCATTGGCTGACCAGTAGGAGTAAACTTCTTAGGCTTCCAACCAAACTCCTGTAGATATTCTCCTATCTGTTTACGTGAGCCTAGATTAAACTCTATTCTCTTCTCACGTATGATAGATCCTTTACGACATATTTCTTTGTAGTCATCTGGGGTAAGCCTTACGCCTTTACCCTGTAAGGTTTCACCCATCTTAGATACCTTACCTGTCTTGGTCTGACGTTTAAATATTTCTATTCTTTCTACCTTAGGTTTGAATCGCTTCTTAACTTCAGCAGTCACCAGCTCCACCTCTTCGGTTAGCTCTGACAGCAAAAGGGAGGCGGCTCTCTGATCAAACAAGAAACCATGTTCTTCCTGTTCTTTAAGGATGTTAGCTACTTTGTTCTCTATATCTATAGACTGCTTAGAGAAACCCGCAGCTTCCTTACGTAATTCAAAATAAACTTTCTTATTAAGAATAACATCACTGGTACATCTGGCCATCATCTCAGGGCTATAGGCTGTAAAATCATCGTAGCCACTCTTAGAGAAACCTACTGTCTCACCCCATTGCTTGAGACTATGACCGCCTTCACGTACTGGATTGAACAATCTTGAAATGATCAGAGTATCTACCAACTTCTTATCTGATAGATCTACGCCGCACATCCTGTATATCCAAGGCACATCATAGTTAATAATATTGTGACCGATAAGCTTATCAGCCTGTTGTAATAGTTTGACTCCTTCATCTATTTGGTTAGGGCCGAACTCATAAACAGTAGAACTGTCCAGATCTACAGCAGAAATACACCATATAACAGTAACATCTGTTACTCCATCTGTCTCAATATCAAAAACTAATGATTTCATAATGCTTCATCCGCATCTTCTAGCTCATCTTCGTAGTCAATTATCTCAGATAATCTACCTGTTTCTTTATCATACATCAGATGAGTTGCCATCCCCACATCTCCAGTATACCTAGACTTCAGTACTCTAACGTGGGTTGTGTTGGCCTCGTTAGGATCATCAGACTGTTGGTTGCGCTCCAAAGCTAGTACACAATCTGATAGCTGTGCAATAGACTGAGAGCCTCTGAGGTGACTGAGATTAACAGTAACACCATTCTCGTGGCCTCTGTTGCCTTCAATCCTCTTGAGGTGAGATACAAGAATCAAACCCGCATTTGTTTCTTCAACAATAGACCGGAGCTTGTGCATTATTGTATCAATAGTTCTTCGCTCATCGCCATCAGCACTAGCCGACAGTAGCATATGTAAGTGATCTACTACTACCCACTTACAATCCAAACCAACAATCATGTATCTGACCTTGGCAAAGATCTCATCAATGTCGTTAGATCCAAAGTGCGAGTGAATCCAAACACGATCATTACCAAAGAGATTAGCTAACATAGTATCTAGCTGCTCCTTAGGATATTCTTTTCTGATGTGATCAATGTATAGTCTGGCGTTAGCCTCAATGGATACCAGACAGTCAGCAGTTTTATAGTAATCCTCCTCAAGAGCTATGATACCTACATTGTCCTGAGTGTTCTTTATAAGCCAGTGTTCTAGTTCTCTGGTGATACTAGACTTCCCTAGACCAGTGCCACCTGTCACAGTAACAAGCTCTCCGGTTCTGAGTCCATAAAGCTTTTCGTTCAGACCATGCCAAGGATAAGGGATAGATTCTTTTTCAGGGCGATCATGATATTTAGATAAAATATCTTTAGCACTCATGATGCCGGAGGGAGTATAAGTCTTAGAAGCCCACCAAGCTATAGTGTATGCTTTATGATTACCGCTACGCAGCATATCATTAGCATCTTTAAACTCTTCGGGTAGGCTCAAGATCAAGGCTTTGCCGGGGGTAAATAACCTAGCAGCCTTTCTTGCAGCTTCTCTGCCCGAAGTATCGCTATCAAAGTTGATAACAATCTTCTCAAACTTCTCCAAGAACTCTAAAGATGATTTGATATCTCTGACTGCACCAGCAGCACCGTTCTTCAGAGAAACTACAGGCCATTTAGATCCTAGAAGTTCATAAGCTGCCATAGCATCACACTCACCCTCAGTGATAGTGATGTACTTGCCCCCTTCTTGAAACAGTTGTTGGCCAAACAAACCAGTGCCGGTAGAAGAACCTTGCCAAAAGAATGTCTTGTTTGTATCTCTGAGCTTGAAAGCACCTATCTCATTGACGTTGTAGTAGGGATAGATATGAGTATCTACATCGCCTTTGGAGTTAAGGATAGATTTAACGCCATACTTCTTCGCGGTATCAAGTGAGATACTTCTATCTGTCAGGGCATTGAAGGAACCATCGGAAGTATTAACAGAGTTATTTTTATATGTCTTAAACTCTATTGGGGTTGGTGAAATACTGTTGTCGTGATTAGGAATTAACTTATCACAACTGAAACAGTACATTGATCCATCTTCATTTAAAGATGCTGGATCACTCCCGCCACATTCAGGGCAGGGTAAATGTGTTTTAACGAATGCCATTTTTGCTCCTTAAAAAAATGGGGAGCCGAAACTCCCCTAATCAACAGCACACAACTAACTACGAACATAAGCCTCATTTTCAGGAGTGTCAGGATCATCGGGAATAAATTTACCATCTTCATCCCTAGCTCTTTCATATTTAATCTTTGTATCGTCATTACACTCAGTCCCAAGCTGTGCTTTAAACCACTCAAGCGCAGCCTTCTTGGACTCAATATCATCTGACAGAGACTTGATATCACCTATCAGCTTCTGAGCTAACACAAAGATATGTTGGTTCTGTAGTGACATCTTGGAGACATCAAAGTCTCCATCATCGGTTTTGAATACTGTCATAGCTCATCCTCAAGGGAATCTTCTACATCAAACTCATCACCAACCCCACCACTGGAGTACGGAACCAGATCAAGAACCTGCATAGCTAGAAACTCAAGACCTTGGTAAGTCTTACCACCTCTATCCATCTCCCATTCACGATACTGAACCTTGACCTTTGAGCCGTTACCAACTTCGGAATCAATCTCATTCTTCATTCGATCATAGAGTTTAGGAGGTTCTCTAGTTCCCTTTGGCCCACCATTCACCTTTCTTTTGATGATAATAGCAGGGCCTTCATCCATGTCTTTGACCTTGAATCCACGGCGTTTGAAATCCGCAGCAGTGCCATCGTCAACCACAAGATTAACACTATACACTGGTTCATAAGTTGTATTAGGGCGTTTAACACTAGCCCAGTAAGCAGTACCTTCTACTATAGCCATTTATAGCTCCTCTTTAGCTTTATTGTAAAAATATCTGTGACCTGCCCAGAACAAAAAGGAAAGTATCACGTTCTCAATAGTGGATGGTAGCACACCTGTTCGGCTTTGTAAATCCACTAGCTCAATCACCTCTACCAACAACAGAATAGCAAAGGTATAGAACCCTAGTATAAATAAACCTCCACCCAACATCAAGGACTTGGCTTTCATTGAGCCTTTCATTGTGGCATCCTTCAGCGTTGTGAAGTAATCTTTGATTTCTGAAAAGGGATCAAGATTATCTGTACTCATTTAGTGTCTCCAATGATTATAAATTTTCCAATATCAATAGTTAGTAATGGCTCTACATCCTGCCAATCGTTGCGATCATAACGGCCTCCGATATTAATGTCAATATTATCATCCTCAATATCATCAAGACAGATATACCCGCTAGTATCTGACCATCTAACACAGAGGTAAGTATGTATATTTAAAGATCTATAAATCTCTTTAGCTTTTAAAAATTTAGATAAAGATATTATATAAGTAGGATAAGTATTATGTTTACATCTACGTTCTTTTAGTTCTAAAAAGAACTTAGGCTTATAGTTTCTAAGATCTAAAGCTATGAAGTCTAATCCATATTGGATAGGTAACTTTTTTAAATTAACTTTAAAATATTTCTCTAAGTCTTTAGCAAAGTGTTTCTCAGCAGCTAAAGACTGTTTATTTTCGTATAGTTTTCTAGGCATAGAGTTTCTCCCAGTTACGGGGTTTACGTTTCTTACCATCAGCCAAGGCCCTGTAGAAAGCATCGGAACTTGCAGCCTTCCAATACATATTCTTTAGTATCTCTCGGCCCTGCTTGATTCGTATTTTTTTCTTGTAATAACCACCATGTACAGGTTTAACATGAATAAACTTACTGCCTATACTTATTTCACAGAGCCTCCAACCCTCATAGTAATACCAAGTTGTTACTTTATTACCCATCTTTGGAGAAAGTAAAAAGTCTTTTAAGTCTAGATGTTCCTGCATTGTTGCGCTCCTTAGTGTGTACTTTGTGCCACATATCAAAATACTTTTTATTCATAACAAAGTCATCGTATTCTTTATTACTAAATACTGGTACTCTATGAAGTAACTCGTGCTGAGTATAATTACTAGCCATTAAACCACTCCGGTATAGGTCTGTTAGTCCATTTAGCAAAGTGTTTCGTATGGTAATAGTCTCGGTAACACTCAATGTTACAATCCGAAACCTTATTCTCATCGGGCATTGCTAAAGTTGGAGGCGTGAATGCTCCTATCTCTATGTTATCTGGCGGTTCATGCAGAAGATCTTTAATCTCTGAACATTTATGAACTTTGTCGTATCTATAAGTATACTCATCAAGACAAGCCTCAAACAAATCATCTAACCAAACATAGTTACTAATATTTTCACGACACCAAACAGCCGAAGGATGATTGATATGTGTAGCTTGATACAGTTTAGATCTCGGCCCATCAAGGTGAAATCGGTTTACCATACGGCCAGAGCGTCTTGATGGTTCGTAATACTGATCACCATCAAGCATTCTGTGAGCCGTAGATAATAACTGAGCATACTCAAGTATCATCTTGACTACGTGTTTGTCACAATGCTGCTTGGCACACTCCTTAGGATTCTGATCTAGATAGAATATATTCATACCGGATGGCCCTCATCAGCAGTTACCCATTGCTCTGTGTCTTTGTCATAAACAACATTAAGAACATCTAATATTGTAGTCATAGCTTCCTCCATATCATTAACATACATATGATCAAAGAGATCATCTAAGGCTTGACCAAGAGTCATAGGCTTTACAAACTTACTTATAATTTTATTAGATTCTGTGTGGTCTGGTGCTTTCATGGCTTGCT
>Ga0070754_10001297_pt1 | contig 20395 bp, 24 predicted proteins | sample VirMetDEL_Sep_01_FD_75181 | JGI IMG/M metagenome (GOLD analysis project Ga0070754, IMG submission 75181) | Aqueous microbial communities from the Delaware River and Bay under freshwater to marine salinity gradient to study organic matter... | ecosystem: Environmental > Aquatic > Marine >... | reverse complement strand
CAGGCCCGAGCCCACCGCGCGGCCGGGGTAGCCCACGCTCAGATCCTTGGCTTGCAGCACAGCCGTCACGTCCATCCCCGCGAAGCACGCCGCAGCAGCACGATGAAAAACGGCGAGCCGATGATCGCGGTGAGGATGCCCAGCGGAATCTCCACCGGCGCGAGCGTGCGCGCCAGCGTGTCGATGAGCAGCAGGAAGCCGCCACCGAGCACGGCTGAAGTGGGCAGCAGGCGCACGAACGAAGGCCCCACCAGGAAGCGCGCCAGGTGCGGCACCAACAGCCCGACCCAGCCCACGATGCCGGCGGCCGCCACGCTCGCGGCCGTGACCAGCGTGGCGGCGGCCACGATGAGCAGGCGCAGGCCGGTGGTGCGCGCGCCGAGCGAGCGCGCTTCTTCCTCGGGCAGCGACATCACGTCCATGCGCCAGCGCAGCAGCAAGAGCACCACCGTGCCCAGCGCCACCGGCGCGATGAGCGGCAACAGGTCGTCGGCGTGCGCGGCGGCAAGGCTGCCGAGCAGCCAGAAGGTGATGGCGGGCAACTGGTTGTAGGGGTCGGCCAGCACCTTCACCATGCCGATGCCCGCGCCCAGCAGCGAGCCGATGACGATGCCCGCGAGCAGCAGCACCAGCACCGGGTCGCCATGGCGCACGGTGGAACCCACGCCGTAGACCAGCGCCACCGCGAGCAGCCCGCCCACGAAGGCGGCCGCCTGTATGCCGAACACGCCGAACGAAAAGAAGATGCCAAGCACGGCACCCAGCGCCGCGCCGGCCGACGCCCCCAGGATGTCGGGCGAGACCAGCGGGTTGCGGAACAGGCCCTGGAAGGCCGCGCCGGCCACGGCGAGTGCCGCGCCCACGGCGATGGCGGCCACGATGCGCGGACCGCGGATCTGCATCACCACGGTCTGCACCTGTTCGTTGGGCGCGGGCGCGCCCTGCAGCACCGACGCCAGCAGGTGCCACAGATCGGCGAGCGGGATGTCGGTGCGGCCTTGTGTGAGCGCGAGCAGCACGCCGAACACCAGCAGCGCGAACGCCCACAGCCCGCCGCCGCGCATCAGTCTCTGCCCAAGAGCACGCGCTGCACTTGCGCAGCGGACAGATCCACCTGATAGAAGAGCTTGTAGAAGTCGCGCGTGATCGAGGCCAGGTCTTCCGGGAACAGCTCGGGAAACACCTTGCTGCCCAGCCACCACAGCCCCGGCAGGCGGTTCACGCTGGGCGGAAAGTCGATCCAGCCGAAGGGCAGCTTGGGCGAGAGGTGCACGCGTCCGCTTTTGACGGCGCTCACGCTGCGCCACAGCGGGTTGCTGCGCACGGTCTGCGCAAACGTCTGGTCGATGGTGACGATGACTTCGGGGTCCCAGCCCAGCACCTGCTCCATGGACACCGTGGCCAGGCCTCCCTGCAGGCCGGCCGCGACATGGCGGATGCCCATGGCCTCGAACATCTCCACGTTGATCGAACCGCCCAGCCCGGTCTCCAGGCCTTCGGGACCGCGCGCGTAGTACACGCGGGGTTGTGCGGTGGCGCGGGCGACGCGCTCGCGCACCGTGCGCAGCGTGTCGGCCGCGTACTGCGCCAGTTGCGCGGCGCGCTCGCGCCGGCCGGTGAGTTCGCCCAGCAACCGGTAGCCTTGCGCCGTGGCCTCCAACCGGCCATCGAGCAGTGCGTAGGGAGTGCCGGTCTGCGCCTGCACGCGGTCGGCCAGTTCGACGAAGGTGGCGCGCGTGGAACCCGAATCGACGATCAGGTCGGGCTTGCTCAACAGCAACTGCTCGAGGTTGGTGGTGTTGCCGCGCCCGGTGAGGCGCCCGACTTCGGGCCGGTTGCCGATGCCGGGCAGCAGGAATTCGAGCTCGGCGGCCCGGTTGGCGCGCGGCCAGCCAATGAGTGCGTCGGGCGCGAGTGTGTAGAGCCAGATGGCGGCCGGTGGACCGGCAGGGAAGATGCGCTGCACCTGCGCCGGCACGCTCACGCGCCGGTTGGCGCTGTCGGCGACGCTTCGGCCTTGCGCCCACGCCGGCAGGCAGGCACCTGCACCGGCGGCGATCAGCAGATCGCGCCGGCGCAGGGCGACCCCATCAGGGTTGGCCGAACCCATAGCGCGCGAACGTGGCCTGCGCGGGCGGCGCCAGCAGCGCCTGGGCAAAGGCTTCGGCCGGCGCGGGTGCGCCGCGCCGCACGGTGAGGCCATACGACGCGCCCACCTGCAGCGCAGGCGGCACCTGCACCACATTCAGGCGCGGCACCTCTTTCTGCGCGGCCACGGCGTTGGTGCAGTAGGTCAGGAACACGTCGGCCTGGCCCTGGGCCATCACCCACGCGTAGGTGCCCTGACCAGCCGGTGGCTTGGGCGAATCGGCGCCACCCGTGAGCTTGAGCGCCTTCGCGTCCAGCGCCGCGTAGGCACCGATGCGCACGGCATCGGCCTTGCGGAACAACTCCCACGCGTAGTCGCCCGAAGGATCGGCCTTAGGGGTGGAAGTGCCGAGTTTCACGGCCGGGCTGAGCATCGTCTCCAGCAACGTTGGCGGCGTGGCGTTCACACTGGCCTGCGTCAACGCGCACAGGCTGTTGCGCACAAAGACGGCGTGCGGCGCCCAGCCACCGCCAGCGGCCAGGCGCTGCGGGTGCTGGGTGTCGGCCGAAGCAAACACCTGCGCGCCCTCGCCTTTCTCGATGCGCTCGCGCAGCAGGCCGGAAGCGCCGAAGGTGAGCGCGATCTTCTGACCGGTGCGCGCTTCGTGGTCGCGCGCGATCTCGGTCAGCACCTCGCGCAGGCTGCCGGCGGCGTAGACGTGCAGGGGCTCTTTGGTCACTGGGGCTTCAGGCGTTGCGCAAGCGGTGAGCGCGGCCAGGGCGAGGGCCGTCAGGCTGATGCAGCGCATCTGGCTTCACTTCATTGCGTTCGGGAAAAAGAGCTGCTCGCCACCGATCTTGTAGCCCGCAATCGCCGCCTGCCCGGCCGGGCCGGTCACCCAGTCGACGAACTTCTGGCCTTCGGCGGTCTTCACCTGCGGGTGCTTGGCAGCGCTCACCAGCATCACGCCGTACTGGTTGAACAGGCGCTTGTCGCCTTCGACGAGCACCGCCAGATCGGCGCGGTTCTTGAAGTTGAGCCAGGTGCCGCGATCGGCCAGCACATAGCCGCCGCTGCTGGCCGCGATGTTGAGTGCCGGGCCCATGCCGCAGCCGCATTCCTTGTAGCCGCTGCCCTTGTTGGCGTCGGTGTCGGTCATCTTCCAGAAGCGCAACTCAGCCGCGTGCGTGCCGCTCTTGTCGCCGCGCGAGATGAACTCGGCGTTGGCCGCAGCCACCTTTTTCATGGCCGCCACGATGTCGTTGCCCTTGGTCTTCGCGGGGTCGGCCTTGGGGCCGATCAGCACGAAGTCGTTGTACATGACCTCCTGGCGTTTGGCGGAAAAGCCATCGGCCACGAACTTGTCTTCGGCCACTTTGTCGTGCACGAACAGCACGTCGGCATCGCCCCGGCGTGCCATGTCGATGGCCTGGCCGGTGCCCAGCGCGACCACCTTCACGTCGATGCCGCTGGCCTTCTTGAATTCCGGCAGCAGGTAGGAGAACAGGCCCGATTGCTCCGTAGACGTGGTGGAGGCCACCACGATGCTCTGCTGCGCGAAGGCGCCCGCACTGGCGAACAAGACGGCGGTGAGGGCGAGACGGCGGACGGTGGATTTCACAAGCTTTCTCCTTGAACAAACAAATGGGCCTGTGGACACAAAGATCGCAGCAGGTCGTGGTTGAAAAAATCGTGCACCGGCAGATCGGCCAGCAGGCGGCCGCTCTCCAGGTAGATCACGCGGTTGGCCAGGCGCTTGACCTGGCCCAGGTTGTGGCTGCTGAAGACCAGCGTGGTGGGCCGCCCGGTGGGCTGGCCGCTGGCATCGCGCTGGCCGGTGGCGGTGAATTCGCTGATGAGCGCTTCCACCTCGCGCTTGGCGTGCGGGTCCAGACTGGCGGTGGGTTCGTCGAGCAGCCACGCGGCGGGGCGAAGCGCCCAGGCGCGCGCCAGTGCCAGGCGCTGCTGCTGCCCGCCTGAGAGGGCGCGCGCATTGCGATCGGCGAGTGCGCCCATTTCCACGCGTACGAGCGCACCCAGCGCCAGCGCATCGGTCTGCCGCCAGGGCACGCCCTGCAGCCACAGGCCGAGCTGGATGTTGCGCCGCGCGCTGATGCGCAGCATGTGCGGGCGCTGGAACAGCATGGCCACGCGCTGGTTCGCCGGCGTGTGCAACTCGCCGGCGCTGGTGCGCTGCAGGCCGTGCAGCGTGCGCAGCAGCGTGCTCTTGCCGCTGCCGTTGGCGCCCACCAGCGCCACGCGCTCGCCCTCTTCGATGCGCAAGTAGATGTCGGTCAGGGCCTGGATGTGCGAGGCCGCGCCCAGGCGCACCTGCACGCCACGAAGCTCGAAGCACGGAGGGCTCACCACGGCGTGGTGTGTCAGCGGCACCCCGGTCATGCCGCCGCCATTGCGGTGGCCGCACTCGCCGCGCCGTCGGCCCGCTCACGCCAGCGGCGCAGCAGCGACACCATGGCATTGAGCAGCAGCACCACGCTGAGCAGCACCACGCCCAGGCCGAGGGCCAGCGGCAGGTCGCCCTTGCTGGTTTCCAGCGCGATGGCGGTGGTCATGACACGCGTGAACCCTTCGATGTTGCCGCCCACGATCATCACCGCGCCCACTTCCGACACGGCGCGACCGAAGGCGGTGAGCAACACGGTGAGCAGGGCGTAGCGCTCGTCCCAGGCCAGCAACAGGCTGCGCAGCCTGGCGCCCGCGCCCAGCGAAGAAAGCTGTTCGCCATGGCTGCGGTCGGCGTCTTCGACCACCTGGCGCGTGAGCGCTGTCACCAGCGGCAGCACCAGCACGGTCTGCGCCACCACCATGGCCTGGAAACTGAACAGCCAGCCCAGGAAACCCAGCGGGCCGGAGCGCGAGAGCAGCAGGTAGATGACCAGGCCCACCACCACCGAGGGAATGGCGAGGAAGGTGTTGAGCACGGTGAGCACTGCGCCGCGCCCGGGGAAGCGTGCGGCCGCCAGCCAGGAACCGAGGACCAGGCCAAGGCCACAGGCGAGCAGGCAGGCCGTGGCGCTCACGCCCAGCGAGCGCATCACCACCGACCAGAGGCCCGGGTCGCCCGAGAGCACGAGCTGGAGCGCCGTGACCAGGCTGTCTGAAAAGGTGTTCATAGGTTGCGACCGAGCTTACGGGCGTGCTCTCGAATTGGGAGTACGTAGTGACGCGGTATGAAACGGCGGACATACGCTGGGGGCTGGCGGCCTGCCAACCGGTTTGGGGCACACTTCCCCACCATGCGAAAGATCGAGCTCTCCTACACGCTGACGCCGTCGCGGCCCGGGCCTTCGCAAGCCTCCGCGCTGCTGCGCAATCCCATGATGGATGTGCTGCACGCCTTGCGCAGCAGTGGCTCGATTTCCGGGGCGGCGCGCGAACTGGGCCTGTCGTACCGCCACGTGTGGGGACAACTGAAAGACTGGGAAAGCGAGCTCGGGCAGGCGCTGATCTTTTGGGAGCGCGGGCAGGCCGCACGGCTCACACCCTTTGGCGAACGCCTGCTGATGGCCGAACGGCTGGCGCAGGCCCGCCTGGGGCCGCAGATGGAAGGCTTGCGCGCCGATCTGGAACGCGCGTTCTCGATGGCGTTCGACGAGACCCAGAACGGTGGCGCGAGCGATGTGATCACGCTCTACGCGAGCCACGACCATGCGCTGACCGAGCTGCAGCAGTTCACCGGCTCGCCCGCCCCCGGTGAGAACACACCGGCGCCGCTGCACCTGGACATACGCTTCAGTGGCAGCGTGGACGCCATCCGCGCGCTCAACGAAGGGCGCTGCACCCTCGCGGGCTTTCACACGCAGCCCTTTGCCGCTGCGGGCAGCCTGAGTGCGCGCACCTACCGGCCGCTGCTGCGGCCGGGACTGCACAAGATCATCGGTTTCGCACGCCGCGCCCAGGGCCTCATGGTGGCGCCGGGCAACCCGCTGCGGCTGCAATCCATGGCGGATGTGGCGCGCCTGCAGGCGCGTTTCGTCAACCGAGCGATCGGCACCGGCACCCGCCTGCTGCTGGAAGAACTGCTGGCGCAGGCTGGCCTGGTGGCCGAGGACATCGTGGGTTTCTCGCATGTGGAGGCGTCGCACGCGGCGGTGGCGCAGGCGGTGCTGAGTGGCAGCGCCGACGTGGGCCTGGGCACCGAATACGCAGCTCGCCGCGAAGGGCTGGACTTCGTGCCCCTCACCGAAGAGCGCTACCTGCTGGTCTGCCTGAAGACCGCCCTGGAACAACCCGCCTTGCAGCGCCTGCTGGAGCACCTGCAGAGCCGCGCCTGGCACGACCGGCTCGAAGGCCTGCCCGGCTACGCGGCCGACCACTGCGGCGAAGTGGCCGCGATGAAGCGGCTGCTGCCCTGGTGGCCCTGATCAAAGCGGATCAGCGCGGCAGCCGACGCGCGATCTCTTCCACCAACTGCCGCGCCAGCACCAGCTTGGAAGCCCGGGGCAGTTCCGTCATGCCCTTGTCGTCCACCAGCAGCAGGGCGTTGTCGTCCTGGCCGAAGGTGGCCGGGCCGATGTTGCCCACCAGCAGAGGCACGCCCTTGCGCAGGCGCTTGGCCTGGGCATGCTCTTCCAGGTCGTGGCTTTCGGCGGCGAAACCCACGCAATAGAGCGCGCCGCTTTTCGCACGCGTCGATGCCGCGATGCCGGCCAGGATGTCGGGGTTCTCCACGAACGACAGCGTGGGCACCTCGCCCGAGCCGTCTTTCTTGATCTTGTGCTCTGCGGTCTGCACGGGTCGCCAGTCGGCCACCGCAGCGGCCGAGACGAACACGGTGGCGCTCTGCACCAGCAGGTCCAGGCTCTTCTGCATGTTGAGTGCCGACTTCACATTCACCCGCCCCACGCCACGCGGCGTGGCCAGGCCCACCGGGCCGGCCACCAGCGTGACCTGCGCACCCGCTTCGTGCGCGGCGCGCGCAATGGCGAAACCCATCTTGCCGCTGGAGAGGTTGGTGAGGCCGCGCACCGGGTCGATGGCTTCGAAGGTGGGCCCGGCGCTCACCAGCACCTGCTGGCCGGCCAGCGACTTGGGGCTGAAGAAACGCACCAGGTCGTAAAGCAGTTCCTCGGGTTCGAGCATGCGGCCGTCGCCGGTTTCGCCGCAGGCCTGCTCGCCCGCGCCCACGTCGAGCACGGTGGCGCCGTCTGCGCGCAGTTGTTTCACGTTGCGCTGCGTGGCGGGGTGGGCCCACATCTCGCGGTTCATGGCGGGAGCCAGGATCAGCGGCACGCGGTCGATGGGGCGCGCCAGGCACATCAGGCTGAGCAGGTCGTCGGCCCGGCCATGCACCAGCTTGGCCATGAAATCGGCGCTGGCCGGGGCCACCACGATGGCATCGGCCTCGCGGCTGAGGTTGATGTGCGCCATGTTGTTGTCGACCCCGCCCGAAGTGCGTGAATCCCACTGCGAGGTGAACACCGGCCGGCCCGAGAGCGCCTGCAGGGTGACGGCGGTGGCAAACTGTTCGGCGGCTTCGGTCATCACCACCTGCACGGTGGCGCCTTCCTTCACCAGCGCGCGGCACAGCTCGGCCGATTTGTAGCAGGCAATGCCGCCGGAGAGGCCGAGGACGATGTGTTTTCCGGCGAGGTCGTTCATGGGCGCAATGTAGCAGTTCGGGAATGACCGGGCCGGTGGTGGGCGGGGCCTCAGGGGGTGGCATTTATAATCGCCATTTCCACCTCCTGCGAGCGACCGGCTCGCCCGAGACATGACCAAATTTGTGTTCGTCACCGGCGGTGTGGTGTCCTCTCTGGGCAAAGGCATAGCCTCCGCATCCCTGGCCGCGATTCTTGAATCCCGCGGCCTCAAAGTCACCCTCATCAAGCTCGACCCGTACATCAACGTGGATCCGGGCACCATGTCGCCCTTCCAGCACGGCGAAGTGTTCGTCACCGACGACGGCGCCGAAACCGACCTGGACCTGGGGCACTACGAGCGTTTCATTGAAACGCGCATGAAGAAAACCAACAACTTCACCACCGGCAAGATCTACCAGTCGGTGCTGGAGAAAGAGCGCCGGGGCGACTACCTGGGCAAGACGGTGCAGGTCATTCCGCACGTGACCAACGAGATCCAGGAATTCATCAAGCGCGGCGCGGGCGTGGACACGCCCGACGCGGCCGACGTGGCCATCGTCGAGATCGGCGGCACGGTGGGTGACATCGAGTCCCTGCCCTTCCTGGAGGCCGTGCGCCAGATGAGCCTGCGCATGGGGCCGAACAACTCGGCCTTCGTTCACCTGAGCTATGTGCCCTGGATCGCTGCCGCAGGCGAACTCAAGACCAAGCCCACCCAGCACACCGCCAAGGAACTGCGCGCCATCGGCATCCAGGCCGACGCGCTCATCTGCCGTGCCGACCGGCCCATTCCCGAGGACGAACGCGCCAAGATCTCGCTGTTCTCCAACGTGCCCGAGTGGGGCGTGATCTCCATGTGGGACGTGGACACCATCTACAAGGTGCCGCGCATGCTGCACGAGCAGGGCCTCGACGGCCTGATCTGCGACAAGCTGCGCATCAACACGCCGCCGGCCAAGCTCAAGCGCTGGGACGATCTGGTGTACGAAGTGGAGCACCCGCAGGCCACGGTGAAGATCGCCATGGTCGGCAAGTACGTGGACCTGTCCGACAGCTACAAGTCGCTCAACGAGGCGCTGCGCCACGCCGGCATGAAGAACCACGCCAAAGTGCAGATCGACTACATCGACTCCGAGACCATCAAGCCCGAGAACGTGGCCGCCACCCTGGGCCGCTTCGACGCCATCCTGGTGCCCGGTGGTTTCGGCAAGCGCGGCATCGAAGGCAAGGTCTGCGCGGCCCGCTTCGCACGCGAGAACAAGGTCCCTTACCTGGGCATCTGCCTGGGCATGCAGGTCGCCACCATCGAATACGCGCGCCATGTGGCCGGCCTCAAGGACGCGAACAGCACCGAGTTCGACCCCGACACGCCGCACCCGGTGATCGCGCTCATCACCGAGTGGAAAGACGCCGACGGCAGCATCCAGCAGCGCACCGCAGATTCCGACCTCGGCGGCACCATGCGCCTGGGCGCGCAGAGTTCCGATGTGTCCAAAGGCTCGCTGGCCCACAGCATCTACGGAGACGTGGTCACCGAACGGCACCGCCACCGCTACGAGGCCAACGTGAACTACCTCGACCAGTTGCGCAACGCTGGCCTTGTGATTTCGGCGCTCACGCAGCGCGAGCAGCTCACCGAGATCATCGAGCTGCCGCAGAACGTGCACCCCTGGTACGTGGGCGTTCAGTTCCACCCCGAATTCAAGTCCACCCCCTGGGCCGGGCACCCGCTGTTCAATGCCTATGTGAAGGCCGCGCTGACGCACCAGGCCCAGGGCGCCAAAACGCTCGCCACCGCCTGATCATTCCCATCACCGGCACCCTGCATGAAACTCTGCGACTTCGACATCGGCCTTGACCAACGCATCTTCCTGATCGCCGGTCCGTGCGTGATCGAGTCCGAACAGTTGCAGATGGATGTGGCAGGCCGGCTGAAGGAGATCACGGCCAGCCTGGGCATTCCCTTCATCTTCAAGAGCAGCTTCGACAAGGCCAACCGCAGCAGCGGCACCAGCTACCGTGGCCCGGGCCGCGAAAAAGGCCTCGAGATTCTGGCCAAGGTCAGGCGCGAACTGGGCGTGCCGGTGCTCACCGACGTTCACAGTGAAGAAGACATCGCCGACGCCGCCAAGGTGTGCGACGTGCTGCAGACCCCCGCCTTCCTGTGCCGCCAGACCGATTTCATCCGCGCCGTGGCGCAGAGCGGCAAACCGGTGAACATCAAGAAGGGCCAGTTCCTCGCGCCGCACGACATGAAGAACGTGATCGACAAGGCACGCGCCGCCGCCAGGGAAGCCGGCCTGAACGAAGACAACTTCATGGCCTGCGAGCGCGGCGCCAGCTTTGGCTACAACAACCTGGTGAGCGACATGCGCAGCCTGGCCATCATGCGCGAGACCGGTGCGCCGGTGGTGTTCGACGCCACGCACAGCGTGCAGTTGCCCGGCGGCCAGGGCACCAGCAGCGGCGGCCAGCGCGAGATGGTGCCGGTGCTGGCCCGCGCGGCGGTGGCCGTGGGCGTGGCCGGCCTCTTCATGGAAACCCACCCCGACCCGGCCAACGCCATGAGCGACGGCCCCAACGCCGTGCCGCTCCAGCACATGAAGGCGCTGCTGGAAACCCTGCTCGCACTCGATGCGGTGACCAAGAAGAACGGTTTTCTCGAAGACCACTTCAGCGCCTGATTTCTTTTTTCCTCCTTCAGATCCAAAGGTATTGAATCCATGAGTGCAATCGTTGACATCGTTGGCCGCGAGATTCTGGACAGCCGCGGCAATCCCACCGTCGAATGCGACGTGTTGCTGGAAAGCGGCGTGATGGGCCGCGCGGCTGTGCCCTCGGGTGCTTCCACCGGCTCGCGCGAAGCGATCGAACTGCGCGATGGCGACAAGGCCCGCTACCTGGGCAAGGGGGTGCTCAAGGCGGTGGAGAACATCAACACCGAAATCTCCGAAGCCGTGCTGGGCCTGGATGCTTCCGAGCAGGCCTTTCTGGACAAGACCCTGATCGACCTGGATGGCACCGAGAACAAGGGCCGCCTGGGCGCCAACGCCATGCTGGCCGTGTCCATGGCCGTGGCGCGCGCTGCGGCCGAAGAAGCCGGCCTGCCGCTGTACCGCTATTTCGGTGGCATGAGCGCCGTGCAGATGCCCGTGCCCATGATGAACATCATCAATGGCGGCGCGCACGCCAACAACTCGCTCGACCTGCAGGAACTCATGATCATTCCCGTGGGCGCGCCGAGCTTTCGCGAAGCGCTGCGCTGGGGCGCCGAGGTGTTCCACGCCCTCAAGGCGATCCTGCACGAACAGCACATCAGCACCGCCGTGGGCGACGAAGGCGGCTTTGCCCCGTCGGTCGAGAACCACGAAGCCGCGCTGCAGATGATCCTGCAAGCCATCGAGAAGGCCGGCTACACCGCCGGCGACCAGATCGCCCTGGGCCTGGACTGCGCGGCCAGCGAGTTCTTCAAGGATGGCAAGTACGTGCTCGAAGGCGAAGGCGGCATCTCCCTGAGCGCCGAGGAGTGGACCGACATGCTGGCCCGCTGGGTCGACAAGTACCCCATCATCAGCATCGAAGACGGCATGGCCGAGGGCGACTGGGACGGCTGGAAGGTGCTGACCGAGCGCCTGGGCCAGAAGGTGCAACTGGTGGGCGACGACCTGTTCGTCACCAACACCAAGATCCTGAAGGAAGGCATCGACAAGCGCATTGCCAACTCGATCCTGATCAAGATCAACCAGATCGGCACGCTGACCGAAACCTTCGCGGCCATCGAAATGGCCAAGCGCGCCGGCTACACCGCCGTCATCAGCCACCGCTCGGGCGAGACCGAAGACAACACCATTTCGGACATCGCCGTGGGCACCAATGCCGGCCAGATCAAGACCGGTTCGCTCTCGCGATCGGACCGCATGGCGAAGTACAACCAGTTGCTGCGCATCGAGGAAGACCTGGGTGATGTGGCGGTCTATCCAGGCCGTGACGCCTTCTACAACTTGAAGTGATGGCCCCCACGCTCCGCCGCTTCGCGGGTCGCTGCCCCCCAAGGGGCCTGGCCTTGCTTGGGGCGGCCCTGCGCTGCGGCCGGCCGCTTCGGTAACAATCGCACGTCATGGCCCGCCGCTTCATCCCCGCCCTGCTGATCGCACTGCTCCTCGCGGTGCATGCCCAACTCTGGTTCGGGCGGGGCAGCGTGCCGAAGGTGGCCAGCATGAAGCAGCAGTTGGCCACGCAGGACCAGGCCAACCGCGACGCGCAGCTTCGCAACGACCAGTTGGCCAGCGAAGTGCGCGACCTTCAGGAAGGCACGGAGATGGTCGAGGAACTCGCCCGCCAGGAACTGGGCATGGTCAAGCCCAACGAAATCTTCGTGCAGATCGCGCAAGGCAAGCGCTGATGGCTTTCACCGTGGCGCTGCTGGGCGGTGAAGCCAGCGGCAGGACCACACTGGCCGCCGCGCTGCGCGAGGCACTGGCGTCGCAGGCACCCGTTGTGCAGATCGTGATGGATGACGCGCCGGGTCTTGTGGGACAAGGCCGCCACGACCTGACCCTGCTCCTGGCCCCCGCAGAAGGCCCGCCTGGCGAAGCCGCCGATGCAAAGCTTCGCGACGCCTTGCAGCGCGCCGGCATCGGCTTCCAGATCGTTCATGGCCAGGGCGCGGAGCGTGTGCAGCAGGCGCTGCGCGCCATTGGCCGCCTGACGGGACAAGCGCTGGTGGCAGACGATCCTGCGTTGACCTTGGGCCGCGGTCGCTGGAGCTGTGACAACTGCAGCGATCCGGAATGTGAGCACCGGTTGTTCAGCCAGTTGATGTCGGGGGAGGCCCTCACCCCCACCCTCTCCCAGAGGGAGAGGGAGAGGGAGTAAGGCCTCTGCGGCGACCTGGTTACTGCTTCTGATCGGTCGAGGGCGGCTGCAGCTCCGGCTGCAGAAACACCTGCGCCGCATCCACCGGATCGAACCGGTACTGCGCGCCACAGAACTCGCAGCCCACCTCCACCTGGCCCTGCTCCGCAAGGATGGACTCGACCTCGTCGCGACCCAGGCTGCGCAGCATGTTGCCCACGCGCTCGCGCGAGCAAGTGCAGGCAAACCGCGGGCCCTCAGTGCCGGTGAGCGGCTCGAAGCGGCGCAGGTCTTCCTCCCAGAACAGGCGGTGCAGGATGGTGTCGGCGTCCAGGCCGAGCAGTTCCTCGCGCTTGAGACTGGCGGCCAGGATCGCAATGCGGTTGTAGTCCTCGTTCTGGCCGATCTGGTCTTCGTCGCGCTGGTGCGAAACGCCCGAGAGGTTGGTGGCGCCCTGCAACGGCAGGCGCTGGATCAGCAGGCCGGCGGCCATGTGTTCGTTGGCGGCGAGCACCAGGCGCGTATCGAGCTGTTCGCTCTGCAGCATGTAGTGCTCGATGACGTCGCTGAGCTTTTCCAGCTTCTCGCGCCGGTCGCCAAACAGCGGCACCACGCCCTGGTAGGGCTGCTGGCCCGGCAGGCGGTCTTTGGGATCGAGCGTGATCGCGCAGCGGCCCTGGTTGGTCACGTTGACCATGTGCGAGAGCGGCGCATCGGCTGCCACATCGCCCACCACCGTGGCGGTGGCGCGCAGGCTCAGGTCGGGCTGCACCTCGGCCACGGCCAGCTTCACCGGTCCGTCGCCCATGATCTGCATGATGAGCGAGCCGTTGAACTTGATGTTGGCCTGCATCAGCGTGGCCGCCGCCGTCATCTCGCCCAGCAGCTCGGTGACCGCCGCTGGGTAGCCACCGCCATCGCGGTGACGCTGCAGGATCTCCTGCCAGGCGTCCGTGAGGCGCACCAGCATGCCCCGCACCGGCAGGCCTTCAAAGACGAATTTGTGGAGTTCGGACAAGCGCTTCTTTCAAAAAATCGAATCGTGGCAGATCGGGGTCAGGCGATCTTTTTCAAGCCGTGGCGGTAGCGCTGGGCGTTGTCGACGTAGTGCTGTGCGCTGCGGCGCAGGCCTTCGACCTGCTCGGGCGTGAGGGACCGCACCACTTTGGCCGGTGTCCCCATGATCATGCTGCCATCGGGAAATTCCTTGCCCTCGGTGACCAGTGAGCCCGCGCCCACGAGGCAGTTTTTTCCGATCTTCGCGCCGTTGAGCACGGTGGCGCCGATGCCGATGAGCGACTCGTCGCCGATGGTGCAGCCATGCAGCATCACCTGGTGCCCCACCGTCACGTTTTCACCCAATGTGGTCGGAAATCCGTAATCGGAGTGCAGCACACTGCCGTCCTGGATGTTGCTGCCCTTGCCCACGGTGATGGTTTCGGTGTCGCCCCGCAGCACCGCACCAAACCACACGCTGCTTTCTTCTGCCAGCACCACATTGCCCATCACCTGCGCGCTGTCGGCCACCCAGGCCGAACCGGCGAGTTGCGGCGCGATGCCGTCGAGTTCGTAGATCGCCATCTCTGAGTCTCCATTCGCGAAACCTAGAATTGTAGGGATGCAAGCTGCCGAGCACCTGTTTCCGGTTTCCGTCCGCAAGGAAGCCCTGCGGGCCCTGTGCATCACAGAGCCAGGCCACAAGCTGGCCGCCACCCACGAGTTGTTTCACGCCTGCCAGGCTGGTCGTGCCCTGCTGGACACGGCCGAGCATCTCACCCCGGCGGCAGATGACGCACTGCCAGGCAGGCCGGCGCGCCCCGAACTGCGGCCCCCCAAGGATGTGCCGCAACGTTCACCCTTCACGTCCGATGGCCTGGCCATGCTGCTGCACGCGGTCACGCACATCGAATTCAACGCCATCAAATATGTTTAAAATGATGGTATGACTACCGCCTACTCGTACCTGAGATTCAGTTCGGACAAGCAGGAACAAGGTGATTCAGTTCGCCGCCAGTTGAAACTTGCCGAAGACTACGCGGTAAAGCACAGCCTCAAACTGGATACCTCAACATACCGTGACTTGGGCGTCTCGGCTTTCAAGGGCAAGAACAAAGTCGAAGGCTCACTTGGCGCTTTCCTTGAAGCCATACAGAAGAAACGGATCAAAGCTGGGTCCGTGCTTCTTGTCGAGTCTTTGGACCGTCTTTCCCGTGAATCGGTTGACACAGCCTTGGAACTGTTCATGTCGATCATCCGGCGTGGCATCACCATCGTCACGCTGCAGGACGGACAGATTTACTCGACCGAGTCCATAAAGGACAACTGGACAAAGCTGATCATTGCTTTGGCAGTAATGGCACGGGCGCACGAGGAAAGTCTGACGAAGTCCATGCGGGTCAAGGAAGCATGGAACAAGAAGCGTGAAGCAGGTGAAGTGCTCACCAGGATGTGCCCGGCTTGGTTGAAGTACGACAAGGACTGGAAGGTCAACGAGAAGAAGGCAGACACTGTTCGCCGCATCTTCAAGATGGCGATGGACGGGCACGGAACACCGGCGATTGCACGGCTCCTGAACGAGGACAAGACACCCACGATGGGATGGGCAAAGGAATGGACCTTCGGGACAGTTGCAGCCATCCTCAAGAACCCAGCAGTGATCGGTACGCTGGTGTCGAAAAAGACCGATGCAGACCCTGTTGAGGACTACTACCCATCAATCGTCAGCAAGCAGCTTTACTACGAGGTGCAGGCAAGGGTCACAAGCCGCAAATGGATAGGTGGTCGCTCGACAGAGAACGTCCGAAATCTTTTCAGCGGATACTGTTTCTGCAGCCTCTGCGGTTCCAAGATGCGTGCTGTTGGCTCTAGCGAGCAGCACACCTATATGCGGTGTCTGTCTGCCTACTCGAACAGTGGATGTGATGCGGGTCGGATGCCGTACCTAGCAGTTGAAAAGACCGTGCTTGCGCAATTCGCATTCCAAAACCGAGACTTGATCCCTGAGGTCGAGGAAGTGGAAAAGTCGAAGCTTGCTGTGCTGCAGGCTGAGGTAGACGAACACAAGAAAAAGATGGACAACCTGATCCGGTTGGCTGAAGCAACAGGGGACATTGATCAAGTGGTCATCCGCATCGCGGAACTCAAAGGTGAGATTCGGAAGCGGGAGGAAGCGGTAGAAGCGCTCAAGAAGCCAGCGCTGACAGTGGCGGAAGGGTTCAAGACACATCAGTGGTACGAGCAACTGGACAGCCTTGAAGGTGAAGCCCGAGTTGAACTGCGCCGCAAGATACAAGCGAGCATCCGCCGGTTTCTCAAGCGCCTTGAGATGAACCCGGAACGGATGCTTATTACGCTTCACTTCGCGTCAGGGAAGGTACGCGAGTTTGATGTCACTCCTTACAAGGAGCAAGTTGGGGGAAATCGGATTCCCACTCGCAGAAATATGTGACGTAGCCGACTAGGGACTCGTCGTATTCGTGCCCTGGACAATTCCCGAGGACACGATATCCGATCCTCTTAAGGTAGGCTTCAAATACTTCGGTCGGCGCACCACTGCAATCATGCACCCTGACTTCAATGTTGATTTTCATGTGCGACCACCTTTCGTAACCACAAAAAATCCTAGTGATTTCCAATACTTAAGCTCCTTCACATGTACCACGAATGACGGCTCCTCTTTTGAGCAAATGCGTACATGTGTCGCGCACCAATGATCTTGGTATTTCTGGTTCAACAATATCCAAGTCTTTAGATCCTCATCGGTCCAAGCATCCTTCGGCGCTAAAGCCATCTTTGTGAATTTCGCATATTCATCTAGCGTCATATTCCAAGTCCTTTTAAAAATCATCACAAGATCGTGATGGGCGTATTGTTGGATTCTTGGACTTCTCCGTGAATTCATACCGATCACATCTATTATTAATGATGGTACAAGCAGACGCAGCGAAGCCATGAGACATGCAAGAAGACTCAGAGGTACGCAGGAGGTGTGGGGGGAGGCAGGTTGATGGCAGGCATCACCTGACGTGGGCAAGAGGTCTAAAACCTCACTCAGCCCCTTGACAGGCTGCTGGAACCGACCTCACCAGAGGGTCCCAGAGATCTTTGGTACCTAAGGTGTATGCAACATTGATCCGATGGACTGCTCTTCTCGGGGTCATCCCAGGCACCTCGGAAAGTGCTTACTGATGGTATGCTGGCTTTCAACTTCAACCCAGCATATGGAGCATCAGAGCTGTGACCTCACCTTACGAAAACCGTCCTACGGAAGATTGGCGAACGATTACTGAACACCTTGTCGACAACCATCCGTTGAAAACAGACGTGATACTGGACGCCGCCAAGGTATCTTGGGACCGTCTATGGAACTCAACTGTAGGAGATACGATCAGTGGATTTAAGCTTAGCGAGCTTGATCCGCCAGCCACAATCGTTGGATACTTTTTTGAGAAAATATTCGCAAAGGAGTTATCAAGACGCTTCCCTCAGACATGGATTGGAGGAAAGGGCTCTCAGAAAGATCTGCATTGTCTGACAGATGACTCAATGTCCGTTGAGATAAAAAGCTCCGGTCAACTAGGTTACAAAATTTATGGAAATCGGAGCTACGGACAAAAGGTCGAGAATGAGGATGCAGCAAAGAAGGATAAATCAGGGTACTACATTACCGTGAATTTTTACGGTCAGACACTGACACTACTTCGATTCGGCTGGATTGATTCGCATGATTGGCAAGCACAAAAATCCGCCACAGGTCAAATGGCGGGTCTGAGCGACGACACCTACAAGCACAAACTGCTGACGATTTCTGATGAATACATGCTCCGAGGTCCAATCCAACTGATTGACGGAGTCGGAGCAAAGGCGGCCGCCGACTTATGTAGCCACGGCTTTCGTACCATTCGAGACTTGGTGTCACGTTCAGAAAAGGATGTCCCCAAACAATTCTTGCGGCACTGGACGAAAGCCAGAAAACAATTTCAAGAGATCATTCAAAAAAGCGAAGCTGACTCCAAGACAGTATTTTGAAGACGCTCTTTGGCTATTTCACAATAATCTGCCCTAAGCTCAAAAAGGATTGCATACAGCCCTGTCCGCAGGGCGGTATCAGCTGTAGACCCAGAGCCGCCAAACGGGTCGAGAACTATTCCATTTATTGGTGAAAAACCCTTCAGCACTCTTTCGCACAAATCTCTAGGGAACTGCGCCGGGTGAGGCGTTCGTTCGGACGATGCTCGATTTTTTCCTGATGTAACCTTCGCAATTTGCCAAACGTCTGACGGATTTTTGCCAATACTGTTACAGCGCAATTTGCCGTTCTTCTTCTGGTTTGGATAAGCAACATCGGGATCACGAATGTCATCCAAATTGAAGACATAATCTTCAGAATTTTTGACGAACCACAACAGCTTCTCGTTACGAGGAGATAGAAAATGTCGCCCGGCAACCCCCGCCCCATAATTCCACACAATTTCTTGTACAAGAAAGAACGGAACTTTATCCCACAAAAGGTATGTCAAAGGCAACGCCTTCGCCTTGCCTGGCGACGGGATATAGCCAACATTCAGGACAAAAGACCCATTATTTACAGTAAGTCGAGGCAGTTTGTTGAACCACTGCGTGGACCATTCAACGTACTCCTCTAAAGAAAGAATTTTCTCATACTCTTTTCCAATATTGTAGGGCGGTGACGTGAACGATAAATTCACCGAAGCATCCGGCACTCCGTCAAGCAACTCAAGACAATCACCGCGATAGATCGCAAATCGATCACCCCTAGCATACGGAGCCCCAAGAGCGGAGATCACCTTCTCAAACCGGCTCTGACCTTCGATGTCAGAACTATTTGCCCCAAAAGATCGCAACTCCAGCACTTCATTCATCTCATAACGCTCCGTTTTTTCTGACACCATTAGTAAACATTGCATCCATTAGGTGTATCTTTTAAGAAAAGCAAACTCCTGCTGGCTGTACCAAAGCAGGTTAAAGACTGCCGCATACTTCGATTTAGTGTTGATTGTAGGTCTCATGAAGCAGTCCTCACCGGCTTGACCTTCATGAGCTTGTCCAGCAAGTCTTGCGCCGCTGCGTCGACATATTCGATGAGCAGCGCGATCCGGCGCATCATCAGCCGCCCCTTTTCAGCGTTGGCGCGTGACAGCTCACGGAGCACCGAGGACGGGATGGATGCGTTCACAGCGAGCTTTGCCTTCACCGTGTCAGAGTGAGACTTGATGATCTTCTCGCAGTCGGCGAGCGTGGCATCAACCTCCTGCAGCGTCAGACGACCAATGGGTGTCTTGTCGGTCGCCTGCTTCGGGGCTTTCGGGGTCTTGGTGGGGGCTTGTTCAGTCATCGTGTACTCCTTGGTGATGACACTCAGGAAGTTGAGCATCTGCTGTAAATTTATACAGCTTTTCAACCGATGTACACAGCGGACGTGTAACCGTTCCAGTTGTTACACGTCCCGCCTCTGATCATGACGGAAGCGAAGCAGGGAGCCTCGGAACTCGATCCCGTTTTCCCTCGTGTAGTTGATGAAGTCAGCCGCGAGCTGTCTTAAGAGAAGACCCCTGTTGGTGCCCGAGGCTGCAGCCACTTGATCCAGCGCCTCTAGCTGTTCGACGGGCATGCGCAGAGTGACAACCCTCGACTTCGGCTGTGATGCCCTGCGGGCTTCCTCCTCCTGCTCCAAGCGTGCAGACTCTTCCACCCTTCGAATCTTTGCCAGTAGCGCATCTGCTTGCCGCATGCGCTCAGGGGACCGATCTGGTTCAAAATCTGGTGGTAGGTTGAAGGTGAATCCTGACATCTTTGCTCCTTGTGTAGTGAGGTGATGCAGTATTTATGTGAAACACCCCGTATTACAGATAAATACATTCATGTCGAAAACATTAGATCTCACCGAATACAGTCCGAATTTCAATGACCCAAGGGTCAGAAAGAAGGCGACTGCCGTTCTTGATTGGTGCGATTCACTACGACTATCCAAAAAGGAAACGAGGGTTCACCATGACGAATTGACCAAGGTCTTTGGCAATCGCAGTCAGGGCGGACTTGCCCAATGGCTCTTCTCGAACCTTCTCACACAGACGGGACACTACCAGCCCGGAAAAGCTTCGTTCAGATACCGCCTGAAGGAACACGGCTACAAGAAGGTGCATAGGCTGCTTGGCTCAACGCCAAAAACCGATGAGGAAGTGGCAAAGCATGTCTATGCACCGATTATTTCTGGCGAGGAAGCCCCAGAGTACAAGGATAGCGGAACCCGTCGATATCATCCCGTCCAAAATGTCAAACGGGATATCAGAGCAAAGATTTTTGCCGGCTGGTGGGACTACGACATAGAAACGTGTGCACCAACTCTGGTACATCAATTCGTCATCACAGCAAAATGGCACACACCCAAATCAGAGAATGATTTCCCTGCGCTTACCCGGCTCATTCAGGACAAGCACGCAGTCCGAGCAGAAATTTCATCGCTGACTGGTATAGACATTCAGTCTGTAAAGGAGCTACTGAGCGCCGTCTTTTTTCGAGGTAATCCAGCACCATCGCATAAAGCTGGGATGTTTCGAATCTTGGGTCGAGATGTCGTGAGACATCAAACGTTTCTGAACGATCCCTATGTAAAGCAACTACGAGATGACGTTCGTCGGCTTTGGGTTAAGGCGATTCTGTATGACAGATTCACGCAGGCGAACGATGAGCTTTTTCAGGCAAAGAAACCTGAATCCGTGACCTCATCCGCCAGATCAGGGTAAATCCGCATACAAATCAAGCACTTGGACCCCATCTGCGTTACACCCTGCAGGTGAAGGAAGCGCAAATGGCGGACCCGGTGGATTTT
>Ga0070754_10001295_pt1 | contig 20412 bp, 12 predicted proteins | sample VirMetDEL_Sep_01_FD_75181 | JGI IMG/M metagenome (GOLD analysis project Ga0070754, IMG submission 75181) | Aqueous microbial communities from the Delaware River and Bay under freshwater to marine salinity gradient to study organic matter... | ecosystem: Environmental > Aquatic > Marine >... | reverse complement strand
TCCGTGAAATACATCAATACCTTTGCTATCCCAAAATCTAGTTGTATCTTTAGGCGTACCATTAGCTCTATGTGCTGTATCTAAACCTTGTCCACCAGTAAAGTTATTTCTTGAATAGATACGCCCTAAGTTAGAAGTGAAATCTTCAGGGTTTTGTTTAACATTTATTTGACCTTCTTGTACATCAGATGATTGTATAGTCATCTCTCTTTGTGGACCAACAGCACTTCTAAAATATAAATTATCTAAACGAACATCATATCCATATCTTTTTGGATTACGAACATTAGAGGTAGATGCAATCCTAGGCACTTGGATATACCACGCTGTTCATTTGTACAGGTTCAGGGTATCTAGCTCTTAAATCTTTTCTAGCTTGTTGTACTAGTAACTGTTGATATTGTAACAAACTATTCCTTAAACTATTAGATGAACCAACTGTATAATTACCTACAGATATTTGGTCTGTTATATAACTTGCTGTAACAGTAGGTATGTCTCTTCCTGCAACCATTTGTGCTGCTACACCTGCCATAATAATTGGTTCATATTCTGTTTCTAAACCAATATCTGATAAGGTTGTATCTTCATTAGTTACAGTTCCAAACTTCTTTTTAAATGTTACATGTACTGGAACACCTGTTTGTATGCCACTAAATTGTACAGCTTTACCTGTAGCAGTAACTGATGTAGGAACATCTATTAGTTCTATAGATACACCTCTGAATTGTACAGTTGTTTCATCTCCTGCACCCAAAGTTGTGTACTGTGATATAGCTTTAAGAGGAGCTACAATTCTACTATCATCTGCTCCTTCTAAAGCTACCCATCCTGTTGCTGATGTAATTGTTTGTACTTCAACAGCAAATAATGTTGGATAAAGATTTTCTATTTGGTCTTTAATTGCATTGAAAACATTGATTCTAGGAAATAATGGAGCTATTTTTACTATGCTATTAATTAAATGTGATTGTGCAGTTGTTCCTCTAGCACCTCTTTGTACTGTTATTTCATTTGTAACAGCATTAAGTTCTTTTGCGTACATTAACTCTGTACCAACTTCTATTATTGCACCTGCATCTAAAGCATCTTCTTCTTCAACTGAAAACAATTCTCCCTTATATGGAATTGTTGTTGTAGAGTCATCTATTCCTGATGTTAAATATGAATAACTTACAACATCATCCATAGGTTCAAGATATTCTCTATATACCCTATCTACTAGGTCTCCAATATTTGCACTCATTGTTTACCTACGAACTATGAAATACTAACTGTATAACTCTATCTGCAACTTCTGCTGTACCTGATACTACTTTGATAGCACCAACTCCTGCCCAACCACTAGGGTCAACACGAACATGACTATCAGCAGTAACTGTATAACTGACATCAGAACCATCAGTTTCTTTTAATGCTTTAAAAGCTCCTCCAGTATTTGTGGAAGCTACTTGAAAAGTAATAGCAGTACCTGTCATTGATGCAGGAAATATAATTCCTGATAACAATAAACCATCTGTATCTACTGCTGTAGAAACTGTTGTATTTTCAGATATGTCAATAGTTACAGCTTTTGTTTTATATATATTACTACCTTCTACTGGCATTTATTCTCCTAAAAATCTTTATCTTACTATAGCAGAAGAAAAGGGTGGAGGTGGAGTTCCACCCTAATCTTCAAAGTTTTATCTTAGCTTACGCCATTGATAACTGCGTGATATTCAGCAGGTCCTTTATCAAGACCTATTTCCATATAAACACGCTTTGATATTGCTGCTGCATCATCATTATCTGTATCTTCTACGAAGACACCACCTTTACCTGGGATGTTTAAGAAACAAACATCTAGGTATGCAAGGTCCAAAATGAATGCTTGGTCAGCAGGAACAAACTCGTTCACTACTAATCCAATATTTCCAAATGGAGTAATGATGCTGTCAATGTTAATACCTGCAATGTTTCTATCTCTAGGCAATACTGCCATTTGATTAGAACCACTCTTAACAAGGTTTTGGTTCAAGTCTAATACTGAACCTGGTCTTGCGAAAAGTACAGGGTTATTCATTGGAGCACCTGCATCATACATCAATTTCAATGTTTCAGCGACTGCATCAAAGTCAAGACCTTGTGCATCTCCTGTTCCATTTCCTGCTGTATCGTGTGCGTATGCTGATGAGCCATTACCTGATGCAACCCATTCTGCGATTCCACGCATTTCTCTTGGGTTACCATCTGTGCCATCATTGAAAGTAGCATTAAAGAACTCAAACTCAACTTCTCTTGCGATTTTGCTAAGTAGTTCTTCTAATTGAAATGCCATTTCATCTGTAACTGGGTTAGAACCTTCAAAAGCTGCTGTTCCAGATTCCATTGCTTGGGAGTTTAAATATCCTGTAGATGCCAAAGCTGAATAGGTAAGTTTTACACCTTGATTCCAGATTTGTACACAGTCTATTGCAGAACTTCTGCTTCTACCAAAATATGCAGGAGTACCACCTTCAGCTACAGTTGTGTAACTTGAAACTGCAGGAGTATCTACCTTTTGGGTTTGGAATACTGGAGAATTAAGAAGTTTACCACCTGTTAAACCACCAACCATTGATAGTAAAGGTGTTCTTCTTGCACCAACTTTAAATAGTTCGCCAGTAAAATTGTTAATCTCAGATACTGAGATTGGGTCTGGGGAAGCTATTGCTGCCATTTTATTCTCCTAAAAATCTTGTTTAGGAGCTTGTCTCCTAAACTCTTACTTTTTATCTAGCTCATTAAGAGCTTTTAATTTTGAAGATATGCTATCTCTGACTCTGCCAGTTTGCTGTGCTTTGGCTATTTGGTCCTGAACATTAGGAGATGAGTTAATGGCTTGTGCTGATTGGTTTAAAGCATCCAATCTGCTTTGACCTTCGTTTACTGTGCTACGAATACTGTCTTGTTGTCCACTAACAACACTCTCTCCAAATTCTTCTACCAAGAAACTCTTTAGTGCTTCCACTTCTAAGTCGCCTTCGTACATCAAATCTGCAGCTTTTCCAACACCTTTAGTTCTATCTAATCCAACTTGCTTAAACAAGTCATCTCTTTGTTTGGTTTCAAAACCAACTAGAGCTTCTTTAAGAGCTTTGTTCTCTTCTCTAAGAGCTTTCCAGTTCTTATCATCATTAACTGAACCATCAGCGTTTTCAATATTTTCAGACATTGCTGTCTCCTATCTATAAATAATATTTTTCCAAGTGCCATTTATGTCATGCACTGCGTTTTAAACTACTTATTATTTATTTTCCATGTCTTGTTAGTAGGCATCAAGACAGTATCGTATCTGCCTGGTCAATCTTTAACCTCCAGACCTAGGAATGGAGTCTTAATAATTATATCATATATTCAAAAAATGCAAGTATTATGCTTCAAGTAATCCTATAACTGCACCTGTTTGTGTTGTCTGTGCTCCAATAACTGCAGAACTTCTAGCTTCTTGTTGTCTAATAATATTCTGAACTGCTCTCATCTCTTCCATTTGTCCAAGCTCTGTTCCTTCAATAATATCTTGAACACTCATAACAGTTCTACCTTGTGATTGTGCTTGTCTCTGTATGTCTCTAACTCTAGCAAATCCTGCTCTAGCTCTTTCAACACTTAAACCTAGTTTTCTTAATTCTTCTGCAACATCAGCAGTAATATCTGTACCTGCAAGTAATGCTTCTCCACCAATTTGTGCTCTAGCTATATTGGCAGATACTACATCTCTAGCTGCTATTGTTCCTGATATTATTCCTTGACCTACATTAGGGTCAATAGCAGATGCAATAATCTCTTCATCTGTTAATGTTCTTCCAAAACTTCTTTGATAAAATTCTTTAACTTGTGGTATAGCATTTAATACACTGGTATATACAGCATTAACTCTTGTACCAAACTCATCAGGAGAAACAATATTTTCTGTTAATTGTTTCTTTCTTTCAGTGGTTAACATAAACTCTGGTTTAATTCCTATAGCACTTAACTTTCTACCAAATGCTTCTATGTTTTGTGAATACTCTGCTTCAGTATATTTAACTGTAGCTCCATCAGCATTAAGATTACCTGCATATACACTTTGGTATTCAGGAGATTGTCTAACTATTGCCATAGCTTCCTCTGCATCATTACCACTTTCAATGTAAGTATCTACATAAAGCTCTAACATTGTAGATGTTAATAAATTACCAAACTTTGTTTTTGCACTTTTAGCAATTCTATCTTTCGCTGCTTGTGTTAATTTAGTTCCACCAGTAGATGTAGCAGTTGTTGTTTGTGTAGAAGAACCTGTATAATTTTGTCCTCCAGGTTGTGTAGATACTGCTTCTGCTTCTGCTTTATTTTCTGTATAACCATTAGCTTTCATCTTTGCAATAACATTAGGGTCAGTAACATTGTAACCTGCTAAATAATCTTTTCTATATAACATTACCATTATGTAGGTTGTCCTCTCACTACACCTTGTCTCACACCAACTGATGTAGCCATCTCATCTGTAACTGTATCTAATACTTTTTTATTATCATTATTCAAACCAAATATTGTTAATATTTTATTTGCTTCTGTTTGGTCATTAGCTTTTAATACACTTAGCCACGCATCTGTTGTTTCAGACATTCTCTCTCCTAAGAAATTAAATGCAAAGTTTCTCCATGGTGTAGCTATATCTTCATAAGTCATATTCTCATCATAAACATCTGTACCAAAAATAGATTTCCTCATAGCTTTATATTTTTCATCTAGTAATTGCTGACCAACTATATCTGATTCAGCATTTCTATAAATACCTGCTGCTTCTTCTAAAGATGCAGAGTCTAATTTACCATAAAGAGGTCCAAGCCATTTGTAAGCTGTATTCTGTGCAGCAGTTTGTCCTGTTCTTGTGCCACCTAGTTTTCCTTTACCATCTAACCAATTCTTAATATCTGCATTAACTTCTATTCCTGATGCAGAATCTGATAACGCTAGTATCTGTGCTTCAGCTAATGTATCTGACCATCCTTGAAAACCTTGTGTTACTTGGTCTGCAAACCATACAGCAAATGTTGTTCCATCTGTATCAACAATTTTATCTATGTCTTGCACACCACCTGCTAATAACTTAGCTCTCCAAAAAACTCTATTCTCATCTCTAGTTACTTGTGCATCTGCAGGTAACATAGGGTCATTTATTGATTTACCTCTTGATAATGTAAGCCAATCTATTCTTTCTTGTGGTTGTTTAGTAAACCAGTCTGTAGATTGCCATTCATAATCTGCAATATCTCTATCTTCTACAAGACCTTGAATCCATAATGATAGTAATTCTTTGTCTTCTTGTAATAATGGATTTGCTTTATAAGCTGCATCTAATTGTTCAGTAAAACCTACAAAAGGATTTTCTCCTTGCAATATAACTCTTTCAGGTAATTCTTCTAAGTTACCAAAGTATAAAGAGTTTGCCCATAGTTCTTCATTTGCTTGTTGTACTATTGGTCTTTGTCTACCACTATAAAATTGATTTAATTGTGTTTCAGATACTGCATATCTCATGTAGTAATCTGTTCCAGGAACTTGCCATACTACATACTTCTGACCATTGTATTCCCATATCTGTGAGTTTACAAAACCCTGTTGAGGTGGAGTATAACCATTACCTTCTTCTTCTTCAACAATAACTTCTTGTCCATCTCCAGGTGTATCAGGAAATAAGAACCCCCAATATCCTTCTTGTAATCCTGATGTTTGAAATTCATCAATATTAAAAGGACCAAAACTTTTGTATAAATTATTAGCATAAGTCTTATAATCTTCTACATCAAAATCTGTTAGATTAACTGATATATAATCTCTTAAAGATTTTATAAATATTTCAAAAGGTGTCATACTATCTTGCTGCTACTCCCACATCTAAATTGGTAAAATAATCTTTTTCATCTTTAGCAGTTTTCATTTTACCATATTCTTCAAAGACTTTATTAATTATAGGTTCACTAATCTTCCAAGACAATGACCAAGTATCTGATACTTCTCCCATTTCTGACCAAGTATCTTTACCTAGTTGCTTCCAATCAATATCTTTACCATCTCCAAATTCTGCAACACCTTGTTTCTCTGCAGCTTTTTGTAAACCATTAGCTGCATCTACTGCTAATACTGCTAACTCATAAAATACATAAGCATATAATGTAGGTACTGCAATAGCAGCTAGTCCTAATCTAGGTAATAATCTAGCTAACCCTGCTTCAATAATTATATCTCCTGGGTCAAATACTTGTAATCCTCTAAATGCTTTACCCATAGTAAACTTAGTTGCTTTCCATAATTGTTCTGCAGCATCAGGAGTATTAGATATAAACTGTTGTACTTTATTCATTGCTCCTGGAGAAACTAATTCACTAGCATTATCAACTACATTACCTGCATTTGTAATAATATCTTCAGGCATAACTGCAACTTTCTGTGGAGCAAAAGGTCTATCTGCAGGACCTATATATCCACTATCTCCCTTACCTATTAATACTCCATCTTCTGTTCTCATGTGAGGACCAAAGTTAACCCAGGTATTTTGACCTAATGTTTCTGTTGTCATAACTCTTTGTGCAGTAGTAGAGTACATTTCTTTATGTGCTAACCAAGCATTATATTCTCCAACAGGACCAAATGTATTACCTCTCATGCCATGTCCAAAAGTATCATGTACAGCTCTGAACACATCATTGTTTAGCATTGGTCTTCCATTAACATCTACATAACCTGATTGTTGAGCCATAGGACTACCTTGTGGTATCTCTCCTGCAGCAGAAGTAGCTAATACTTTTAGTCTTCCATTCTGCATATCGTTAATCATTTGTTGATGACCTGCTGCATTAGGTGTATAAGGGTCAGTATCTACTAATTCAAATTGTAATCCTGCATTGTTCAACGCATCATATTGTAAATTAGTTTCTTTAATAAATTTGTTATATAAAGGAACTGCATTGTCATCAAAATCTGGCAATCCTTGGTAAATATCTGCTGCTTGTACTCCAACTTCAGGATTGAAATATGCTATAGCATTAAAGTTAGGTTCAGCTAATCCATAAGTTTTAGCAAAATCTATAGCTACTTGTTGTACTCTTGTACTTGCATTAGTTATATCAGGACTATCTTCCATAACTCTTAATGTTTGATTTCTTGTAGGATTAGTAGGGTCAACACTATTAATAAATCCTGTCTTTGGAAATTCATCAGAAATCATAATCCAATTATCATCTATAAATTTCAATCTATTCTTATCAAGATAATTAAAATTTCTAACAGACTCATCCATTACAGTTTTTTGAAATGGTTTATTAACACCTTCTCTATAAGCAATTACTTCTGCTTCACTTCCATAATCTAAACCTAAAGATTGTAAATCAATAAAATCATATTTATTGACAATGTACCCATCTACTCCTCTACCACCTTGTCTTATAGTTTCTTGATTCATGTGATGACCTATAAAATATGCTTGTCTACCATTTTTACTAAATGATTGAATAGGGTCATTTGTTAATGCACCACCTCTAAATAAAATAAAATAATCATCTGCATCTGCATATAATTTATTATGTTCATTAATTATTGTCTGTTTCATTCTTTGTTGTGCATTAGCAAATGGTCCTTCTTCTCTACCAAATTGCAATATTAGTTCATCAGTAAGTCCTATTGAACTTTTACCTGCATTAGGACCTGTTGCTTTATCTACAGTAAATGGACCAGTATCTGATATTATCCAATTTTTTAACATATCTAATGTATCTTCATTAATTAAATCAATAGGACTTTTACCATTAAAAATAACTATTTTAACAACATCTGCTATCGCATCAACAGAACGAAAAGGTTTTGTACCAAAGGCAGGTACTGGACTCTTATGAAGTAACCATATTCCAAATCTAGTAAAATCTATATCGCTTACTGTTCCATCTAATATTTGTGGAATTATTCTTTTTATATCATCATTTTTTAAATTTGGTTTTAATATATTATTATTTGGAACAATATTATCATTCCATCTAGGGTTTCCATCTGCTTGTATTCTATCTGTTTCCCAAACTAAATCTGTATTTAATGTTGGTTTATCATCTACTACATTTGTAGGTGTGTTTGGTTTTCTAATCATATCTCTATTTGTTTCATCAGATAAAACAAATCCAAATCTTTCATAATATTTAGCTAAACTTTTATTTGTTGCACTTATATCTAACTCAACTTGTAGGTTGTTATTGTCTGCAAATTCTATAATATCATTCATTATTTGTGTTCCATAGCCTTGACCTTGCAAAGTATCATCTATGTATAAATTTTTTATTACAAAACTATTTTGTCCAGATATAGGTTCTAAACTTAATGTTGGTTGTTTTACTCCACCAATTTCTATATCTGCTATAACATTAGAATATTTATTTCTAAGTGTATTTTGAAAATCTGTTACATCATCTACTACATTTGTAGGTGTGTCTGTAGAAGTAAATTTTTTCCATTCTTCTAAAGTTGTAATGCTATCTTCATGTTGTAATTCATAATTTATTCCCTCTGCTAATGAAGCAAAGCCATCTTTACCAGGAAACCTATTTTCCATTTCTGCTGATAAATCAAGGTATCTTTTAAAATCAGAAATTTCTTGTTCTGTATATCCTCTAGCCCTACTAAAAGTTTCCCAATCTTGTGTTTGTTGTATGTTTAATAGTTCAGGAGTTAAATCACCAAATTTTTCAGCTTCTAGTGTAATTTTTGAATACTTAACAAATTCATCATATAACTGTTGGTCAGTTAAATTTTTTACATTTTTTACATTTGTAGGTGTATTTATACTAGGAATTGGTCTATCACCCTTTGAAGTATATTCAATCCACTTTAAAGATTTAGGTGGTCCTTCTATAACGCTGTGATGTTTCTTTTTATACGAAGAAACTCTTTCTATATTTTCTGCTTCATCTTTTCCAGATATTGCGTAATATAATTCATAATCTCTTTTAGGTTTATTTTCTGGAAATAATTCATCACCATCTTCATTCAATTTATAAAATGAACCACCTGCTTCTGATAATAGTTTTACAATACCATCTGTAAAAAATTCATTCCTTTTACCCTCTTTAAATATTTGAGCAGGTGTCAGTATTTTGTCTCTTGGTATATAATCTGATATATCACCTACATCATTAGGGTGTATTCCTTGATTATCTAGCTCTATTGCAACATCATATAATTTACTTTTTTTCCATTCTGATTCCTCCATAAAGCCAGATACACCAAAATACATTTCTAGTTTTAGTATTTCTTCTAATACTTCATCTAATATTGGTTGATTGTAACCATCTAAAAATGCTTTACCTTCTTTGTTAAACTTTTCAGCAAAGCTAATCATGTTATCTAAATATGGATTTTTAGGTAACTCTGGTACTTCTACACCTTCTGGTATAAATACTAATGGGCTATATATGTCATTAGTTTCAACACCCCATTCTATATTTGCACTTAGTGATAACTGTGCAGCTTGTTCCTGTTCCGATAAAGCAGTAAAGTTTGGGTTATCTTTCCATCCATTTTTTTTATAAAAGTTAAATAAATTATCTACTTGTTCTTCTGGTGATAACTCCACCCCTTTAAAGTATGGATTGTCAGATAAGTATGCAGGTTTAATATATACTGCTACACCATTTGATGTTGCCCATTCTTTAAGTATTCCTAATATTTCACTACCTACACCTTTACCTTGTAGTTCTGGTCGGATGTTCAATGTATCTAAATATAAACTACCATCTTCTAATGTATCTAAATATATACCTGCTCTAACTTTCATCATGGAAATAGGATATGAAAATAAAGAGTCTTTAAATTCTTTTTTTATAAAATCTTCTAATTCATCTACTGATAAATTAATGTAATCTTTTTTATCTGCCATTTTATGGCTCTAATAAATCTAAGACTTCTTGTATATTAACTGGTCTCCCATAAGGAAATTGTATGCTAGTGTCTGCAACTGGTGCTGCCTGTGGCATATCTTGCATAGGTTGTAATTCTGATAACAAAGGTTTATTTAATTTTTTTCTTTTGTTATTTATATTTTTTAGTAAAAAGTTTTTCATTTGATAATCACTTAATGATTTGTATTTTACATAATCTGGAGAATTACCTCTAGCAATATCTGTTTTTAACTTTGCTTCTTCAAAGTCTTGGTCTGCACTTACAGCAGGACCTACTTGACTGTTATATAAATTTCTTTCTGATTTAGTAGCTTCTAAAACTCTTTCTTCCCTACCACTAGTTGGAGGTGGTGGAGGTGTAGTAGGTGGAGAAGTTGTATAAAAACTTTCTACTTCTGCATCTATTTGGTCTTTAAATCTTTGTGCTTCCTCTGCATCCTTTTCTGTAAAATCTTCAAAGTTAGTATTGTTGATATCAAATTTTCTTGGTGTCAGTACATACAAATTTAAAATAGCATCCATTTCTGACATACCTTTATTTTCTAATTGTTTTTGATGTATCATATGCTTCACTACTTTTGCATTAAATTGCAAATCTGCTTTATTTAATAAGTAATCAATAACAAATTTTGTTTGTTCCTCTGTAAAGTTTCTAACATCTTCTTCACCTTCTTGATACATAGCTGTATTCCACTGTCTAATTTGTTGTTCTGTTGCACCAGGAATTTCTATATCTAATTCACTTAATGCCATCCATATAGCTGATTCCATAGTTTCTATATTTACTTGTCCTAATCCATAAGACTCTGACAGTGCATCTTTAGCATCTAACACATATGGTGTGTTACCAACACGAGATTCATATGCAAGTATTGGAACAATAAACTTAATTGTTTCTTCTGATAAACCTTCTGCTTGTAACGCTTCTATTACTTCTTGTGTAGTTGCCATTACCTCATTACTCCTTCACTCTCTGCTGCTGACAAACTATTCATAGTTCTAGCAAATCTTGTCGCAGAATCTTCCTCTATTTCTGCTTGTCTAGCCAGTTCTTCTCTAGGTGCTATAAACTCTTCTACTACACCTGATAGTTCTTCTTCTAATCCTTCAACATCAGGTTGCTCTGCTGCTTGTCCTGGTATAGTAGTTGCTTGTCCTGTGGCAATATCATACTCTATTCTTGCTGTAGATGCTGGTTGTAATCCTGATAACGAACTTTGGAAGTCTGTTAATTTAGCATTAAGTTGTCTAGTAATATAATCTTTTTCATTCTTTGTTAATGGAGAACCTTTTTTCTTTTCTGCACTACTTAAATATGTATCTACTAAATCATCCATTTCTTCTGTACTCATAGTGTAATTTTGCACTGGTGCATTTTGTGCAAGTGAAGCATTATATAACATTTTTAAACCTTGCATAAATGTAAATTGTCCACCATTGTTCATAGAAAACTCCATAAGTTTTTGTATGCCTTTGTAGTACTCTGCATCTTTTTGTACACCTATAGTTTTATTAATATCTATAAGATTAATACTAGCCATCATGTTCTTTAATTGAGCTACTATCTTTGGTCCGAATGTTGAACCTTCTTGTGTAATATCTTCTGGAAAATAAATATATTTAAAACCTTGCGAGATTAAATAATCTTCTGCATCTACATCTTTTGGTGCAGATACTCCCAATACATCATCAAATACCATAGTTTTGTATTTACCTTTAAAACCTATACCTAATGGTTTATTACTATCTAAACCTAAAGCATCTGATATTTCATCTATAATAATTTGAGTTATACCTGGGTCAATACTTACACCAGTATCACCTGTAATTAAATCTATTGGGTCAGTGCTTTGGTCAACACCTTCTGTAACTTCTTCACCATACGCTACTATAAAATTCTTAATTAATCCCATTAACTTGTACCTATTCCATAATATGATATTTCTTCGTAGAACACCTCATCCCATACTACAGCAAACATAACATTTTGTTGAGCTAACTCTACACCTTTATAATACAAGAAATCTCTAATTTTTTGTGCATCTTCTGTATTTCCTGTAATGATATAATCTAAAGCATCTTGTCGCAGTGGCATATTCTTTGCTTTTTGTACACCTACAATAGCACTTTCTCTTATTGTAAAATATTGATTTATATATGGAGCTACTGGACTATTAGCAAAATCATTTTCTTTTGAAATCTCTTCTAGTAATCTAATTTCAATATCCCATTCTTGTGATGAAACTGTGTTATATCCTTCTAACTTAGACAACTCTCCTAAATCTCTACCATATGCAAGTGGGAACATTTCTCTTAGTTTTAAATCTATTTTTGCCATACTTAATTTCCACATATCATCAGTGTTTGTATAACCAAGTGTTTTTAATCTTTTGTTTTCTGCTTGTTTTAATGCTCTTTCTACAACTGAAGATGCGTACATAGCTGCTGAATAGAAAAACTCATCTCCTGTAAGTGGAGTAGTAACATTAAGATAATCTAAAGTATTGTATGAAGAATAGTCTATATCTCCTGTACCAAGACCTTCAAAATAATATAATATAACTCCACCATATTTTTTGTATTCTTCTGGATTATCTAAAACAAAATCATATTCTGGTTTAGTTACAGGTAGTTTACCTTCTTCACTTATTTTCTTACCTTGCTTAACTATTGCTGCTGATGTAAATGAATCTTCTAAATCATACTCACCTAATCCTAAAAACATTACTAATTGTTTTGTAGCTTCAAAATCTCCTGCTGCTGACCCCATGTAGTGTGAATAGTAACTTCTTAAATCTCTATAAAATCCCATAATGACTGATAACTCAACAAATGAGTTCCAAATCAAACCTGACTTCTCTTGCTCTACTCCATACCATTGTTGAAACATTACATCATCAACATCTACATTGTATAGAACACGAAGGTTTGGTGCATATGGATTGACAAATCTATCCCATGCTTTAAGTTGATATATGTTTTTAGCTATTTGTTGTGCATATGGTTCTAATTTTTCAAAGTCTTGTGCTATCTCTGGGTAAAGAACTGCTGCTATTTGTGTTCCTTCATTAACAGACCTTAACCATAAATCCTCATCAAAACCAAAACTCTTTGCATTCTCTCCAAAAATTGCACCTAATAAATTTCTTCCAACTGAAGGCATTGATTCATCTAACGCTTCTCCTAGAACAGTTGCACCTTTATTGTCAAATGGTAAACCAAACTGAAATATACTTCGCTCTAAAGCTCTTCTTAATTCTGGTTTGTTTCTTGTTAGGTAACCTACAGGTAAAGCTACTACTGGTCCTAATGGTGGGAATAAACCTCCACCTGCTACACCGAGTGCTGATATTGGAATACCTCTTTTAAGAATAACTCTTGAATCATCTATATCCATATCATCAGTCCAAGTTCCTCTACCTTCAGACTTAACATAATCTTCTAAAGGTGTACCACCAACAGGTAAAATTAAATACTTTTCTCCATACTTATCTTCATAAATAATATTTGTTTCTAATCCTCTTCTGTATATATTTGCAACTTGTGCTGCTGCTCTAGTATTTACTGCACCTAATGTTGCATATCTGCCTAAAACTTCTCGGTATGCTTCAAAGAATGGTAATGCTACACGATATGCTTCAGCTAAATATCCTCTTTCTAGTAAGTTATATAGCAATCTATTGTGTAATTCATATCCATATTCAGCAGCTCTTCTATCTAAATCATCATATGTCATTATTCTTTTAAGGTTTGAACGAACACCATGCAAATCTAACATAGAGAAATAATCTATTTGTGTAAGTTTATTTAACTGTGGATTGTCTTTGCCACCAAACAAAGTAAATTTATTTGTACCATTAACTGTATTTAAGTTTCCTTGCATACCACTTCTAAATAACACATCATTACTATTAATAACTCCTCTTTTGTTTTTAACAATAGGTGCTATGCCTGTTTCTTTTATAAGTTGATTCCACTTTTTAATATCTTTTAAGAACTCTTCTCCATATTGTTTTAAATAATTTAATGCTGTATGTGTAGCAGTTCCTGTTGATTTTTTAGTTGTATTTAAAAATTGTGTAGATGAAGTATAGTTTTCTGGTATCAAATCACCAGCATCATCTATACTTACTAATTGTGATTTTCTTACTACACCAATTGCTTCTTGTTTTCCTGCTATTCCCACATACATAGCTTTTGCTATTTGTTGGTCTATTAATTTTTCTTCTGCTTTTAATGGTATTTTGATAGATACATCTAAATATACAATACCTTTACTTCTCCAAATGCCTAGTACATGTCCTTCTTGTGATAGTTTATTTTTGTTTTTTTCTATAAATAATTTTATTTTATCTGCTGTAAATTCTCCATTAGCAAAAACCATTTTATCTTCTAAACCTTTATATGGACTAACATATATTCCTTCAAGAAAATCTAAATCTTGTCCATCTGTAACAGATTTACTTAAATCAAAACTTCCACCTATCTCACCTTTGACTGCTTCTTCCCATATTTCATCTGCGTAAATTGTTCCAGATTTAATTTCTTTTTTAGGAAATGGTCTTGTTGTATCTAAGTCTAAAACTTTTTTAATAATTGATGGGTTTACTTCGTATTCTTTATGCTTACCTTTTATAAGATTGTCAGATATTTTATTAATATTAAATTTTTTATTGTTAATACCAAGGCGTTCAAGTATTTCATTGTATGACATGTTTGGATTATCTGCTAGTGCTTCTACAAAATCATCTACAATTTTATTAACTAATGTATCGTTTTCTAATTTAACAAACAAGTTATATTTTAATTTAGATATTTGTGATTCTGATAATCCACCATTTACTATTATTGATTCATCATGCAAAGATGCTGCATATGCAGATATTTTTGTATTGTTAGCACCACTTCTTACATTAGCTATTTCTTTAGGTGTAATATATGCTGCTCTTTCTGCATTCTGTAAATCTAAATCAAACACTATATCATCTGTAGATTTAGCACCTCTAAACAATCTTGCATCAAATAATCCTTCAGAGTTATAAAGAACTGTATCTATAGATTTATTATTAAACTTTAATGACACTGGAACATTAGCTTTTAATAATTTATCTAATTCATCTGGGGTTAATCTTGCTTGTTCTATGTTTTGTTTTGCAAGTTGTACAATATTCTCTGGTAAATTTATTGGACTACCTTTATCATAATGTTTTGCTAATAATTCAGCTAAACCTTCTTTAGTTGCAAATGGAATATTGTTTTCTAAAAAATAAAAGTATGCTTGTTTAAATGTAGGTATTCTTGACCACACAGCTTCTATTTGCCCTACTGCAAAGAACATACTGTCAAAAAATGCTGTAACAAAATTAGCTGCTTCTTTATTTACATTCTTAGATAAACCTGGCACAGATGTTGGCAATTCTTCATATACTGGTTGCATAAGTTTTTGTATTTCATTCTTAGCTTTATTTGCTTGTGTGCTTCTTAATATATTAAAATGTGTTAAATCTAAACCTGCAACGCTTTGATTTCCTATAACTTCTATTAAAGCATCACTACCACCAGTAAAACCATTAATTGTTTGTCTATACTGTGCAACTATGTTTGCTACATCTGATTCATCTTCTATAACTTTTACAATTTTAATACCACCATCTTTTTGGTTTCTTGCAATAATTCTTTTATTAAGAACAAGTAACTCTTCTGTCAAGGTTTGACTGTCTAATATTTTTGCAACCATCTCTTCATCAGTTAATCCTTCACGAAGCCACTTAGCTATTGAAGGCATTAATGGGTCATTAACTACTTGGGTAATCATAAAATCTACATATGATTCTATATATCTGTCTGTAGGCACAAATGGTAATACACTACCATCTTTTAGTTTTACATTTTTTGTTCCTTGTTTTAAAACTTCTTCCCATAAATCTGTAGGTCTTGTAAATTGAGAAGTAAACTTAGGGTCTCTAGCAAACATAGCCATAACTTCAGGTATAGAATATTCTTGTTTTCCTTCTTTAACTATGTTCATTACTCTACGCATAGACTTTGGTAACCACTGTGGACCTTTTTCTGATATTGTTCTAAATGGTCCTTTTAGTCCTGTATATACATCAATACCTAATCCTTTTGCTAAATAACCTTCTGGGTCATTTGCCAATAATTTTAATAAACCAACTGGATTTCTAAACACAGAATCCAACCCTAATGTTGACATTCTTAACTGACCATCAAGCATAACTTTTAATGGGAACGATAACCTAAATAATAATTGTAATGGCATCCATCCTCTTGACACTAATGTAAACAAACCTGATTCAGCTAATCCTATACCAGTTTCTAATCCTTTATAAAAACTTGATGGGTCTTTAAAATCTTTAAAAGCATTTGCAGTTACTTGTCCTAATGGTGTATCAGGGTCAAAAAATGTTCCTTTAATACCATCATCATGTGCTTTTCTAATTATATCTATACTATCATCTACAGTTTTTGAACCTGCCCATACATTTCTTAACTTTCTTTTCAACCCTGTATATCTAAGAGTTTGTCTTAGATTAGGAACAGCTATTGACATATCTCTTGTTTGGCTAATTAAAGATATAAACTTATCTGAAAATTTTATTAAATCTTCTTCATTAGCAAACAAACTACCAAATGTTTTTTTTACTAATACATTTACAAAATCTGGGTCTCTAAATTTATTTAAAATACTAGCATTATACATACCAGCTTCTACACCGAACCCTCTAACTTCATCTATGTTCTTTTGAAAAAAACTTGCTATTTCATCATCTGCTAAACCAAATATAGATTTAAGCTGTATAGCAGCTTCAACTTGAAGTAAATCATCATAATATATTTTTTGTGCAAGTGCTTGGTCGTTATTTTGTACAGCTTTAACAAATTGTCTTAAATATTTTTCTATAATTGGGTCAGGTATAGAAAACATATTACCTACTTTGTAAAATGTATCTGCTGCTTGTGTAGGGTTAGATAAATCTCCCCATGGCATAGAAGGTAATCTTCTATCTCTACCTGCAAATATATCTAAAAAGCTACCTGTCCTTGATGCAACTGATTTATTAAAAATTTCATCAGGTTTACCTTTCATTAGCTCTGCAATATTATCTATCCAAGCATCATCTAATACTTTAGGTTGTAGTGCATATTGTATTGCATTACCTACAGTTTGACCACCAACAGGTATTTTACTTCCTGGTATAGTTCTTGCACCTGCTCTAACATCTGCAACAAACCCTGATGTAATACCTTGTTTTAATATTTCGTATGCGTTTGTAGGATTTTCTACAAGTCTTAATGCAAACTCTGGGTGCATACCATTTTCAATCATGGTTAATAATGCTGGTGCATCAGGAGATTCTTCCATTAATGTTTTAAATTTACTAGACCAACCTACTAAAGCATCATCATTTTTGCTCCACCATTCTGCAACTTCCATACCACCATCAATAACTTCTTCTTGATATTTTTTTCCTAGACCAGCTAAAACATCATCTAAATTTTGACTTTTACCAGCAATACCTACACCTTTACTTGCCATAACAAATGGGTCTAATTTATACATAGTTAAAAAATTTACAATGCCTGATAAAACTCTACCAGCACCTTTTTTGTTTGGGTTAAATGCTAAATCTGAAAACAATTCGTTAGCTTTTGTTTCTACTTCTTCTAACAAATCTTTTGTTTCATCTTCATCAATTAAACCTTCTGCTGCTGCTGTTCTAATAGTAAAAATTAAATCTTCGTACTGTTGATTAATGTCATCTGCTAATGCGTATTTAGGAGAATATTTATTTTCCATACTTCCTAAAAACAACATTCTATAGTAATCACCTACATTTGCAGTAACTCCTTGTTCATATAATCCTTCTCTACTTTGTACTGCATCTTCTAATATTTGATTTCTATTAAAAAATTGTGGCATATTTACTTGTTTCCCAAATACTTCTGTAATAGGTATGCCTTGTTCTTGTAATGGTGCAGCAACTAAATCATTAACTGTTCTGTAATATAACTCTGCTTTTTCATTTGCTGTTAATGGTCTTTTAACTCCATTAGTTATTATTTTTAAATTTTTATCATATACATCAGGTGCTGCTTCTATTAACGCTGCTAAGTTAGTTTTATTATCTTCTAATAACTTATTATAATCTACGCCAATTTCTCCAAGATATTCTAAAGCTCCTTGACTAGGAGTAAATCTTATAAAATCATTTTTAATTCCTGGATTATTAACATAGTTACCTTCAATTATTTCTTGTGCTGATGCACCAACTATAGCTCCAGCAAATGCACCTAATGGTCCACCAATTATACCTCCACCAACTGCACCAACAGTTCCTGATAACCCACCACCTTTAACAAATGATTCTAAACCTGCTCTTACTTTTATAGTCCATGGTAATTTTTTTTGTGGTTCTGTTTGACCTGGATAATATCTATAACTTCTAAATCCTGAAGTGTCTCCTCTTTCTTTTAATAATCTATCTGCTGCTGCTTCGTATTCTATTCCAAACTGTGGACCAAATATTCCTTGAAAAGCATAAAATGGAGCTTCTAAAACTGTTATTAAACCATTCCAAACTGTACTACCAAAATTAGTTCCAGGATATTTTTCATTTAAAGATTTACTTATTGTTGAAGCTGCTCTTAAAGCATTGTAATCTTTTGCTTTTGACAATACTGATTTTACAAAAGATGTATGTTCGTTCTGTTCTACAGTATTAAATCTTTCATATTTTCTAAAATTATTATTGTTTGTTGTTTTCCATATTTCGTAATAATCTCTATTAGATGCACCTTCATTTGCTAATGCAGCAATTAATGTTTCTTCTTCTCTAGGATTAAATTGTTCTAATTCATAATATCTTTTTGAAAGAGCATCAGTGTCCATACTAAGTTTTTCATTATTTTCAAATTGTTTTTTAGCTTCAGCTTCTGCTTTAGATTTAAACCAATCTTCACTCCAGTTAGTGAAAAAACTCATAGCAACCTATTTTTAATTGCTCTATGTGGATATTTTTCTAAAATAATATTTCTTAATGTATCAACTTTATTTGCTGAAGCATTAAATAATTGTGGCATATCTGATATTTGATTACCTGGTTCACCTGGTATTTGTGTAGGAGAATTAAATAAATCATCACCCATTTGTACTGGTAAGTTAGCTACATTAGGCATACCACCTGTAGCAACTACTTCTTGTGCAACTGGTCCACCAACTGCATCTATTTGACTTTGTATATTTGCTGTTTGTCTAAAAGGGTCTCCTTCAGCTCTTGGTGGTGCAACTATATCTGCATACGCACCATCAACTTTCATGTCTGTACTTTTTTTTAATACACTAGGTTTTCTTACCATTTTTCATAATCTCCTGGATTTTCTATTTCAAACCCTAAACTTATACTAATCCATACACCAGGTATAGGTGTTGGTAATATCATATTCCCTAATGGAACATCTTGTTGTGAAATAAAATCTCTATATATTACTGGGTCATTATTAGGAACTACATCATCCCAATCTTCTTGATTAATTATGTCGTAAAATAATTTATTAATATCAGACAACTGGACCACCACCTGTTAAACCAGCTAATACACTAGCTATGTCTGGTTCAGGTCCTGGACCTTGTGGCATACCTGGCATACCACCCATTTGTTGTTGTGCTAACATCATTTCTTCTGGTGTCATTTCTGGTTCTTCAGGGGTATAGAACTTGTCTAGTATATCAGTTATATTTTGTGGATTTTTTCTAATCTCTACTGCTGCCATAGTTGCTTTAGGGTCTCCCTGTGCAGCTTGTGCCATCAGCGATTCAAACAAAACTGTTTCGGCTTTTTCAGCAGATATTCTTTGTTGTATTTTAGTGATGTTATCTAATCCATCCATATTCTCTTGTAGAGTTTGTGTATCTATAATACCCTGTTGTTTTAATTGCAATCCTGTAATAATTTTTTGTGGCTCATCAAATCCTGCCATAACTCCATAGACTCTTCTAGTTTCATATACTTCTGATATATCAGTGTCTGGAGAATAAGTTTCTTTAAATGCAGTTCCTTTATGCCTACCAGCAATAGGTTTACGCACTTTACCAAACATCAATTCATCATACTCTAATCGTTTAGCATCCATTTCTTGTAATGCTTCTTTTAGTATTGTTTGATATTCTCTAACATGTAATGATGCAGATTGTCCTAGTTCTTCTAGTCCTCTACCAGTAACAAATGCGTTAGGAGATTGTCCATCATCAGATACAGGATAAGCTGCACCAAGTCGCAAGTGTCGTTCAAGTCTATCTACTTGTTGAAATAATTGGTATGGTAGATTATTGACTGGCTTAGACACTTGCGAACCAGGTGTCAAATAGTTAACAGCAAATCTGCCTTTTCTATATTCTCCTGATTCAATTTCACCAACAATGTTTGTCTCTGTAAATACTGCATCTTCC
>Ga0070754_10001293_pt1 | contig 20422 bp, 17 predicted proteins | sample VirMetDEL_Sep_01_FD_75181 | JGI IMG/M metagenome (GOLD analysis project Ga0070754, IMG submission 75181) | Aqueous microbial communities from the Delaware River and Bay under freshwater to marine salinity gradient to study organic matter... | ecosystem: Environmental > Aquatic > Marine >... | reverse complement strand
GCCGTTGAGGGATTCGAAGCCCTACTGGGTCGAGGTGTTCGAGGCACCATCGAAGGCATAGATTTCCACCTGGGTAACCACCGTCTGGTGGAAGAGCTTGGCCTCTGCTCACCCGAGCTGGAAGCGACGCTGGAGCGTCTCGAACGCCAAGGTAAAACAGTGGTGGTGCTGTGCAATCCGCAGCGTGCCATTGCCCTGTTCGCCGTTGCCGATACCGTCAAGGACTCCAGCCGCCAGGCAATTGAGGAACTTCACGCGCTTGGCGTGAAGACCACAATGCTGACCGGCGATAACCCGCACACCGCAGATGCGATTGCACAGCAGGTAGGCATCGACGAGGCACGCGGCAATCTCCTGCCAGTCGACAAATTGCAGGCCGTTGAAGCATTGCAAGCGCGCGGCTACGTTGTTGGGATGGTCGGCGATGGCATCAACGATGCGCCGGCGCTGGCGAAGTCTGAAATCGGTTTCGCCATGGCCGCCGCAGGCACAGACACTGCCATCGAAACTGCGGATGTGGCCTTGATGGATGACGACCTGCGCAAGATCCCGGCCTTCATCCGCCTGTCTCAACAGACCGCCGCCATCCTCAAGCAGAACATCGTGCTGGCGTTAGGGATCAAGGCCCTGTTTCTCGCCATTACCTTAACGGGGCAGGCGACGATGTGGATGGCCGTCTTTGCAGACATGGGTGTCAGTCTGCTGGTGGTGTTCAACGGCCTGCGCCTGCTTAAAAAGTAGGGTTGGAGGATTGAAGATGAAAGCAGCATTGCAACTCGCAATTGAACAAGCCTTTCAGCAGGCCCGGCAGGCCATGCAGGAACAGCGCAGCGCAGATGCCTTTCAATGGTTAGAGCGCGCGCACATCCTGACCCAACGCCAACCCGTGCTGCATGCTGGGTCACACTGGCTGATGCTTGTGCTCGGCTGGCAGACCGGCGATTACCGCGAGGTCGCGGGGCAACTACCACGTATTTTCGCGGCCCTGCTGTTCTCCAAAATCTGGGTGCCTATCGGCAATACAGGCCGCTCCAGGGTCAGTGCTTTCAAGCCCATGCCGGTTCCTGAAGAACTCCAGACCTTGCTTGCGAGTGACGAGCAAAACCTGTCCAGTCGGTAATTGCGCCCATGCAAGTCGATCTCGCCACCCAGCTGCCGTGCCCACTCGCAAAGGTGATCGCCCAGGTGCGCAAACCACGCCTGTTGCGTCAGGTTGCTTCACCCTTATTGAGTTTCAGCCCGCTGGATCCGGCTGAGTTTCCTGATACCTGGAGCGAGGGCACCTACTGGGTCAAGCTGAAGCTATTCGGCGTACTTCCCATTGGCCGTCAGGCGATTGTGATTACATACCCGCAGACGGAAAATGCTCAGATTTTCATGCTAAGAGACAACGGCTACAGCCCGCTGATCAGCAAGTGGGATCACCTCATTACGGCACAAGAGGTCAACGGCGGAACGCTTTACCGAGATAGCGTGACCATCAAGGCGGGCGTCCTCACTCCGTTCGTCTGGCTATTTGCGCGCCTGTTCTACGCCCACCGTCAGCGCCGCTGGGCAACCTTGGCGGCAAATGGCTTTAACTACGGAAACTCTCAGCCGCTGTAGTAATCGCACCTTGCTAGGTTCTTGGTCGCATCAACCAACTCTTCGTCTGGTAAGCGCTGAGCCCATGGCTATTCACACCCATGCGGTCACAGTTTCATGCACCATTACTGCCATGAGCTGGAATATACGCAGTGCGCCTGCCAGCTCCAGCTCGTCAGCGAAATGCTGGCTTACACGGCGGGAGTGAGCAGCATGCCCGAATCACGCAAGGTGATTCGGGTGGACGCTTACGAGCATCCAAACAAGATCAACCGGCGTCACCCCCAGCCGGCTTGTCACATCAGCCCGGCGCTATCGATCTATCTGAGTGCACCGTCCTATGAGCTGGCAGTCATGAACATTCGGCCTGATCAAGGCTGGAGCTCTCTCGACCTACCCGTCGGATTCTATTGAAAATCTGAATTCAAATGTCGCTTTAAGACAACTTTCATTGCCGCCTTGTGAAGATTACAGAATTGTAATTTTCCAATCATCTTCAAGTTATCTTCAGCTTGCAAGGATAGGGCTCAGCTCCCCAAAGGCGCAGAGCGCTTGAGGGAGCAATACCTATAAGAACGCCATGGCGAAAACTAGACTAATAACTGCCAATTATAAAGGAGCAATAAATGCTTAATAAAACCAAACTATCCCTTGCAGTATTTTCGGCGATTGTCAGTGCAGCTCCGCTCATGGCGGCCGCAGAAGAGCAAGCCGAAGGTTTTGTAGAAGGTAGCAGTTTCAATATTCTCAACCGTAACTTCTACATGAATCGTGACTTTCGTAAAGGTCAGTCGAGCAACACTGACAATGGTTATACTGAAGCTTGGGCACACGGGATCATTGGCCAGTTCGAGTCGGGCTTTACCCAAGGCACCGTAGGCTTTGGTATTGATGCCTTCGCCATGCTCGGCCTTAAACTGGATACCGGGGATGGTCGATATGGCCCAGGTGGTACTGTTAATCTGCTGCCGGTAAATAGTGATGGTGAAGCCGAAGATAACTACTCCAAAGTGGGTGGTGCAGTAAAAGCCCGGCTATTCGACACCGTTGTCAAAGTGGGTGATGTGTTCCCCATGACGCCGGTGGTTCACTACGGTGACTCCCGCCTGCTACCGGAAAGCTTTCGCGGCGTTACGGTTGAGAACACAAGCTTTGATGGTTTGACCCTTCAGGGTGGCCGCCTGCATGCCATGAGCCAGCCGCAGGTCAGCACCATGCGTGATGAGTTCGCAACCTTCTATGCGGGCTCTGTCGCGTCTCCATGGGTTGCCTATTTCGGCGGTGACTATTCGCTAAATGACAACCTGAGCTTTAGTCTCTATAGCAGCCAACTCAAGGATGCTTGGAAGCAGCACTATGCCGGTACGTCCTTCACCTACCCGCTGACCGACAGTGTTTCCTTGTTCGGTGGTTTGAACTACTACAAAGCTGTCGATGACGGCCAGCAGCTGCTGGGTGAGTTCGATAACGACATTTACAGCGGCAAAGTGGGTGTGCAGTTCGGTGCACACAGCGTTGCCCTGTCGCACCAGCGCAACAACGGCGACGATGATTTCGACTACCTGCGCCAGTCTGATTCCATCTTCCTCGACAACTCTATTCAGTACAGCGACTTCAACTCGCCGAAAGAGAAGTCCTGGATGCTGCGCTACGACCTAGATATGGCCAGCTATGGCGTTCCTGGACTGACCTTCATGACGCGCTATGCGCTGGGTACAGATGCGGACTACTCCGACGCCAACAATGTGTATATGCGTCGTGATGCCGATGGTAATCCGCTGACCGACCAGAAGCGCTGGGAGCGCAACATCGAATCCAAGTACGTCGTCCAAACGGGCTCACTGAAAGAGATGTCCTTCCGCGTTCGCCAGATGACTACCCGCGCAACGGATTACGAGTCGGATCTGGACGAGGTTCGTCTGATCGTCGAGTACCCACTGAGCGTGCTCTAAAAATGGATGGGCGGGCGGGCTCTAAAAGCCCTGCCCGCTCATGCATAACAAGATAGATAGTTATTAGATTTCAAGAATGTAATGTTGAGCTCACGCTGCTGTTAGCTTCACCCCCGTAAAATTAACTCGAACTTGCAGAACTTGTCCATGAACCTCGACAAGCTACTAATTGAATTTTACGAGGCCTGCCTTATGAAGATGTTGAAAGCTCTAGTTATTGGATCGGTACTTCTTGTCGGCTCCACACAGACTTATGCAGAAGATGGCTATGATCGCTCAATGAAAGCTCAGGAAAAATTTCGAGCAGATCAAAAACGAATTCACGGAACTGAGCCTTCTGCCAAACCGGCGGACGAACTAAAGGTTAAGACCAGCAACCAAAATCGGGCCAATACCGATATTAAAAAAGAAACCAACGCTGACTAACCGCCCACTTCCGAACGATGTTCACCTCTAGAAGCTCCCGAGCTCCTTTGGAAAGAGGTGTACCCTAAGCGCCCTTCGGGGCGCTTTTTTTATTTAATCTTTAATAAAAAAGACTCACTGGGAGTTTAAACCTCCAAGCTAGAAAACTAACTCTACTCTTCCGCAAGTCATTCATGTCTGCAACAAGCCATCGCTGTCAGCGTGTAGCAAGAAGGGCAAAATGATACCGGTGCAGGCCTTTAGATTGATCTGCCTGATATCTGCAAAGGCACTGGCTATCACCCCGATGCTAGAACACGGTGTCATTTGAATACCGCGCCCTTGCACCGTCAGCAGATACCTACTCAATAGCTAGACGCCGTGCCCATCTCAATTTTTCATGATTCAGGCCATCCAAGAGTATCGCCGCGCTCTCCGCTACCTCATGTAAGCTGAAGTTTTTACTCCTTGAGGATGCTATGAGTAGGGATGCGCTTGAACAAAACCAGATACCGATCTATTTCGTTGCGGTCATTGCAGCGGCAATCGGTGGGTTAATAGCTCCTGCAGCTACGCAGAGCCTGAACGCATTAGTGACCCCGACTATCGCCGTGCTGATGTACGCGATGTTCCTGCAAATCCCCTTTCTTGATTTCCGCGAGAGTCTTAGCAACAAACGCTTCATGTCTGCCTTGCTGATCGCCAATTTTGTACTGATTCCACTGTTGGTGTGGGCACTAACCAGAGGGCTCGCAGAACACCCGGCAGTACTAATCGGCGCTCTTCTGGTTTTGCTCACTCCCTGTATCGACTACGTGGTGGTATTTACGCACATAGGCAGAGGCGACTCGCGTGCGATTCTTGCAGCAACCCCCATCCTCTTGCTGTTGCAACTTGTGCTGTTGCCTGTGTATTTGGCTTTTATGCTAGGGGAGCAATCCCAAGTCGTTATCTCGATAGCGCCTTTCGCTGAAGCCTTTCTCGCACTGATTGTCGTGCCTTTATTGCTCGCGGTGGCTACAGCAGCCTTGGCTAAGCGCTCGCGGATCGTAGGTCGCTGGAACACCGTATGGGCATGGATGCCAGTCCCTGCGATGGCGGCAGTTCTCATTGCGGTGGTTGGGTCGCAAATCTCGCCAGTGGTACGTGATATCGACCAGCTTTTACCGGTGATCCCGGTGTATATCGGTTTCATGCTTTTGGCCCCCGTAGTGGGCGCACTCGCTTCAAAAGCTTATAAACTGCCCGCCTCGACGGCGAGAGCGGTTACTTTCAGTACCGCCACACGTAACTCGTTGGTGGTTCTTCCGCTGGCCCTGGCATTACCTGAAGAAATACGAGGGCTTGCAGCCGCAGCGGTCATCACCCAGACACTGGTTGAGTTGGTGGGTGAACTTGTCTACATCCGGGCAGTGCCGATTCTCATCTGGCGTAAAAAAAGCCGCTGAGGACGTCACGGCACAGTCACCGCCCACATTGAGCGGTATTTACGGTAAGCAAAAAGCCCCGCTCAAGAGCGGGGCTTTTCAGTTGCAAACGAATAGCGCTGTGAACTTAGCGCAGACGATGGGCCAAGCGGTAGAGCAATGGCAAAACCAGCAGCGTCAGCGCTGTTGAGGACAGAATTCCGCCAATCACTACCGTCGCCAGAGGGCGCTGAACTTCCGCGCCCGTACCGATGGCAGTGGCCATTGGAATAAAGCCCAGAGACGCCACCAAAGCAGTCATCAGCACTGGCCGTAGGCGCGTCAATGCGCCTTCGCGGATGGCCTCGTCCAGCCCCATGCCGTTCTCACGCAAACTGCGAATGAAGGAAATCATTACCAGGCCGTTGAGCACCGCCACGCCCGACAAAGCAATGAAACCCACGCCCGCGGAGATCGAGAGCGGAATATCTCGCAGCCACAAGGCCATGATCCCGCCTGTCAGCGCGAAGGGCACGCCGGTGAACACCAGCAGGCCATCTTTGACATTGCCGAACATCATAAAGAGCAGTGTGAACACCAGCAGCAATGAGACCGGTACGACAATCTGCAGGCGCTTGGCCGCCGACTGAAGCTGCTCGAAGGTGCCGCCCCAGGTCGTCCAGTAGCCTGTAGGGACGCTAACCGCCTGGGCGATCTTGCTCTCGGCCTCGGCGACAAATGAGCCGATATCGCGACCGCGAACGTTAGCGGTGACCACCACGCGGCGCTTGCCACTTTCACGGCTGATCTGGTTCGGCCCCGGTGCGGACACCACACTCGCCACATCAGCCAAGCGCACAAACCCTGGGCCATCCAACCCATCGCCATTGGCCAGACGAATAGGTAGCTGCTGGATCTTGTCGACATCATTGCGCCACTCGTCCGCCAGGCGAACTTGGATATCGAAACGCCGGTCACCTTCAAACAGTGCACCCGCCTCGCGCCCGCCGATGGCGGTGGAAATGGCGTCCTGAATCTCCGAGACATTCAAACCGAATCGTGCGGCTTTCTCACGGTCGATTTGTACGCTGAGCATCGGCAGACCGGTGGTCTGTTCGACCTTCACATCAGCTGCTCCTGGAATACCCTCCAGCACCTCAGCGATTTGCTCGGCGGTCTCGTTCATCACATCCATGTCATCGCCAAACACTTTCACTGCGACGTCACTGCGTACGCCGGAGATCAGCTCGTTGAAGCGCATCTGAATGGGCTGAGTGAACTCATAGTTGTTGCCGGAAACCAGTTGAACCGCCTCCTGCATCGCCGCAACCAAATCGGCTTTGCTGCGATCAGGATCGGGCCACTGGTCGCGCGGCTTTAGCATGACAAAGTTGTCCGCCACGTTCGGCGGCATTGGATCGGTTGCGACTTCAGCAGTTCCAAGCTTGGCGAACACCGTATCAACCTCGGCAAAGGATTTGATTCGTTGTTCGAGTTGCACCTGCATTTCAATTGCTTGCGAAAGGCTAGTGCCAGGAATACGCAGGGCATGCAAAGCGATATCGCCCTCATCCAGGCTCGGCACGAACTCACTGCCCATCCGCGAAGCAGCTAAACCAGAAAGCACCATGATGACTGTCGCAATGGTCAGCACTAACGGCTTGCTGACCATGACCCAATCTAGCAACGGCGCGTAGCCTTGCTTGACCCAGGCCATTAGCCGATTTTCTTTTTCACTGACGTTGCCATTGAGGAACAGTGCAACAGCTGCCGGGACGAATGTCACCGAGAGGATCATGGCTCCGAACAGGGCTGTCACCACGGTGAACGCCATTGGGTGGAACATCTTGCCTTCCACGCCGGTGAGCGCAAATATCGGCAGGTACACCACCATAATGATCAGTTGGCCGAACAGCAGTGGACGACGCGCCTCCTTCGACGCCGCGAACACCTCATGGAAGCGCTCATTACGGGTCAACGTTCGGCCTGCTGCGGCCTGGGCGTGAGCCAAACGACGCACGCAGTTCTCTACGATCACCACGGCACCATCGATGATGATGCCGAAATCGAGTGCGCCAAGGCTCATCAGGTTCGCGCTGACCTTGTTGCTGACCATGCCCGTAAAGGTGAACAGCATCGACAGCGGAATCACCATTGCGGTGATGAGGGCCGCCCGAATGTTACCCAGGAACAGGAACAGGATAGCGATAACCAGCAGAGCGCCTTCGATCAGATTCTTCTTCACCGTATTGATGGCCTTATCGACCAATACAGTGCGGTCATAGACCGTCTTCGCTATGACTCCTTTCGGCAGGTTGCGATTGATCTCCTTTATGCGCTGGTCGACAGCCTGCGATACATAGCGGCTGTTCTCACCAATCAACATAAAGGCAGTGCCGAGCACCACCTCCTGGCCGTTCTCAGTAGCGGCCCCGGTGCGCAGCTCCTTACCCAGGCCAACCTCGGCCACATCACCGATGCGCACAGGAACACCATCGGTGTTCTTGATGATGATGTTGGCGATGTCAGCGATATTGCCGACTTGTCCCGGAGCGCGGATCAGGTACTGCTCGCCGCTGCGTTCGATGTAGCCCGCACCAACGTTGGCATTATTGCTCTCCAACGCAACCACAATGTCCTGCAGGCTGAGGCCATGTGCGACCAGGCGCTCCGGCTTGGGTGAAACCTGGAACTCCTTGGCATAACCGCCAATGGTGTTGATCTCGGTAACACCTTTGACGGTTCGCAGTTGCGGCTTGACGATCCAGTCCTGAATCTCACGCAAATCCATCGGAGTATAGGCGCTGCCATCCGGCTTCTTCGCACCGTCTTGCGCCTCGATGGTCCACATGTAGATCTCGCCCAGACCAGAAGCGATTGGCCCCATGCTCGGCGACAGATCACTGGGTAGATTGCTACGCGCTTCCTGTATCCGCTCATTCACCAACTGACGAGCGAAGTAGATGTCTGTGCCGTCTTCGAAAATGACGGTGACCTGCGACAACCCGTAGCGTGAGATTGAACGCGTTTCCTGTAAGTTGGGCAGCCCAGCCATTACCGATTCAATCGGAAAGGTCACGCGTTGCTCAGTTTCCAGTGGCGAGTAGCCCTTTGCCTCGGTATTGATCTGCACCTGCACGTTGGTGATGTCGGGAACCGCATCAATCGGCAACTTCTGGTAGCTGTAAACACCCAACGCCGCCATGCCGAGCACAGCCAGCAAGACTAGCCAGCGCTGGTCGATGGCGAAGCGAATTAATCGTTCGTACATGTCAATTTCCCCTAAAGCGCAGCATCACCGCGCTCTCCAGTACGGATGCGCAATGCGTCGGTCAAAGGGGCCACGGCGACGATTCCATCACCGGGAACACCTGTGTGGGCGGCCTTCTCGATGGCATGGACGATCTCATCGGCAACCTCATCGGAGCAGAACGCCAGCAGCACGAGATGCTGATGGGCGTCTGGATTCCATTCGTCTGCGATATATCCATGATCCTTGCCGTGACCACGCGGATGACCATGGGCTGGCAGGATGGTGAATCCTGGTAGATGCGGCAGTGCGTGCAGCGCTTGCTCGACGGCTTCAAGCCGGATCGGACGAAAAATAGCTGTAACTTGTTTCATAGCTCGACTCCGAATTAGTGGTCATGGCTCGCGCCGGCTTTGCCAAGCTCAGCTTTGATCAGGAAGCTGTTCTTCAGCGCGTATCGATCGCCCGCCTTCAGACCCGAGATAACCTCGACGAAGTGGCCGTCGGATTTGCCCAGCTCAAGAGGCCGAGCTTCTAGCTGGTTATCGAAGCGGCCGAACACTACCTGCCAATCGCGAACGGTCTGGATCGCTTCGACCGCTACTGCAACGGGAACGTCGTTCTCCTGGGCAATCACCTCGACCGTCACTGGCAAACCAGGCCGCCATATCCGATCTGGGTTGGCTAGCACGATGCGAGCAGTCGCCGAGCGGGTTTGCGCCCCAACCAGAGCGCTGACATAGGAAATGGAGCCCTTAGCCGTGGCGGCGAATGCGCTGGAGCTCACGACAACGTTTTGCCCTTCGGCGATTACGCCCAAGTCTTTCGCCGCGACGGTTGAGTCCACCCATACGGTCGACAAATCCGAGACGGTAAAGACTGCGGAGTCCTCTTTGAGTACTTCACCAACAGAGATGCTTTTGCTGGTTATCACGCCATCGATAGGGGCACGAATCTCGAATTCGGTGAGATTCTGGCCTTTGGCCGGGGCACCGCCCAGCGAAGCGATTTGTTGCTGGACGCGCTGCACTGCGATAGCAGCTTCCTGCATGGCAACTTGCGCCTGCAGGAAGTCCTGCTCGGCGGAAATCTTCTCTTCCCACAATTGCTTTTCACGTGCATAGGTCGTGCGGGCAAGCGCAGAGCGTTGCTGGGCGGCCATTAGCTCGCCACGCAGTTCGGCCAGCGCCTGGCTGGAGATTTTGGCCAATACCTGACCCTTGCTGACCGTATCGCCAGCACTAACCGCCACCGAGTCGACGCGCCCGGCAAGTTGCGGGGTCACCTGAACCGTGCGGTCACCGTTGTAACGAACCTCGCCGAGCACTTGCAGCGTGGAGGCGATTTTCGCTGGACCAGCAGTGGCGAGCGTGACGCCACCCTGCTCAAGCTGCGCATCCGTCATCGTCACGCGGCCCTCAACCTGCTCGTAACCGAACGAATAGCTCTTGCCACTGTGCTTGGCGCTGATGGAAACCTGGAATGAATGCGGCTCTACAACCGCGGCATCGCCACGTAGGTAGTCATTCTCTTTGCTGAAATTGATGATTTGCGCAGGTTGGCCAAGACGCAACAAGGTCACCTGTACCGTGCTTTCAGTAGGATTTAAAAGCTTACCGTCCAGGTAGGTATAGAGCCTGAACTGAGGCTCTACGCCCTCCTCAAAAATCGTCACTTCAAGTGCATAATCACCCTCGGTGAAAAGCTTGCCGCCATGCTCGCCCTTGGTGGGTTCTACAGTTTCATGGTGCTCTTTATCTGCATGCTCATCGGCCTCTTCATGCTCGTCGGCCGAAGCCTCCCCGTGGTGCTCGGGATCTGCGTGAGCCGATACATCCTCATGACTCTCATCATGGCCATGGCCTTCCTCCCCGGACTTACCAGGGCTACCACTTAGAATCAGGCCCGCCACGGCTAAACCGATGACGACAACAGCCACAATCATCAGCCACTGCTTTCTGGGAGTTGTTGATGCCATTGGTAACTCCAAATTATCAAAAGTATTGAATTTGATTCATGCCCAGGCGGCGACTAAACGCGCTCAATAAACATGCAGCCGCCAGGAAAGCAGGCGAGGCTTCATGTCGCATGACGCGACCGTCTAAGGCGTTATGTAGGTGCGCAGAGATGCTTATTTTTTGAATTCGATGTTGAGTTGGGAGCCGTAAATCTTCTCCAAGCTCACCCAGGCCGAGATAGCTTCATCCAGGGTATTCAGGTACTGGGAGCGCATGCTTACGAGGGTGCGCTGAGCATCGAGTACATCGATAAAGGCAAACTTGCCCATCTCGAATCCACGTACTGCGCCCTCTACTGCTTGCTGCGCGGTCGGCAGCAGTGTGCCGCTGATCGAGTCGACTTCACTTCTAGCGCTTTCCCACTGCTCAAATGCCTGCTGGGCTTCCGCGCGCAGGCGGAGTTCTGCGGCATTGCGCAAATCCCGCGCTTGGTCAGCTCCTTGAGCAGCGGCCAGCACATTGCCTTGGTTACGGTTGAACAACGGAATAGGCATCGACAAGCCGAGCAAATTGACGCGCTCGCCAAGCCCTTCGTCGTATTGGCTGCCAACACTGACGGTGAGGTCTGGAATGCGCTGCGACTTTTCGAGTTCCAAGGAAGACTCGGCACGCTGGATGTGCGTGCTGGCCAGCCGTAGGTCCGCTGTATCTGTTATGCGTGCAAGCATCTCAGCCTGCGACGGCAGGTACGGCAGGCGCTCAAGATCACCCTCGACATGCGCGAAGTTCGGTGTCTCGGCACCCGTTATGAGCGCCAGTTGCTTGTAGGCATTGCTTTGATTGAGGCGTGCGCGATTCAGCTCCAGTTGAATTTCCGAAAGCTGCACCTGAGCACGCGAAATTTCGATTGGCGAAGCCTTGCCGGCCTTTACGCGCCCTTCGACCACCTGAAGTCCGCGACGGGCAAGGTCTAACGACTGAGTGGAAAGCTGCAGTCCTTCCTGGGCACGCAGGGCTGAGTAAAAGGCCTGGATGACCTCAGCGCGCAAGATGTTTTTCTTACGCTCCAGATCAATCGCCACCGCGTCCTGATCACGCTCAGACACATCAATACGCGCGCTACGCTTGCCGCCCAGCTCAATTGGCTGAGATACCTGAATGCTGGTAACGCGCGACTCACTGCGCGTGTCCTCAACGCTCCAGGACAACTCAGGATTCGGGATCAGCCCAGCTTGAGTACGAGCACCTTCGGCAATACCTGTATTCCATTGTGCTGCAGCGAACTCCTGGTTCTCAGTGAGCGCTTGCGCCAACGCCTCATCAATCGTTATTGACTGCCTTGTTGATTCGGCAGCAGTTGTTGGAACTTGAGCAATTAACAATGCAGCCAGTAGCCCTGATAACACACAGAACTTACCTACTCCAACTCCATGTCCGGCCATTGTTTTTACATGCACTTAAAAGTCCTCCGCAGAACTAACTCTGCTGGAATATAATGAAGGCCTTTATATTTATTAATCCCGAGGGATATCGAGGATCATTACTTGGGAAAATAAGTAGAAAGCCAATTCCCGGCAGAATGTAGTGCTCCACGCCTATCAGCAAGGTGACTGGAAAATTACAAATACGTTATCCAGCACCTTTCCAAGTAGGCCTGTATTAGTATTGGCAGCGCTCAAGAGAGCAGGCGATTTAGCGCCCAGCAACAACTAAAAACAAACACAGTTAAATAGCGGTTGCCTCGCGTGTAGCGCCCCGGGCAGCCCTGCCAGTCAAAAGTTGGGGGTTTTGGATAAGGGCAAGTACTGCGACACGTTGTCGCTTAACACCTTGGAGCCATGCGAAATAGGCATTACAGCTTGACCCTAAAGCCGCTTCAGGCTTTAGCCTTGGAGCAACCTGAAAAGCCGTAGGTCATATCCGTGACCGCCGATGAAAGAATTAAAACCACTCCGCAGCCACAACAAAAGAATATCTAAAAAATACTGGCTGCACATTTTAAGGTGAATTTTTATGCGAATCCTTATTGTCGAGGACGAGCCCAAGACTGCCGAATACTTACACCAAGGTTTAAGCGAAAGTGGCTATGTAGTTGATAAGGCAGCCACTGGCGTGGACGGTCTCCACCTTGTTAGGCAACACGCTTACGACTTGGTAGTGCTTGATGTAAACCTGCCTGAAATTGATGGCTGGGGCGTGCTTGAGCATATACGCAGTAACAGCAGTACACGCGTGATAATGCTGACTGCACGCGGGCGCTTAGTGGATAAAATTAAAGGCCTGGATTTGGGGGCAGATGATTATTTAGTCAAACCGTTCGAGTTCCCTGAATTACTTGCGCGAATTCGTACATTGCTACGGCGAAGCGAGCAAATTCCAGTACCGGAAGTGCTGCGGGTAGCCGACCTTGAGCTTGATCCGGCGAGGCACCGCGCGTTCCGTGGTGAGCAGCGCATCGACCTGACCACTAAAGAGTTTGCGTTGCTGCACCTACTGATGCGCCGCTCTGGGGAAGTGCTATCGCGCACCCAGATCATTTCGCTGGTCTGGGATATGAATTTTGACTGCGACACAAACGTCGTCGAAGTCTCCATCCGCAGGCTACGCGCCAAAATTGATGATCCGTTCGATAACAAACTGATCCACACCCTCAGGGGTGTTGGGTACGTGCTTGAGGAACGGGCATGAAGCCGGCCAGTCTATCCATGCGCCTTGGCCTGTCGGTCAGCGTGATGGGGGCGGCACTGGTTGTTCTGCTAGCGGCACTCGCCTACTTCGCGCTTACCCATGAGCTGGACTCGTTGGCCAAGCAGAGTCTTGACGGCAAACTGGAGCAGATTCAGCACAATCTCGCCGAAGACATGAGTGCACATGCAATTGCCCAGCAACCTCACGAGTTGCTGGATCTGGTCATGGGGCATGACAACCTGCACCTGACGATCTACGGGAAAAAGTCAGGCACCAAATTACTCCTGAATCTGGGTGAGAAATCCAGGGAGCCCATTCTTGCCAACATACCAGCAGGCGATACCCCTAGTTACCAAAGCTGGTCGGATACTGAGGGAAACAACTTCCTGACCGCATCCAAGGTGATGCTGCTCAACGACGGCGACCACGTCAGGGTCTTACTCTCAATTGATCGATCTGCCGACGAAGCACTGCTCAGTGCCTACCTCAAGTCAACACTGATCGCACTCCCTCTTCTGCTCGCGCTGATTGGCATGGGCGCATGGTGGATCGTGCAGCGAGGCCTTTCTCCGCTCCGGCAATTTCGCCAGGTTGCATCGCTGATCTCCACACAGGATCTGACCCACCGAATTTCCGTGGATAAGCTTCCACAAGAACTCAGCGCGCTGGCCCACGGCATCAACTTCATGCTGCATCGACTTGATGGCGGCGTTCAGCAGCTATCGCAATTCTCTGATGACTTGGCCCATGAGTTGCGTTCGCCCATCACCAACCTGATGGGCAAAGCCCAGGTAACTCTCTCCAGAGAGCGTCCGCCAGAGGAATACAAAGCCGTACTGGAGTGCTGTACAGAAGAGCTTGAGCGCGTCACCCGGATTGTTTCCGACATGCTGTTTCTCGCTCAAGTCAGCCACCCGGCGTCCCTGGTTCCCTTCGAGAAGATTGCCCTAGAAGATGAGGCAAGACGCGTTGTGGATCTGTTCAGCATCTCCGCGGAAGAGAAGCAGATCAGCCTGAGCATTGTCGGAGCAGGCCTAACCTTCGGTGATCGGCTGATGGTGCAGCGCGCGATTTCAAACCTGTTGTCCAATGCGATTCGACATAGCCCCATCGGCGCAAACATTTCGTTGCTGATCGAAAAGCACAGCGAAACCGTATCGTTCTCGGTGGAAAACCCCGGGATTGGCATTCCCGCACAACACATCCCTCATTTGTTCGAACGCTTCTACCGTGTCGATACCAGCCGCTCTCGTGCCGAAGGTGGAACAGGGCTTGGCCTGGCAATTGTTCGCTCGATCATGAGCCTGCATCAGGGCACGGTCGAGGTCAGCAGCCTGCCAGGCAGCTTCACCGTGTTCCGTTTGATCTTCCCCAAAGTCCGCAATGGTTCCTCGACCTAGACCCTGCAGGCGTACAGGCATAACGACCAGCCGAAGATTGGCTGCAGAGGAACCCGCCCCTATTCGGAGAGCACGGCATACAGCGACGGCTCCCCGATATGCCAACCCCCTGAGCATGGAGAAACAACAATGAAGAAGACCCTCTTGGCAGTCGCGGTGAGTACTGGGGTACTCAGTCTTAGCCAGCCAGCCTCCGCTGAATTTTTTGCAGACAGCAAAGCCGGTCTGGAAGCGCGTAACTTCTATTTCAATCGCGACTTCCGCCAAGACTCAGCCAGCCAATCAAAGCAGGAGGAATGGGCCCAGGGCTTCCTGCTGCGCTACGAATCCGGGTTCACCGAAGGGACAGTCGGCGTGGGCATCGACGCCATCGGCATGCTTGGCCTCAAGCTGGACTCCAGCGCCGATCGCTCAGGCTCGGGCCTGCTCAAGCGCGATAAAGAAGCACCTCGTGCCGCGCAGGATGAATATGGCGAGATGGGTTTAACCGCGAAGCTACGTGCTTCGAACAGCGTGCTGAAATTAGGCACGCTGCAACCCAAGCTGCCAACCGTCCAAGCGAACGACTCGCGCCTACAGCCACAGACCTTTCAGGGCGGACATCTCAACTCGCTGGAGATTGACGGGCTTACCTTTGATGCAGGCCAGCTCAAGCAAGTAAGCCAGCGCGACTCCTCCGATAGCGAAGACCTCAGCATTATCAGCGGCTCTGCCCGCGCTATCAGTGGCGGTGGAACCCAGACGAGCGATGAGTTCAGCTTTGCCGGGGCGACCTACAAATGGAACAGCAACCTGACCACTGGCTACAACTACGGCAACCTGGACGACTTCTACAAACAGCATATTTTCACTGTCCTGCATACCTTGCCGCTAGGTGACAAGCAGTCGCTAAAAACTGATCTTCGCTACGCCCGCTCCACCGATGAAGGCAACAGCAACGTCGACAACAAGGCATTCGGAGCAATGTTTACCTACGCCTTTGGTGGCCACGCCCTCGGTGTTGGCTACCAGAGCATGAGCGGAGACACCGGCTACGCCTACATCAACGGCACCGATCCGTTCCTGGTCAACTATGTGCAGATCGGCGACTTCGCCAACAAAGACGAAACCTCATGGCAGGCCCGCTATGACTTCAACTTTGCCAGCGTTGGCATCCCTGGCTTGACGTTCATGACCCGTTACCTGACTGGTGACAATATTGATCTAGGCGCAGGCAGCGCCGATGGTAAGGAATGGGAGCGCAATACTGACATCGCATATGTCTTCCAGGACGGTGCGCTGAAAAACCTGGGTGTGAAATGGCGCAACGCCACACTACGTTCAACCAATTTCGGCAACGATGTTGACGAGAACCGCCTGATCGTCAGCTACACACTTCCGCTGTTGTAATCATCAAACCTCAGCGCGGAACTAGTAGTCGAGTGCCGCGCTTAGAACCGCCCGCGCTGATAAAGTGATACTGCCGGAAGTTCAATTCCAAACATAAAGCTCCTCCCTCCATCAGATTACAAATAAGTAATCCTGCTGCGATCCTGGCGTTAGGTTCGTCTCGTTAAGCTCAAAGTACATGCATTTTGCTTGGCACGAGCTTTGATCGCCCCCCATGTTCGACCCTCTCACCATCGACCACCAACTAGCACAGATTTTCTTGACCAGCGCGCGCTGCGCCTGCTTTAGGCAGGCTGCACGCAGCCTAAACTTACATATCGTGCCGATGCGCAAAAAACTCAGGAAGCTGGAGGCAACTGTAGGTACCCCGCTATTCCTTTATAAAGGACGCGAGCTCAGCCTGAGCGCAACAGGACGTGAATTACAACAACTACTGATCCAGAAATTCGGTGACCTGCATCCAGAGGACGTCAGTGTCCAGCGAGCTCTGGTACGTCTTGCGGTGCCGACGGCACTGCTCACCGACCTGCTGGCCCGTGATTTGATCTCCTGGCTGCGTAATGACGCGGCCGTGAGACTAGAAATCATCCCACAGGAGGGCGAGCCCGAGAGGCTGGCAGAGGTCATGATTTGGATCACCGATCCCGGCACGCCAAGACCGACTCCAAGCTTTGCAATGACAACACCATTGATGCTTGCACGAATTCCCTATCGTGCCCATATGGCCAAACGTTATGCGGGTAAACGCCTACCGAGTTCTGTAGCCGACCTCAAGGATTTCATGCTGGTTCAGCTCGCGGGAAACACAACGGTTGACAGTTTCGAACCATGGAATCAGCTGATCCGTCAGCGCCAAAGCGCGGTCATTCAAGTGCATTCACAAGAGTGGGTCGTTGACTTGCTGCGTAACTCCTCCTGCATTGGCCTGCTACCTGGCTACATCTCCCATGTAGACCGTAACCTGCTGCCCCTTGACGAGTTATTCGAGACTGCCTTGGAACGGGTGGTCTGGATTTCAACGTCCCCGCTGGCAGCAGAGCAATCAGAAGTGCAGACACTGGTATCGCTCATCTACAAAGCCTTTGAAGATCGCCACAACTGGTTCACTCAGTAGCCCTGAGTAGTCCACAAGCAGCTAATTCACCAAATAGTCATCTCGCTGAAACAAACAAAAGTTTCCACTCCTGCATTGAAACCCTCGCCCTGTAAGGCTTTCATTCGCCCTCTCGATCATTGAAATAAAAATGTCATCGAAAGTATGTGCAAGTGTAATACGCCTACCCGAGCCTGCCCCACGTCTACCACACATGTTTTCGACGAGGATAATTACATGCTCATTGCTACCCCCAACTCTCAATGGCTTAACCGAGTCACGTGCGGGCTCCTGCTGAGCGCTGGAGGACTCGGTCTCAGTCAACCAGCGGCAGCTGATTTTTTGGCAGATAGCAAAGCTGGTCTGGAAGCGCGCAACTTCTATTTCAATCGTGATTTCCGCCAAGACTCAGCTAGCCAGTCAAAGCAGGAGGAATGGGCCCAGGGCTTCCTGCTGCGCTACGAATCCGGCTTCACTGAAGGGACAGTCGGCGTGGGTATCGACGCCATCGGCATGCTGGGTCTCAAGCTGGACTCCAGCGCTGATCGTTCAGGCACGGGCCTTCTAAAACGCAACAAAGAAGCACCTCGTGCAGCGCAGGATGAATATGGTGAGATGGGCTTAACCGCGAAGCTGCGCGCTTCAAACAGCGTGCTGAAACTGGGCACGCTGCAACCTCGACTGCCAACCGTCCAAGCAAACGATTCGCGCCTGCTGCCACAGACCTTTCAAGGCGGGCACCTGAATTCGCTGGAGATTGCCGGCCTGACCTTCGATGCCGGCCAGCTCAAACAAGTAAGCCAGCGCGACTCATCCGATAGCGAAGACCTCAGCATTACCAGCGGCGCAGCCCGCGCTATCAGCGGCGGCGGAACCCAGAATAGCGATGAATTCAACTTCGCCGGAGCAACCTACAAGTGGAACAGCAACCTAGCCACCGGCTACAACTACGGCAATCTAGACGGTTTCTACAAGCAGCATATTTTCACGGTCCTGCACACCTTGCCGCTAGGTGACAAGCAATCGCTGAAAACTGATCTGCGCTACGCTCGCTCCACCGACGAGGGCAACAGCAACGTCGACAACAAGGCATTCGGGGCGATGTTCACCTATGCATTTAGCGGTCACGCACTCGGTGTTGGTTACCAGAGCATGAGCGGAGACACCGGCTACGCCTACATCAACGGCACCGATCCGTTCCTGGTCAACTATGTGCAAATCGGTGACTTCGCCAACAAAGACGAAACCTCATGGCAGGCCCGCTATGACTTCAACTTTGCCAGCGTTGGCATCCCTGGCTTGACGTTCATGACCCGTTACCTGACCGGCGACAATATTGATCTAGGCGCAGGCGGTGCCGATGGTAAGGAGTGGGAGCGCAATACTGACATCGCCTATGTCTTTCAGGACGGTGCGCTGAAAAACCTGGGCGTTAAATGGCGCAACGCCACACTACGTTCAACCAACTTCGGCAACGACGTTGATGAGAACCGCCTGATCGTGAGCTACACCCTTCCACTGCTGTAATTAGCAATAATCCGTGCGTTGCACTGTTTGTGCAGCGCACGCATTTAGCGAAATGCACAGACGGCGACTATGGGGAGCCGCCAAGAGTGCATTACTACCGCTAACGATCGCCTCACCAAAGCTGACTTTCCAATGACCCACTCACTGATACCTGGGTAGAAATTGTTATCTTCGGTATCCGACGCCTGTAATTGCTCTGACGAGTGCCAAACATAACTGACGTATCAAAACCTTTACTCTCAAAGAGTTTAGATCCATTACAGGAATGTAATTCTCGCTTCACGTTTGTGACAGGGTCTTGCGTTTATATTTTAATCACCACCTTGAAGGAGTGATTAAACATGAAAAGCCTCAAAGTTATTGCAGCCCTTGCCGCTATGGTTGTTTCCTCTGCCACTCTGGCAGAAGGCGGCGCTGATCGTGTTTATGGTCGGATGATTCAGGCCAATGAGCAGGCCATGCAAGAGTATGCTGCCGCTAACGGAAAGAATCCGCCTGAAGTTATTCATTACCGCTACGGCATGAAACTCGATATCGCCAGGGTCGTGGCCACTACCCCGACGGACTCTAGCTGCGGTGTGATGCCGGCCCAGATGACCTACGAGGACTCCAATGGCGATCTGAATATTCTTGAATACCGGGCAGCCGGGACAGGTTGCCGTAATCAAAACTAGATAAATGACATCGCGCTGACTGAAATGTAATTTCCAAGTCACCCTGACGTTATTTGGCATGTGGAAATATGACCAAGGCGTGCCTGGCTATGCCCGGCGCGCTTGGCACATATATGCGACCACACAATGACAACTGCCAATAACATCAGGAGCATTTATGAATAACAGAACCCTGTTAGGACTTTCTCTGCTCACTCTGAGCGTCAGTACCGGGCAAGCTGCAATGGCCGCCGGCGAGAAAGGCGAGGGATTTATCGAAGGCAGCAGCCTGACCATTCTCAATCGAAATCTCTACTTCAACCGCGATTTCCGTAAAGGCCAGTCCAGCAGCTCGGGTAATGGCTATTCGGAAGAGTGGGCGCATGGCGTGATAGGCAGATTCGAGTCTGGTTTCACCGAGGGCACCATAGGCTTTGGTGTCGATGCCTTTGCCATGCTAGGGCTCAAGCTTGACACCGGCGACGGCCGTTCTGGAGCAGGCGGCTCAGTCGACGTGATGCCTTACAACAGCCTCGGGCAGGCTGAGGACAACTACTCCAAACTGGGGGGCGCGGTGAAAACTCGGTTCATGGATACCGAGATCAAGGTAGGCGACGTCTTCCCGTCAGCCCGGTCGTCTAATACGGTGATGCACGGCTTTTACCGGAGAGTTTCCGAGGTGTCACCGTGGTCAACAGCAGCGTGGAAGGACTGTCGCTTCAAGGCGGTCGCCTCCACTCGATGAGCCAACCCAATACCAGCAGCATGCGCGACGGCTTCGCTACCTTCTACGCGGGCGAAGTGGACTCGCCATGGATCGCCTATTTCGGTGGTGATTACACGCTTAATGACAACGTCGGCTTTAGTCTCTACACCAGCCGCCTCAAGGATGCCTGGAATCAATATTACGCGGGCACCACGCTGAGCTACCCGCTTGCGGACGATGTCGCCTTGATCGGCGGGCTGAACTACTACAAGGCGGTCGATGAAGGGAGGCAGCTCCTCGGGAGCTTCGATAACAACATCTGGAGCGGCAAGGTCGGCATCCAATTCGGCGCTCATACAGTGCTGGTGGGTCTCCAGCGCAACAATGGCGATGATGACTTCGACTACTTGC
>Ga0070754_10001283_pt1 | contig 20504 bp, 22 predicted proteins | sample VirMetDEL_Sep_01_FD_75181 | JGI IMG/M metagenome (GOLD analysis project Ga0070754, IMG submission 75181) | Aqueous microbial communities from the Delaware River and Bay under freshwater to marine salinity gradient to study organic matter... | ecosystem: Environmental > Aquatic > Marine >... | reverse complement strand
CTTGCCATTCAGGTCGGCATAGGTGCTGATCGGCATCTTGGTGAACAGGTGGTAGGTGTCCACGCCCGATGCACCCAGGAACACGAGGTTGTTGCGGTCCCACTCGGCCTTGAGGGCGGGCACCTTCTCGTTCAGCTAGTTGGCGACCTCCAGCAGCATGCGCACATCACCCGTCGCGAACGGCGTCACGGTGGCGTACTGCGTCAGCGGCATCTTGGCGGACTCGAGGTTGGCGAAGACCCACCCAATGTCGGCAATGCCTTCGCCCACGCTGGAGAGCGTGGCGTTCATCTTGTAGAGCTGGCCGCCGTAGGCCTCTTTCCATTCGATCTTGTAGCCCTTGCCCAATGCCTCCACGCGCTTGTTCACTTCGGGCACGAAGAGCGTGCTCATGAGGCCCACCCAGGGCAGCGTGGTGGGGTGGCTGGAGGCAATGGTGAGCTTGAAGGTCTGCTGCGCGTGCGCGGCCGGCAACCCCGCCGACAACAGGGTCGCGCCCACGGCGGCGGCCAGGGCGGTTCGGTGGAAGGTGCGCTTGGTGATGGTCATCATGTTTGTCTCCTGCGGGTTTAGGTCTTCAAGGGGTTGAGCACGAAATCGAAATCCAGGGTGGTCGAGCCGTCGGCCTGCCTCACCCACTCGGCCACCAGCGACTGGCGCACACCGAAGACGGCATCCGAGTCGAGGTAAGGGTCGCCAGCGCGAAACACATGGGTGACCAGCGTCTCGTAGCCGGGCGCGCGGATCATGAAATGCAGGTGCGCGGGGCGCCAGGGATGGCGTTTGGTGGCACGAAGCATGTCGCCCACCGGCCCGTCGTCGGGAATCGGGTAGGGTTCGGCCACCACGCTCTTGAAATGGAAGCTTCCGTCGGGTCCGCTGTGCAGCACCGCCCTGCCCTGTGCGTGCTTCAAGCCTTCGCGCTGCACGTCGTAAAGCCCGTCGGCATCGGCCTGCCAGACGTCGATCTCGGCGTCCGCCACCGCCTCGCCGCCCGGGCCGCGCACGCTGCCGCGCACCAGGCAGGGTTCTCCCGGAGCGCCGTTGGCCACATCGGCGCCGTGCTCCACACGGGGCGCGCCCTCCACGTGGAACGGACCGAACACCGTGGCTTCGGTGCAGCCAGCCGGCTTGTCGTTGTTCATGGCCACCGTCAGCATGGAGAGGCCCAGCGTGTCGGAGAGCAGGATGAACTCCTGGCGCTGGTCGTCGCATTTCTGGCCGGTGGCGGTGAGGAACTGGATGCCCTGCATCCACTCGGACTCGGTGAGCTTGACCTCGCGCGCAAAGGCTGCAGGTGCTGCACCAGGCTGGTCATGATTTCCTTCAGACGAGCGTCGGGCGTCTGCGACAGGCGCGCGAGCACGGCCTGCGTGATGTTGTACTGATCGAGGTTTCTCAACGCTTGTCTCCAGATCGCCCGAGGTTGATCCCCGGTGCCGTCACAATGTAGAGCGTTGGCAGAGACAGACCAATGCCTGCGGCAAAAATGACTTTTTCTTCAGGCGCAACAAAGAACAGACCATGGACCGCTGGACCGAGATTGAATTGTTCGTGCAGGTGGCCGAAACCGGCAGCCTGAGCCGTGCCGCCGAAATGCTGGACCTCTCCAACGCCAGCGCCAGCCGCCACCTGGCCGCGCTGGAAGAACGCCTGGGCGTGCGCCTGGTGGAGCGCAACACACGCCGCCTGTACCTCACGGACACCGGGCAGGAGTTCTTCCAGCGCGCCCGCACCATCCTGGCCGACCTGCGCGACGCCGAATCCACGGTGAACGCCGCCGCGCTCAACCCCACGGGCGTTTTGCGGGTCACGGCCTCGCTATCGTTTTCCATGCACCACATCGCGCCGCTGCTGCGCGAGTACACCGACCGCTACCCCAACGTCACCGTGCACGTGGAGGCGGCCAACCGCTACCTGGACATCATCGACAACAACATCGACGTCGCCATCCGCAACCGCGAGTACGAGCCCGACTCGAACATCACCATCCGCCGCCTGGCCGAGACGCGGCGCATTCTGGTGGCCTCACCGGGCTACCTCGCCCGCCACGGCGTGCCGCAGGAACTGGACGACCTGCAGCGCCACAAGCTGCTGATCTACATCCACGCCAACAACCCCTACGAACTGCGCTTCTCGCGCGGCGACGAACAGCGCACGGTGAACGTGAAGGGTCTGCTGGAAAGCAACGACGGCCAGATCCTGCGCGCCGCCGCCCTCGACGGCATGGGCATCCTGATCCAGCCCAGCTACATCGTCTACGACGACGTGGTGGCCGGCCGCCTCGTGCCCATGCTCGACGACTGGGACCTGCCGCGCCTGACCATCAATCTCGCCTACCCCAGCCGCAAGCACCTGAGCGCGAAGGTGCGCACCTTCATCGACTTCATGGCCGCGCACTTCAAGAAGATGGACTACGAACGCAAGTGGACCGGGCGGTTCACGGTGTACTGAGCTTGTCGGGCTTGTAGCCCAGTTGGCGCATGGCCGGCGCCAGGGCCACGGCCGCCTTGTCGTAGCCGTCCCAGGGCGAGTTGCCTTTGCGAAGGCGCTGGTCCACGGTTTTCACCGTCCAGTGCGCACCGCCTTTGAGGCCCGAGAGCTCCGACCACGCCACCGGCACGGAAATACCCAGCCCTGGTCGCGAGCGGGCCGACCACGCACTCACCGTGGTGGCGCCGCGCCCGTTGCGCAGGTAGTCGGCGAAGATCTTCCCGACCCGGTTGCGCGGACCGCTCCTGGCCACGAACCGGTCGGGGATGGTCTGTGAGAGGTGCTGCACCACGGCCTGCGAAAAACCCTTGACCGCGTCCCAGCCGAGCAAGCGCTTGATGGGCACCACCACGTGCAGGCCCTTGCCACCGCTGGTCTTGAGGAACGCCGGCAGGCCCAGTTCCTTCAGCAGCACATGCACCAGTTCCGCAGCCTCCTGCACCTGCTCCCAGGCCACGCCTTCGCCGGGGTCGAGGTCAAAGGTCATGCGGTCGGGGCGTTCGATGCGGTCCTTGCGCGCGTTCCACGTGTGGAATTCGATCACGTTCATCTGCGCGGCCGAGAGCAGTCCCTTGGGCTGGGCCACTTCGATCAGCGGATCGTGTCCCGGGTCCAACCCCGCGTCCAGCAGCGCCACGCCGTCCATGCGGGTCTTGTCCAGGTGCTTCTGAAAGAACAGCTCGCCTTCGACGCCATCGGGTGCGCGCACCAGCGCCACCGGGCGGCCCTTGAGGTGCTCCATCATGAAAGGGCCGAATTTCTCGTAGTAGTGCACGAGATCGAGCTTGGTGAGCCCGCTGTCGGGGTCGATGACACGTTCGGGATTGGAAATCTTCATGGAGGTCACCGCTTTCGGTTCTTCACGGGAAATGGCCACGGCTGGCTTGTCGCCGCGCAGCCCCAGAAACACGCCGTGCCGCAATCGCCCTTCCTGCGTCCAGCCGGCAAAGGACACTTCGGCCAGCAGGCTGGGCTCCACCCAGTGTGGCCTGCCTTCGATCTTTGTGGTGCCGGCAAACGGCGTTTTTGCGGCAGCGAGCTTCTTCAAGGTGCCGTGCAGCGATTGCAAGGTGCGTTCGTTGAAGCCCGATCCCACATGGCCGACGAACTTCAGTGCCCCCTCGTCATCGTGCAGACCCAGCAGCAGCGCCCCGATGCCGGTGCGTGAGCCCTTGGGGTCGGTGTAGCCACCGATCACGAACTCCTGCCGCTGGCCGCACTTGAGCTTGATCCAGTCGGTGTTGCGCCTGGAGGCGTAAGGCGCCGCCTTGCGTTTGCCGATGACACCTTCGAAGCCCAGCTTGCAGGCGGATGCCAGCAGGTCGGCCGACGGTGCGTCGAAGCTCTCGCTGAAGCGCAGCAGTTCGCTGTTGTGACCATCCATCAGGACGCGCAGGCGCTCGCGGCGCTCATCCACCGGCAACGGGCGCAAATCCAGTCCATCGGCGAACGGCAGGTCGAACAGCACGTAGACCATGTGACCCGCCTCTGCGGCGTCGAAAGCGTTCTGCAAGGCCTGGAAATTCGGCACGCCCTCATCGTCCACCACCATCACCTCGCCGTCGAGCCAGCCCGATTTCAGGGGCAGCGATGCCACCTCTTTCGCCAGTTGCGGCATGCGCGCCGTCCAGTCGTGGCCGTTGCGAGTGAACAGCCGGACCGTCTTGCCCTGCTTTCGCGCCAGCATGCGGTAGCCATCGAACTTGAGTTCCCACAGCCAGTCGGACGCCTCCGTGGGCGGCGCCTTGGCGAGTGTGGCCAGTTGCGGCGCCAGCTTTTCGGGCAACGTCGCCTTCTTTGCCGTGGCCGTCTGCAGGCCGCTCACGCTGTCCGGCATGTCTTCCACCACGTTGAATTCGTCGGCGGGCCGTTCGTGCTCGTCGTGCTCCTTGATGAGCAGCCACGGTGGTCCCTTGCCTTGCGCATCGGCGCGCATGCGGACCAGCGTCCAGCGGCCCTTGAGTTTGTGGCCGTGCAGTTCGAACTTGAGCTTGCCGTCCCGATAGCCCTGCGCCGCATCCCCATCGGGTGCCCAGTGACCTTTGTCCCACACGATCACCTTGCCCGCACCGTACTGCCCTGGCGGAATCTGACCCTCGAAGGTGTTGTAGGCAATGGGGTGGTCTTCCACCTGCACGGCCATGCGATTGTCCTTGGGGTCGAAGCTCGGGCCTTTGGGCACGGCCCAGCTTTTCATGCTGCCGTCGAGTTCGAGGCGCAGGTCGTAGTGCAGGTGGCTGGCCCAATGCTTCTGGATCACGTAGCGCAGAGCACCGGTGCTGGCCTCGCCGCCCTCGGCCGGCTCGGGCGTGCGCCCGAAGTTGCGCTTCTTGCGGTATTGCGCCAGCGCGTCCGCCACTGCCACGCTCCTAGGCCGCGCGGCGCGCTGGCTTCTTCGCAGGCGCCTTGCTGGCGGGTGGGGCCTTCTTTGCCGCTGGCTTCTTTTTTGCCGCCGCCTTGCGTGCCGGCGCGGCCTTGGCCGTGGGCAGCTCGGTCACCGAAGCCGGTTTGTCCTTGGGGCTGCGAGCCGCACCCAGGCTGCGTTTGAGCAGTGCGGTGAGGTCCAGCACATTCGCGCCAGAAGGCGCCCCTTCGGCTTTGTCGACCTTGGCCACCTCGGCCAGTTCGCCCTTGGTGGCCTTGGTCTCCACCAGCTTGTTGATCTCGTCCGCAAAGGAATTGCGGAACTCGTCCGCCTTCCAGGGTTGGGTCATGTCTTCGATGAGCTGCATGGCCATCGTCATTTCGGCGTCCTTGATGCCCGCGGCCTTGGCGCCCAGGGGCGGCAGGTCGAGTTGCTCGAAAGATCGAATCTCACCACCCCATCGCAGCAGGTTCAGGATGAGCGCCCGGCCGCAGGGGATGAGCACCGCCAGATGCTGCTTGGTCTGTATCACCACCTTGGCCAGCCCCACCTTGTTGCTTTTCGTCAGTGCCTCGCGCAGCAGCGCATACACCTTCTCGCTACGCTTGAGCGGCGCGGTGTAGTAAGGGCGCTCCAGGTAAACGAACGGAATCTCATCGGCATCGACGAAGGTTTCGATCTCGATCGTCTGCGTGACCTTTGGGAACGCGGCGGCAATCTCCTCCGGCGACAACAGCACGTACCGGCCGTCCTCGTATTCGACGCCCTTGACGATGTCGGCGCTGGCAATTTCCTTGCCGGTGACCTTGTTGATGCGCTTGTAGCCCACCGGGTCCATCGAGCGGCGATCCAGCCAGTCGAAATCGATGCCCGTGCTCACCGTGGCCGAATACAGGCCCACGGGAATGTGAACCAGGCCGAAGCTGATCGCACCTTTCCATATGGTGCGGGTGGAGGTGGGCGCCTGACCATCGTCTGCCGCCTCCGCCCGGGTTGTTTTCCTGCTGTTTTCACTCATGGCGGAATCCCTTCGCTGGCGAGGTCGTCAAGTTAGCACCGGCAAAAGTCGTCCGGTGTAGGACAGCGCCCCGTTGGGGCCGGGTGGATACTTGCGCCCACCATGCCATCCATCCAGCCCTGCCAGCTTCCTGAAGAAGCCTTGCTCGCGAAATACCGTGATGGGGGATCGTTCACGGACTGCTACGCCGTGGACGTGCCCGCTGTCGTGTCGCAGGCGGCGTGTCGGGGCCTTCTACACCTCGGCCGTCTTCAAGGTGGAAAGGCGCCTGTTGGGCTGGTTCGCGTCGCGGCCTGCCACTGATGAGCAGGCACACGCGCTCGGCGCCGGCCCGCTTGACGCCTTCTCAGCCTGGACGGTCGAGGGCCGCAGCGCCACCCAGTTGCTACTGCGCGATTTCCAGGGCCGCACACGCTCCTGGCTCATGAGTTCACCCGTCGAGGTGGACGGGGCGCCCGGCACCCGCCTTTACTTCGGCTCGGCGGTGGTGCCGGTGGTGAACCGGCGCACGGGCGAGGCCAGGATGGGCTTCGTGTTTCGTTTGCTGCTGGGCTTTCACAAGGTCTACTCACGCGTTCTGCTGCGGGCAGCCGTCTCTCGCCTTTCCCGGCCAGCGCAGCACCGCGACATCAACCCGGCCTGACCCCTTCGAAAGCGTCCTGCAGCAGCTGCCTTATCGCCCCCCGCTCCAGCGGCCTCGGGTTGGGGTACTGGTTGCTCATGGCGATGTCGCAGGCTTTGTCCAGATCGTCGGCCTTCATGCCGATGTCCTTCAAGGCCACGGGCGCGCCGTTGTCTCTGGCCAGGTCGTACACCGCCTGCGCGGCACTCGAGCCCCCCAGCGCACGCCGGATGCGCACCATCGCTTCGGGTGCGGCAGACGCGTTGTAGGCCAGTGCATGTGGCAGCACGATGGTGTGCGTCTCGGCGTGCGGCAGGTTGAAGCTGCCACCCAGGGTGTGGCAGAGCTTGTGGTGCAGGGCCATGCCCACGGTGCCGAGCACGATGCCGCAGAGCCAGGCGCCGTAGAGCGCGTCGGAGCGGGCCTCGGGATCGCTGGCGTCGGCGCGGATGCGCGGCAGCGCACGGCCCAGCGCCGCAATGCCCTCCTCGGCCATGAGGTTGATCACCGGGTTGCCTTCCACCGAATAGAGACCTTCGGCCGCGTGAGCGATGGCGTTGATCCCGCTGGTCACGCTCAAGCCCACTGGCAAGGTCATGGAGAGCTCGGGGTCGTAGATCACGGTGCGTGGCAGCACGCGCAGGTCCTTGCCGGTTTTCTTCAGGCCGGCTTCGGTGATGCCGTAGATGGGCGTCATCTCGGAGCCGGCGTAGGTGGTGGGAATCGCGACGATGGGCAGGCCGGAATCGAGCGCAATGGCCTTGCCCAGCCCGGTGGTGGAGCCGCCGCCGATGGCCACGGCGCAGTCTGCGCCCAGCCGGCGTGCTTCTTCGCGGGCCTCGCGGGCGGTCTCGATCGGCACATGCATCACCGCGCGATCGAAGATGCCCGCCGAACGCACGCCCAGCAAGGCGGCCACGCGCTCGCCCGATGCCCGCTGCTCGGGCGAGCACAGCACCAGCGCCCGCTGCGCCTTGAGCGCATCCATCTCGGCCGGCAACGAAGCCAGCGAGCCCGCGCCGAACACCACGCGCGAAGGCAGGCCCTGGTAGATGAAGTTCTTCATCGGGCCAGCCCGGCGCTGCGTTCGAGCACGCGGATGATGGCCGCGTAGTCCAGGTCGGCGTCGCCCTGCGCCTGGGCGGCCGCCATGAGCTGGCGAGTGGCCGCCGTCTGCGGCACCGGCGCCTCGCACGCGGCGGCTTCGGCGAGGATGAGATCCAGGTCCTTGTTCATCTGGTTCACGGTGAAGGTGGGCGCGTAGTCGCGCTTGGAGAGTTGCGCCGACTTGGCCTTGAGGATGGGCGATGCCACGGCACTGGCCCCGAGCACGGCCCACATGTCGGCCCAATCCAGCCCGCCCTTCTGCCCGAGCGTGAGGCCTTCGGCCAGCATGGCACTGGTCTGCGCGATCAGCAGGTTCACCACCAGCTTCATGAGCCGTGCCTGCTCGCCAGTGCCCAGGTAAAAATGGTTCGGACCCCAGCAGCGCAGCAGCGGCAGCAGGCGCTCGTGCACGGCCTGAGGGCCTGAGGCCATCACCGTGAGTTGCGCGGCCTCGGCCATGTGGTTGTTGCCGGACACCGTGGTGCGCAGGTATTCCACCCCGGCACGCGCACAGGCCTCGGCCACTTCAGCGGAAACCCGCTGCGACACCGTGCTGGTGTCCAGGTACACCGCCCCCTGCGGCAGCGCAGCCGCCACTGCCAACCCCACGCTGCGCAGGGCCTGGTCGTTGGGCAGCGAAGACATCACCACCTCGGCGCGCGCCAGGTCTTCCATGCTGCCCGAGGCCAGGCCTCGCTCGCCGGCCAGCGCCAGGCGCGAAAGGTCCGGATCGCTCACCGTCACGGCGTGACCGGCGGCCTGAAGGTGGCTGGCCATGGGCAGGCCCATCTTGCCCACGCCAATGAAGTGAATGGTCGAGCTCATCTCAAATTCCCATGGCTTGCGTGATCTTGCGGCCCGACTGTTGCAGGCTTTCCAGCAGCGCTCCGATGTCGGCATCCAGCACCCGCCCGCCGCGCTTGCGCCACTGGCCGGCGATCATCACGCTCTCGATGTTGGCCAGCGAGGCCTGCATCACCACCGCGCTCACCGGGTCGTGCACCGGCTGCATGTTCAGCGTGTCGGCGCGGATCACCACCAGGTCGGCCTGCTTGCCCGGCGCCAGGCTGCCGATGCGGTGCTGCTGGCCGAGCATGCGCGCGCCTTCCACCGTGACCCAGCCCAGCGCCTCGCGCGTGGTGATGGTGGAGGTGGGCGGGATGCTGCCGTGCGCTTCGCGGTAGGCGAAGTTGTCCAGGCTGCGCTGAATGCCCAGGGCGATGCGCGCCTGGCTGAGCATGTCGCCGCTCATCACGCTTTCCAGATCCACGCCCAGCGATGGCGCGCGGCCCAGCGCACGCAAACGCCCGGTGAGCGGGTGGCCGTGGCCTTGCGACATTTCGCTCTCGGCCGCTGCCGAAAAGCTCATGCCCAGTTCGCAGAAGCGCGCCAGCTGCGCGTCGGTCAGCGCGTGGCCGTGCACGATGTTGATGTGCGGACCCAGCAGGCCGGCTTCTTCCAGCCGTTCCCAGCCGTCGGGCGTGCGCGCGGGTCCGCCGCCCTGGTGCAGGGAGGCAATCAGGCCCAGGTCCTTGGCCATGCGGAAATCGTGCATGGCGACGTCGAGCGTGGAATAGTGCGGGCCGAGCACGGCGGCGTGGATGCTCAGCAGCGGCTCGCCGGCGTGCGTGCGCAGCAGGCGCTCCACCTCGGCACGCGGGTGCGGCTGTTCCCAGAACGGCGTTTCGCCCGGCTTGGGATCGGGCTTGGGCGTGCCATGAAAAAACGCCGCGCGGATGCCCGACTGCAGCAGCGCGGCCACAGCGGCATCGTTGTGCGCGGGCGTGGGGTTGTTGTGGCACCAGTCCACCAGCGTGGTGGTGCCGCAGTTGATCTGGTTGAGCGCACCCACCAGCGTGGCGATGTGCAGGTCGCCCGGCGTGAACACCGTGGCCAGACCGGCGTGCATGTTCTTGAAGTACTGCAGCAGCGTCCAGTTGGCGGCCACGCCGCGCAGCGCCGTCTGCCAGGTGTGCATGTGCGCGTTGATGAGACCAGGGATCACGATGCAGCCGGTGGCATCGACCACCTGCGCGTCGTCGGCCGCGATCACCGGCTCGATGGCGGTGATGGTGTCGCCCGTGATGAGGACATCACCCCGCAGCAGGTCGCCCTGCGCGTCCATGGTGATCACGGTGCCGCCGCGAAGCAGGGTGCGGGTTGCAACCATGGCTGTTGCCCTCAGCTGCTCAGGCCGTCGCTGACGTCGACATCCAGCGGCTGAATCTGCAGGCCCGCGTCGGCTGCCGTTTCCCGCAGCAGCACGGCGAAGTCGATATCGTCATAGCCCCGGCCCACCATGCGCGCGATGCTCTCGCGCGTGGCGGCGGCGGCGGGCATGGCCACGCCGTGGGCCTTGGCCGCACCCAGGCCCAGGTCCATGTCTTTCAGCAGCAGTTTGGGCGTGAAGGTGACCTGCTCGAAATTGAGTTTGGTGAGCACCGGCGTCTTGTAGCGCGTGTACATCGAACCCAGCACCGAATCGTTGATGCTCTCCAGGAACACATCGCGCGGAATGCCGGCCTTCTCGGCCAGCACCGTGATCTCGCACAGGTTCTGGATGATCACGCCGAACATTGTGTTGTGCGCGATCTTCCACACCCGGGCCAGCTCGCCCTCACCCACCCACATGGCCTTGCGCGACATGGCACTCAGGTAAGGCTCGGCTTCGTCGTAGATGTTTCGGGGACCGGAAGCCACCACCAGCAGTTTGCCGGCCTTGGCCACCTTGGCGTTGCCAGACACCGGCGCGCACAGGTAGGCGATGCCAAGGGCTTCGAGCTTCGTGCGGATCTCGGCCGAGCCTTCCTGCGAGATGGAAGAGCTGTCGATCACCACGCGCGGGCGCTTTGCACCGGCCACCAGGCCACCTTCGCCGAACAGCACATCCTTGAGGTCGTTGGTGGTGGAGACCATGGTGAAGACTGTGTCGCAGGTGGAAAGGTCCTGCTTGCTGCCCACCACCACCGCGCCGTACTCCGCCAGCGGTTCGGCTTTGCTGCGGGTGCGGTTCCACACCTCCACCGTGTGCCCTGCCTTGGTCAGGCGCTTCACCATGGCTTCGCCCATGCGGCCGAGCCCGATCCATCCAATACGCTTGCTCACGCTTGTCTCCGGTTCTTTGTGGTCAATGGCCGCTGAGTGTGTCGCCCTGCCCGTCCCGGTGCAACGGACGGGCTGAAAATCAGTTTTCCGGCTCGGGAAAAGCCCATGACCCGCCTGGCCTCCAAAGCGGATGAAAATCCCCTGACCCGCAAGAACCCAGCAGGAGACAACGCTTTGATCAACAAGATCGCCGCCTCGGTGGCCGAGGCCCTCACCGGCATCGCCGATGGCGCCACCGTGCTCATCGGCGGCTTCGGCACCGCCGGCATTCCGGGCGAGCTCATCGAAGGCCTGATCGAACAGGGCGCCAGCGACCTCACCGTGGTGAACAACAACGCTGGCAATGGCGACACGGGTCTGGCCGCGTTACTCAAGACCGGTCGCGTGCGCAAGGTCATCTGCAGCTTCCCACGCCAGGCCGACAGCCACGTGTTCGACGGCCTTTACCGCAGCGGCCAACTCGAACTCGAACTCGTGCCGCAGGGCAACCTGGCCGAGCGCCTGCGGGCCGCCGGGGCCGGCATCGGCGCCTTCTTCACGCCCACGGGCTTTGGCACGGAATTGGCAAAGAACGCCGATGGCAGCGCCAAAGAAACGCGCGTCATCAACGGCAGACCCTACGTGCTCGAATACCCCATCCATGGCGATGTGGCCCTCATCAAGGCCGAGCGCGGCGACCGCTGGGGCAACCTCACCTACCGCAAGGCAGCGCGCAACTTCGGGCCGGTGATGGCCACAGCCGCCACGCGCACCATTGCCAGCGTCTACGAGATCGCCGAACTCGGCAGCTTCGACCCCGAAGCCGTCGTCACGCCCGGCATCCACGTGAGTGCCATCGTGCAGATTCCCCGCGTGGCCACGCAGGCCGGGGGCTTCAAGGAAACCGCATGAGCTACACGAAAAGAACCAAGGACGAACTGGCGCGCCGCGTGGCGCAGGACATCCACGACGGCGCGTATGTGAACCTGGGCATCGGCCAGCCCACGCTGGTGGCCAACCACCTGCCCCAGGGCATCGAAGTGGTGCTGCACAGCGAGAACGGCATCCTCGGCATGGGTCCGGCGCCGCCACAGGGCGAAGAAGACTACGACCTCATCAACGCCGGCAAACAGCCCGTGACGCTGTTGCCCGGCGGCGTGTACTTCCACCACGCCGACAGCTTCGCCATGATGCGCGGCGGCCACCTGGACATCTGCGTGCTGGGCGCCTTCCAGGTGTCGGCCACCGGCGACCTGGCCAACTGGAGCACCGGCGAGGCTGGCTCCATTCCCGCCGTGGGCGGCGCCATGGACCTGGCCATCGGCGCCAGGCAGACCTGGGTGATGATGGACCTCCTGACCAAGCAGGGCGCGAGCAAGGTGGTGGCCGAATGCAGCTACCCGCTCACCGGCATCGGCTGCGTCAAACGCATCTACAGCGACCTGGCCACGCTGGCGTGCACGCCCCAGGGCTTGAGGTTGATCGACAAGGTGGAGGGCCTGGAACACGCGGAGCTGGAGAAGCTGGTGGGGCTGCCGATCGCTGCGTGACCTCGGGTGGGCTCGGCCTGCCAGCGAAGCCTGCGAGGAACCTTTGCGCACCACAGGTCTCCATCGCATTCGCTCAACAAAGGATGCCCGTGGGATTGGAAGACAGAGACTGGTACCGAGACGCCCAGCGCCAGAGGGAAGACGGCGAGCGCAGCACCGCGTCGACAGCGAGAAAGGGCGCCTTCTGGATGCTGGTCTTCTGGGTCGGCATGGGCGCCGCCCTGTACACCGGCTTTTCGCATTTCGAAGGCCAGCGTGCCCTGCGCCAGGCGCCCTACACCACCAACGAACAAGGCGAGATCGTGATCACGCGCGGCCGGGACGGCCACTTCCGCCTGCCCGGCACGGTGAACGGCCGGCCGGTTGAATTCCTGGTGGACACCGGTGCGAGCCTGGTGACCGTGAGCGCGGGGTTTGCGCGGCAAGCCGGCATGGAAGGCGGACAGAGCGTGACCTTCAACACCGCCAACGGCCCCATGCCGGGTCTGGTGGTGCGGGACGTGCCCGTGACCGCGGGCTCCCTGGCAGTGGGCGGTGCCACGGTTGGCATCGGTCTTGAAACCGGCCAGGATGCCGTGGCCTTGCTGGGGCAGAGTTTTCTCGCCAGGTTCGACATCGAACTCAAGGCCAACCAGATGGTGCTTCGGCTGCGGTAGGTGTCCAATGCTTCGGTCGGTTTGAGGCAAACTCCATCGCCCGTTTGCAGCACTTCGATCACTCCATTGAGGACACAACATGCCCAAGGCCTACTGGATCTCCACCTACCGTTCCATCAGCGACCCCGCCGCCGTGGCGGAGTACGCCAAGCTGGCAGGCCCCGCCCTGCAGGCCGCAGGCGGGCGCTTCCTGGCGCGCGGCATGCCCGCGCAGGTGTACGAGGCCGCCGTGAACCAGCGCGCGGTTCTGATCGAGTTCGACAGCGTGGCACTGGCCATTGCGGCGCACGACACCGCCGAATACCAGGCGGCGCTGGATGTGCTGGGCAACGGTGCAGAGCGCGACATCCGGATCGTGGAGGGGGTGGCTTAGGGCCTGCTTCCGCACCAGTTGTTCATAGTGCTCATATCTCATAAAATGAGATATGAGCACTATTTATTCGCCCAAGGAAAAAGGCTTCTCCGAACCCCTGCACATCATTGATCGATGCCAGGTGGCCCTCTTGCGAGAGATTGCAAACCTCTCGGGGCAGCGCCTGGTACTCAAGGGCGGCATGGCCATGCGCGCGAGCTTTGGCAGCATGCGTCTCACCAAGGACATGGATTTCGATCGAGATCCCGAGGCAACCACCCTGAGTTCTGTCAAGGGCATGATCGCGCGCGGCATGAAGGCCGCCGCCGAACACTCGCGGCTTCGCGAGCTGTCCATCGACTTCCCCAAGGCGACCGATGTCACGCTGCGCGCCAGATTGGTCGGAGAAACCACCGGAGGCCACGCCGTGAGATTCGAGGTCGAGGTTTCGGGTCGCAGGTTTCCCGGCCGGTCAAATCGTCGAATGGAAACCGTGGTGCCGCCATCCGACTACGGCATGGCCCCTTTCCCGGTGCACACCTACACGCACCAGATGCTGGCCGCCTCAAAAGTACTGGCGGTCATGTCGGACAACCGCAATGTGCCGCGCGACATCTACGACCTGCGCGACCTTATCCTGGCGCAGGCAAGCCCGGTGGACATTCTCCGCAGCCTTCCGCCGGAAGCTGTGGTGCGCATGCGCGCTGACATCGTGAACAAGCTGGCACTCATCACATTCGATCACGCAAGGGAGGAACTGTTGCCCTACTTGCCACCGGACACCGCAGCCGGAATCGACCAGGCGACCTGGGAAGCGTGGACGCTCGATGTCGCGGAGTCGGTCGATGGATGGCTCGAGGAGATCGAATCATGAATGCGGCCTGGAAGGTGCATGCGGAAAAGTGGCTGATGTCGGCGGACAGCCCTTTCGTGCTGACCACCGCTTCGCTGCGGCTGCTCGCCGAAAGCCACCACCTCGAAGCGGGCACGCCTGCACCAGCCAACGCCACTTTCTTCCGCTGGCTCAAGGACCTCGTGGCTGCCGAAAAGCTGAGTGAGGTGACCAAGGGCGTGTACCTCAACCGGCTTGGGCACCGCTCCGCAAGCCCTGCAGCGGCGGCTTCACACATTCGCCGCAGGGCGGTCGTGAGTCTTTCCTATGTTCTGGAACAGGCCGGGCTCACCAACAACTTCGGCGAGACCTTCACCTGCGTCATCCCCACACACACGTCGTGGACCACGCCACAACTCAGCGAACGGCGTGTGCCAGGCATCGGTACCTTCCGGTTCCATGCCATGCGCCTGGACCGCATGGAGCCCCAGGGCGCCAAAACCGAGGACATCTACGACCTTCGCTTCGACTACCAGCGTGCCACGGCCGAGAAGGCATTGCTCGACTGGATCTACCTGGCGAACTCGCACCGGAGCAACCTGGCGCCTCCGCCCCTGGACATCCACGCCGACGAGCTCGACCAGCGACGCCTGACGCGCCTGGCTCGCAAGATGGAGATCGAAGCGGAACTATCGGCCTGGAAGCAGCGGTGGCAGCAGCACCGGGACGATCCGGAAGTCGACGCCAACGCGTCGCGGTTCGAGATCGGCTGAGCACGCCGCTTGAGCGCTCAGGGCGACGCCGGCACCACCCGCAGCACCCGCCCCTCGGGGCTGTCCGTGAGCAGGTAGATCGCGCCATCCGGGCCGGCGCGCACGTCGCGGATGCGTTCGCCGAGCTCCTGGAACAACACCTCCTGCGGCCCGGGCGCGCCGCCCGCCAGGGGAACGCGGCGCACGCTGCGCTCTTTCAGCGCCGCCACGAACAGGCTGCCGCGCCACGCCGGGAACAGCGCGCCGTCGTACCAGGTGAGGCCGGCAGGTGCAATGGAAGGCGTCCATTCCACCAGCGGCGGCTGGATGCCGGGCAGGCGTTGGTAAGGCGTGATGCGCGCATAGGTGTAGTCGATGCCGCCGGTGGTGACGGGCCAGCCGTAGTTGGCGCCGGGCGCGATGCGGTTGAGTTCGTCGCCGCCTCGCGACCCGTGTTCGTGCGCGTAGGGCACACCATTCACCACCACCATCCCTTGCGGATTGCGGTGCCCGTAGCTGTAGATCTCCGGCTTCGCGTCCTTGCGGGCCACGAAGGGGTTGTCGTTCGGCACGCTGCCATCTGCCTTGATGCGCATCAGCTTGCCCAGGTGCGTGTGCAGCCGTTGTGCGTCCGTGCGTTCCAGGTTGCCGTCGCCCATGCCGAACAGCACGCTGCCGTCGGCCAGCCAGGCCATGCGGCCGCCGAAATGTTGGGTGGCGATCTTGGCCGGCTGCGAAGTGAAGATCGGCGTGACCTCGTGCAACTGCCGGCCGTCGAACCGCGCACTCACCACGCGCAGATGGTTCGCCTGCGGCGTGCCATGCGCGAACGACAGCAGCACCCTGCCGTTGGCTTCGAAAGCCGGGTCCACCACCACGTCGAAAAGACCGGCCTGCCCGCGCGCCATCACCAGCGGCACGCCCGCCAGCGCCTCTGGCCGCAGTCGCGGGCGGCCATCGGGGCCGGGCTCGATCAGGCGGAGCCGACCGGGGCGCTCAGTCACCAGCATCCGCCCATCAGGCAGGAAAGCCAGGGACCATGGATGTTCGAGTCCGCTGGCCACCGTCTCGACCCGATAGTCGGCCGCCTGAGCAGGCATCACAAAAGCCAGGGCACCGGCCAGAAAAGCGGCGAAGTAAAACATAATTTGGCGATTATGAAAGACATGTACGCCATCGAACGCCCACGCCGCCGCTGGACTGCGCATTTGCTGCCCCTGCTGCTGGCCCTCGTGCTGGCCGCCGCCTGGGGTTCGGTGGTGCAGACGCAATGGAACCTGCAGGCCCTGATCGGCCTGGGTCTGGAGATTCCCTTCGACGATCGCATGCGCACCACAGGTCAGGACCTGATGGGCTTTGCCCCGGTGTATGCCGGCATCCTCGCGGCCGGTTGGCTGCCGGCGCTGGCCCTGGCGTCCCTTCTGGTCCGATGGTGGCCAGCAGGCCGGAATCTGCTGCTGGCGGTGGCCGCCGGCGCGGGCATGGTGGCAGCCGTTCGCACGATCGACGCGGTGGCACCGATGCCGGTGTTCATCGACGCCACCCGCCACCTGCCCGGTCTGCTGGCGATGGCCAGCGGGGCGGTGGTGGCAGGATTGTTCTATGCGAAGCTCACACGATGAAAACCATTGACGAGATGCTGCACCTGGCCTTGCTAACGCCCGATCAGCACCACGAGATCAGCGCCTGGATTGCACAGGCCGACTCACCGGAAGACATTCTGAAAATGCCTGCGCAGCTGTGGCAGGCGGTCGAGCGGGCCAGTGCGGTGATGGGTATCGACGAAGACCTGGTGCGGCCACCTTCGCTGGATGCCGACGGCCTTGTTTGCAACTAGGAGGCTGCGCGGCAGAAGCCCAAGGAGCCTGGAAAGGCTTGGTAGATTACGGGGATGCCTGCAAGTTACCTACCCTATGAACCGCAGCAGCAACGTCTGCTGCCCGACGCTCTTCAAGACTGGTTGCCCGAGGGCCACCTGGCGTACTTCATCAGCGACAGCGTCGACAGCCTTGATCTGAGCGCCTTTCACGCTCGCTATGCCAAGGGTGGACCGCGCAATCAGCCCTTCCACCCGGCCATGATGGTCAAGGTTCTCATTTACGGCTACGCCACGGGCACCTTCAGCTCGCGCAAGCTGGCGGCCAAGCTGCACGAAGATGTGGCCCTGCGGGTGCTTGCCGCAGAGAACTATCCGGCGCACCGCACGCTCTCGGACTTTCGGGCACTGCACCTTCAAGAGTTGGGGGGCTTGTTCGTGCAGGTCGTGCGCTTGGCGCGCGAGTGCGGCCTGGTCAAGCTGGGCACAGTGGCGGTGGACGGCACCAAGCTCAAAGCCAACGCGAGCCGCCACAAGGCCATGAGCTACGAGCGCATGCTCAAGGCCGAGGCCGAACTCAAGGAGCAGATCGACGGCCTGCTCAACCGGGCCAAGGCGGCCGATGACCAAGAGAAGAACGAGCCTGAGATCGACATTCCCGGCGAGATCAAGCGAAGAGCCGACCGGCTGGCCGCGATCACGGCGGCCAAGCTGCGCCTGGAGCAGCGCCAGCAAGAGGCCGATGCCGCACGGGGGCGCAACAAGGACGACCAGCGCAAGCCCCGCGACAAGGATGGCAAACCCAAGGGTGGGCGCTACAAGCGCGACTTCGGCAGACCCAAGGACAACGCCCAGGAGAGCTTCACCGACGCGGACAGTCGGATCATGAAACGCGCCGGTGGCGGTTATGACCACAGCTACAACGCGCACACGGCAGTGGACGAGGCCGCGCAGATCGTGGTGGCTGCCGAACTCACCAACAACGCCGCCGACAGCGAGGGCCTGCCGGTGTTGCTGGCTGCGGTAAGGGCCAACCTGGGCGAGGACGCGGATTGGGTGCTGGCCGATGCGGGGTTTCGCTCGGAGGCGGTGTTCGAGCAACTCAGGGGCAGCCCGAGCGAGCTGATCGTGGCGCTGGGGCGCGAGGGCAAGCAGGCTGTGAGCATCGACACCGAACGGTACCCGCACACCGCAGCCATGGATGCCAAGCTGAGGACACCCCAAGGACGGGCCGCTTACCGCAAGAGGAAGTGGATCGTGGAGGCACCCAACGGGTGGATCAAGAGCGTTCTGGGGTTCAGGCAGTTCAGCCTGCGGGGAATGGAGAAGGTCAAGGCCGAGTTCAAGCTCGTGTGTCTGGCGCTCAATCTGAGGAGGATGTGCAGCTTGCGAGCACTTTGAGGGGCATGCAGCGCCCCAAGAGAGCGTGGATCCCCCTCTCCTAGACACTCCAGCGGGCGCATCCGCTCCGCTTTGGCCCATCAACCGGCAAATCAACAGCGCCAGCGATTCCCCACGCATCAAACCGTCCGGCAATACGCTCTGCCGCGCAGACTCCTAGCCAATGGGCGGCGCAGGTGCCTGGTGCAATGTCCGGTCGGCCACTCGCTCAGCAGCCGGGGCCTGCACCGTCCCCACCTGGTTGGCAGCCCGCTTCCGAACTCCTTCGAATGTGGCATGCAGGGCAGATCGGCCGGCGCGCAGGGGCTGAGCCTCGGCCGCGTGAGGCGGGGCGGCCCGCGCACGTACCCCCTGCATTTGTGCCAACGGCGCCCCTGCCACCTGTGCCACAGCAGCCGTCAATGCCGAGCCATACCTTGCCGGCATCGACGTCCCTGCCTCCGCTGCCGCCATCGGGTCGCCCGTCGGTCGCGGCCAGCGCGACGTCTCACGAGGTGTCTCCCGGTGGCCGCGCCGCCGCCGCGCCTCTCACGCGAGCGCCGCAGGGCAGTCAGGGTGCCGGCGGGGCAGCCCCGGCACCCGTCCGCGGTAGCGCTGGGCTGTCCTGATCGCCGATGGTGGCCGCGTCTGACAGGCGGTGTTGCCCAAATGCGGCTCGGCGCCGCGCATTGCACGTTCGCTGCGCCGTGCGCGCATTTCGGTCCTTGCGTGGTCCTGCGCGCGCCGGGGCTGGTAGCTTCATCGCAGAGATTCGCGCAGCGGTTCGAGCCGGCGCGCGGTTGCAATCATCCAAACCGAGGAGGTTTTTCATGTCCACTGCAACTCATTTCTCGGACGCCGTCGCGCAGGTTTCGCTGACGGGCCAGCTTGTGCGAATCGAATTCGGCACCGTTGTACTCGGACAGGCCGAGGGAGCGGAGGTGCCCGCAAACCGGTTGGCGCCCACCCAGGTGCTCGTCATGCCGGTGCAGGGCTTTGTGCAGGGCCTGGCGCTGCAGCAGCAGGCACTCAAGCGGCTCATCGACGACGGCGTGGTCACCAGCGGCGAATCCGTCAACGGCGCCGCCGAGCGATCCTGAGTCAGCGCTTGTGGTGGAGGGTGAGTTGTACTCCGAGTCGCAGTCGGCGCTGTACCGCCTGATCGTCAGTGCCATGATCCAGGGCTGGAGCATCGAGCGACTGCTCTCCGTCATCGTCAGCCCGCAGGGCGACTGCGTGGTGCACAAGGCCGCCGCCGATGACGACGTGCAGGCACTCACCTTGCTGGCCGCCTGCGGGGTCTCGCCGCAGGCGCTGTTGTGCCGGCGGCCCGGCAAAGGCCATGCGGGCCATGTGGCGGCACGACACGGCCACGTCGAGGTGGTGCGGGTGCTGTTGGCGCTGGGCGTGTCGCCGTCGGAGCTCTTGTGCGCGCAGGACAATGGCGACACCATGGTCCACATCGCCGCGCAATGGGGGCGAACTGCCGTCGTTGACGTGCTGGCGGCGGCTTGCGTTTCGCCGCACGCCCTGATGCGCGGCGATGAACTGGGGAATACGCCCGCCCACGTAGCGGCATGGCGGCAGCAAGCCTGCATCGTCACGGCGTTGGCGGGTGCGGGCGTCGGTCCCGCGTTGCTCATGCGAGCCAATCGCAACGGGTGGACGCCCGCACACTTTGCGGCATCGGTTGGCGCCGTCGGCGTGCTGGAGGCTTTATGCCGAAGTGGCGTGAGCCTGAAGCACCTGATGGCGCCAGACCACCATGGCATGACACCCGCTCATGTCGCGGTGGTTGAAGAGCGTGGACGTGCTGCATGCATTGACCCAGTTGGGTGTCAGCTGGGTCGAACTGTCGAGTCCTCACGGCCAGGGGCCCGAGTTGCTGGAGCTGGCTCACCACCTTGGCCAAGTCGGCATTGTGCTCGACGCCATCGGCTGGGCCACCGCAGCGCAGGTGATGGAAGCCGCCAGAGTTCAGGCGGCCGCCGAGTCCTGACATCCCACGCCACCACCCCCTGGAGACGCAATCGATGACCTTGAAGAATACTGGCACCCCTCCCGAGGCGCCCGCAGCGCCCTCCGACGAATCTCGTACCAGGGGAGAGCTGCCTGGTGCGGGCGCGACAGCGGAAGCGCCGTCAACAGACCAGCCGTCTTGGGGGCGGCGGCACGGTCTCAATGTCTGGATGATCGCTCTAGGCGTGGGCATGCTGGCAACCGGGTTCCTTGCCCCTATAGGGGCTGGTTTGTTGGCCGTCGGTGTCGTCAGGTCGACTGTCAATGTTGGACAGGATTTAGGGCCTCGGGTTGTCAAAGTTGCGGGTCCCGTGCTGCAAAATTTAGGGTCTCGGTTTGGCAATTATGTGCGTCCCAAGCTGCAAGAACGTGGGCTTTGGCCGGACCCCCGCAAACGTGAGGCGCCATTCGGCCATCGTCTTGACAGAGCCGGCAGAGCGGTGGTTGCGGAACCGCGG
>Ga0070754_10001282_pt1 | contig 20515 bp, 29 predicted proteins | sample VirMetDEL_Sep_01_FD_75181 | JGI IMG/M metagenome (GOLD analysis project Ga0070754, IMG submission 75181) | Aqueous microbial communities from the Delaware River and Bay under freshwater to marine salinity gradient to study organic matter... | ecosystem: Environmental > Aquatic > Marine >... | reverse complement strand
CGAGATGAGACTCCTCAAGAAGAGCAGGAGCAGAATCAACGCATGGCTGAGACTTCACGAGGTAGACAACAGAAGGGTCTAATAAACTTCACCGAAAAGGATGCCATAAAATATTCCAAGATTGGTATAGAGGACGCTAGGACAATTCAAGCAATGAATAACATTGGTTTGTCTGGTGTTAAATTCACGAAGGAGGGAGTAGAAGGTAAGATAAAAGAAAGTCTTAGTAAGCTGTATAATGATTATGATTCGTATCTAATAAGCAAGGACAGCAATGGCATTACTACTCAAATTCAAAATGAGATTGATGGTGCAGAAGACTTGCCTCCTTACATTGTTCAGCAATTAAAGGATGGAATAAATAACGAATCGTTTAGAAAAAAATATATTGACGAATACAGAGAGACTCAGGATGAAACTGCAAGACAATGGGTTTCATATTTAAAGGAGTCCGAATACAGTGATGCATTTAAGTATTTAATTCTAGATGCTGTATTAACCAATAACTACGATTTAAAGACCTTAAAATATAAGAAGAGAACAAATACCACCATAAGGAATATTACTCCATTTGATGCTGGAACTCTAGCAACTTTATATGTAAGCGATAGTAAAAATCTACTAAAGAGTTATATTGAGGTACAGCAAGAAAACCTGAAAAATATTATCAAAGCATCTCAGGTAGACAAGATGGGCAAAGGCAGATGGCTAAAGTTTGATGGTGGACCCAATGCTCAAAATCTTTCAGAAAACGCAAATTCTCTTTCTCAATTAGTTCAGGATACTTATTGGTGTACGAAGTCAAATGCATTAAACCAATTAAGAGATGGTGACTTTTATGTCTATGTGACTGGTGATTCTCCTAGGATTGCCATAAGAATGGAGGGTGATAGAGTTGGAGAGGTTAGGGGTAACGCATCTTCTAAGCAGGACATAGAGCCTGATATGTTGCCTATAGCTGATAAGTTCTTGCGTGAGAAAATACCAAATGATAGTGGCAAGAAGTGGCTTGATTCTATTGAGTTCAATAAGAAAGCCAAGGCTTATCTTGATAGGATAAAATCGGATGGGATTGGAGATAAAGAGATTATAGAGTATGCTAATATTCTTTCTGAAGGTAGTAGGTATAATACGGACTATGGTGAGAATGGTTTTATAACAAGAATAAAAAGTGAGTTCAAAAACCCTGATAATATAAAACCAGAAATAAGAGAGTATGTGGCAATGAGAGTTAATGATTTTAATCCCAATAAGACCAAGTATATTCTGGGGGATGCTGATTTCAGAAACTCTAATGTAGCAGACCTAGGCAACCTACAGACTATAGGTAAGAGTGCTAATTTCGGAAACTTGGATGACTTGAAGACCGAATGGACGAGAAGACAGTCAGAAGGTCAACGAGGTAGAGAGCAGAAATTAAGTATTGAAGATATCGTCAAAAAGTCTAGGGACAATGGTATGCGCGATGTCGCAATTGCTGATTACCTAACTCGTGTGTTGGGCTATTCAGCCAAAGAGGTAAAGAAGGCGCTCAATCCTAAGAGTGAAGAGACCCCAAAAGCATTCAAAAGTATATCAGGTGGAGAGAAAGCCGGTACCAAACTCTACAACAGGGTTCGAGAGTATCAGCGTAAATTAGCTGAGAAAAACAGCAGGAACAAGAAGAACCCTATGACTGAGCAGCAGATGGCTGATAAGGTTATTGAGTTCTTAGAATCTCAACCGGAATACAAGGCTGAGGCAGAAGTGTATAAACGCAATGGCGATACAAAAGCAAAGCGATACTTCTCGACTCAGCAAGCAAAGATGGTTTCTGAATTCCAAAGGGCAGTTGGATTGAGACCAACAGAGAAGGTTGCCAGTAAAATTGCACAAGCACGACGAGCCGTAACAGAGCGTGAGCGCGGAGCGAGAGGTTTGCAAGAGGCTAAGTCCACAGTGCGTAGTCTTATACGTAAGATTATGCCGCCTGACATGTACTCAAAGCGAGAGGTTATTGAGCTTATCAGGAAGGTGGATGAAGCAACTGAGGATAATATCGAGAACATCTTGAATGAGATTCAGGATATTGCCGTTAATAAGGTAAATAAAAATCTATCTCAAAAAATCGATAACATCCTCAATGGTCGATACACTAAGCGTGAGTCAGGTCGAGTAAAAGGTAAGCGTATATCTGCGGAAGTGAAGGCTAGGATTGATTCCATCAAAAGCATGATAGTACCATCGGACCTACCGGAAGCAGAATATCTAGACCGATTAAATAATCTCATCGGTGACATGATGAAGATTAAAGAGAATGAGCGAACCGCGTCATTCGAAGAGCTTGAGAAGATGGTTGATATGCAATTAGCTATAGACCTATCTAACATATTCAGTATGGATAGTAGTTCTAAGATTAAGCTAGGTCTACAGGATGCTGTTCTAGATAATTTGGTTTCACTCATCGAGCTAGGTCGAATGGAGTTGACAAGGGAGGTAGAAGCCAAAAAGAAACAGCGCAATGATGAGGCGTCCATCCTTTATGAGGAGGTTACAGGAGTCAAGGTGGACTTCAACGAGGACACCTCGAAGGAGCAACTTTCAAAGGAGGCTTGGACCCGAAACAATGAGAAGGAGCGCGAGCGTGTAAACAAAAGACTCAAGACATTCTTCAAGCAATTGGGTCGTAAGATATCCCTCATATTCACAAGTACTCAGGATATTGAGGGGATGATGGATTTGATATCCACATTGCCGGGTGAAATGTTTGGTGGTAGACTACAGACGTTGGTCCGCGACAGAATCGATGAGGCTTCGCGCATGTTCAAGGGTCGAGTTATGATGCAGGAGCGTATCATAAAGGATAAATTGTTTGAACTATATGGTAAGAATTGGGCTAAGAAGAGCCGACAGTACAATGAGGCTAAGGAGGTAAATGTGTACAGGTACACGGAGACCGGAAGAGAGCAATTTGTTCTAAGCCAAAACCAAATGTATTACCTATACAATCAATTCAAAGACCCGGCAAACAGGAAGGCGTTTGAGAATATGTATGGGGAGCAGTACGAAACCACAATGGCAGAGATGGAGGCAGCGCTTGAACCGGAGGTAAAAGCGTTCGCGGATTGGCAGGTTAATGAATTCTTCCCATCTGTATACGAACACTACAATAAAACCTATCGCAAGATGTATGGTGCAAACATGCCTTTGAACGAGAACTACGCAGGTCGTATATTCAGGGATGGTGTAGAGCCTGAAGCGCTTGACCTACTTTCAGATGGGGGTATGTTTAAGCCAACTGCAGATGCTTCTTCCACAAAGGCTAGACAGTTCTCATCTAAACCTATTCAACCTATGAATGGGACGGATGTGTTAGCACAGTACATCAAGGATATGGAATACTTCGCGGCATATGCTGAACCTATTCAGGATATCAACGCGATGTTCACCAATACCTTCAACAAGAAGGCTATTGAGGATATACACGGCAAGGAGGTTTGGCAATTGGTTGATACACTAATTAAGCGTATTGCTGACAGAGGTGGTCGAACAACTGTCGGGGATAGATTAGTAAATGCATTTAACACCATCTTCGTTGTGGGGCGTGTGGCATTGTCACCGGTTATTCTCATAAAGCAGTTAACATCCTTTGTCACGTATATGAATGATATTGGTTATTCAAATTGGGTGACGTATGCAGCTAAGAATATGACCGAACTTCGGGAGGTATACAAGGAGGTGCGAGACAACTCTGTCTACATGCAGGATAGAAAGAATGAAAGCATATTCCGCGTAATTGAATCCTACTCGGATAACTCAATGAAGTCGTTTGTACCAAATCCACATAAGGAGTTCTATTTAAACGTGCTCATGTGGACTACAAAATTTGGAGATAGGGCGGCTATCTTTATGGGTGGGTTACCTAACTACTCCTACTACAAAGCGCAAGCTCTACGGCAAGGGAAAACGGAACAGCAAGCAATTGATATAGCTGTACGTAAGTTCGAATTAGATACTAAGCGTACTCAGCAATCTCAGGACCTGCAGAACAAGGATGTATACCAAACATCAAACCCGATTGTTAGGTCGATGAACATGTTCATGACCACACCGAGGCAGTATTTGCGGAAGGAGATTATTGCAGTTCGTAATCTGTGGCGTAAGCTCAGAGCACTAGATAAGAATGCAGGTAAGGGTACCATAGCGGAGAATATCAGAACACTTGTGATGTACAAGGTGGTGGCTCCGGTTCTATTCCAATATGTGTCTATGGGTCTACCGGGATTACTCAGACCGAAGCGCGATGGGGATGATGAGGACCTAATCCGAGCTGCAGTTCTAGGTAACTTGAACGGTTTGTTTATACTCGGTGAAATATTCACCGGACTTGCGGACCTAATAACGAAGAAACCATATGCAATGGAGGACACGCGGGCGGTTGGTATCTTGCAGATTTCATTCCGAATGGGTAAACTGTGGAAGCGATATGAGAAGGCAAAGAGTCCTGAGAAGAAGGCTGAGAACCTAGAGAAGGTTATGCTAGAGGCAATGACACTGACCGGTCTACCTGCGCCAACACTGAAGCGAATGATTGATAATTACTCGCGTGTAGGTTCAGATAAGAACGTTGGTGAGAACATACTTCGACTATTGAATTACTCAGAGTATCAGATATCCGGGAGTTCTAAACCTCCATCAAAGGAGGACCTGATGTTCCCTGAATTAAAGGAGGAGAAGGATAGAATAAAAGAGGAGACCGATAGGATAAAGGAGGAATTTGAGAAGGAGAATGAAGAAATCCTAAAGGAGATTGAATCGATAAAGAAGGAACTCTAGTAGTATCTATAATACTTTAACTGCTTTTGTTTCTTGTAGTGCAGCATAATCTCGTTGTCAATATATGATGATACCCCGCTAATCTTGGTGGGGTTCCCGTATATTATGCCATCCAAGCAACCCCAAATGACTACGGGGTTCAGCATCTTATCACATACCTTAACAATTTTTCTTGCAGACATTGGAAGAGGATAGGCTTTTGACATCGGCTTATCTATAATCCTAATTTCAGCATAGGCTATTATCTCACCGTCCTTGTCGTAAATCCTATAGTCAGCATCCTTTGGGCTTAGTCTCTTGTATGTCCCGTTAAATTTTGAGACGAACATATCTATCACTCTCTTCTTATCAGATGTCTTCATTGTTATTAAAAAAGTTCTGAAATTGGTAGCAATATACCTCTTGATGTATTGCTATCCCCACCAAGTCTATCTCTTTCTGAGCCCACATATTTTCTGCACCTATTCTTTAGGAGCTCGGTACCTATTATGTGGTATGTTGAACCAAAGCAAAAGCAATAATAATCAGCGTGGGTCTTGGATAACCCACTGGGCATACCTCTGCTTTCGTACTCCACGTAAACATTGCCCGTTTCCAAAGCCCTCTTATCGTACTTGACCTCAACCTTGCTTCCGGTAAATACATTGGCAAGTTCCTCCTCCTTTACCTGACCAATCTTTAAATCATATCTAAAGTCACTATTGTACTCCATTACCTATAGTGTATTTCTACATGACATCTAGAGCAGAGAACCTCACACCTATCTATTTCTTTCTTTATTACGTCCAATCCAAACCCCTTTGACACGTAGTCAGATACTCTGAGGTTATTTATTTTTTTAGTGTGATGAAACTCTAGGGCTTGAACAACAAATGTATCTGGATGTGTTTTATCTGAGTACCCGCACATCTTGCATCCAACACTCTTCTTGTACTCATTTACAAAGTTCTTTAGACCTTCTTTTCTTGCTTTCTTTTTTGATGAGTGACACATCTTGCAGACGCTTGTTCTGCTTTTATAAAATTCCTCTATTGGTTTACTCTGTTTGCAGTTATTACAATGTTTACTCCCCATGTCTCATAGATGATTTTAATTTATTCAATTTAGAAACGAGCTTTGATATGTTGTTCACAGCATCTTGTATCTCCCTATCGGCTATTGATTCATATATGTCAGAGAGGTCTGAATATAGCTCATCCATGGTTTTGTTTATTACATTAAACCTATCTGTATCTATATTTGACCTCCTGTTTTTCATCTATTTCAATCCATTTAGTATGGCTCTTAGCTTGTACTTCACAACATCAATATCGTCATCACTCACATCATGCTCAATCAACTCTGAAATTATCTCGTTGTACTTATCACAAATTTGAAGGTTCCTTCTTAGTGTTTTTACTGTTGACATCAACCCGTTTATATGCGCCTCCATTCTTTGTATGTTAATAATAAGCTCTCCCTTTGACTTTAACTCTAGTGGGTTCTCCTCCTTGTATGAAAAGAATAAATCATGAACCATCTTGTAAGCCTTCCTAAACTCAACATCAATGGCGTATATGTCATTGAATGATGTCACAGCGTGTATAATTGTCGAGTGGTCCTTTGAATGTATTTTCCCAATGTCCGTGTATTGCATACCCATATCACGAAGTATCTTATAGAATATTCTTCGTGCATCGACAACCTCCCTCTTTCTCGTACGCTCACTTACATCTATTTTTAGGTTTTCCTTGATGATACTAGATAGTATCTGAATGTCTGTTTTTTTTGTCTCTAGTGTGTTCATTTTGAAATATTTTTTTATCTAATACGTAATCTAAATATGTGTCCAATGTTATGATTTCAAAGTCAACAAATATGGGTATCTCATCCTTTTGGTTTAGGTATTCGAATTTGAAATATAATGGGTTGTCATGAAGCATTGAGACACCCGATACACTTTTAACCCATCCATTTGTCTTCTCTAGTAGGGATAGATTCCAATCTATCTGGTGAAGTATTCCCATCCACCTTTCTTCGGGAAGTTTTTTGACTTCATACCATACCACTTCTTCCATCTCAAAATCTCTATCCCCTATATATTTCTGCTCTAAATCCAATTTTTTTTAGCTCTTTTATTCTATACTCTTGTAGCTTTGCAAGCCTACCTCCACTTGTTTTCACCTCAACGAAGAGTGGTGGTTCATCTGCCTTTAAAGCCAGCAGGTCTGGTATCCCATTCTTATTTGTCTGTATCAGCTTGATGACATAGTAACCATCAGACTCCAGTTCTTTTATTTTTTTTGATTGTATTTGCTGTTCGGTCACATTACAAACTTAACAAATCTCTATTAAAGTGCCTCAACGTGTAGTCCTTCTTTTTAATTACGGTGTTGTATATTTTTTTCTCTATACCTCCCTTAGAGAAAACCCAATACACATCACTCTGTAGTCTATCCTTTGTGGTCATCCTATCCCTAGACTGCCAATAACTTGTGGCACTAAAGTCTATGTTGTAGTACACCAATGCTTCAGCCTCACGTAAGGATATACCCTCACGCCCGCTTACAATCTGTAGGGCTATAGCCTTGCAGTCGGTGTCCTTGAAGACACTCAGCTCGGTTGTCAATTTTTCTGTGCCGAATACTTCACGCAATGCATTGAGTTCTTCCTTGAATTTGTAGAATATACCAATCTTTTTATCGTAGAAGTTGTCAAATATGAATTGGGCTTTCGTGTAATCAATAACCTTCGAGTTACCTGATTCAAACTTAACGGTGCCAGAATATATCTGATGCAGTTTCGTCATCAACTTGGCTGGAGTATCGCCCAGTATGGTCTCCTCATTACCCTCAACAACTAGCGTCTTATTTAGTTGAGCCGCAATTTGGTATGTAATCGGCTCAAGGTCTACCTCAAGAATATGCTCCCTTGTGTCAACCTTAAAGCCAGCTTCCTTTTGTGTGTAGCTTATGGTGTATGGTTTCATCCTTTCGATTATAGATTCTCTACCGTTTGAGTAATCATTAATCATGAATCCATTTATTTTTCTTTGGGATACATCCACATAGTCCTTTGCGAACTTGTAGAAGTTTGCATATCCCATGAATGGATTCCCCTTTATGGCATACACCTGATGATACATCTGCGAGTATGACTCTGGGGTTGGTGTACCAGATAGTAGTATCACATACGGGTCGTTGTTTTCTCTGAGTATTCTTCTCACAATCTTGGAGCGATTGCTTGGCTTTGGGAATGCTCCCATACCATGAGCCTCATCCAATACAACCATATCAAACGAACCATCCACCTTGTGTAACGACTCGTAGTTTATTACGGTTATATTGTAGGATGGAGATAGCATATTGTAATCATCCTCGATGCTGCTGATGGCTTTCTTTTTTGTCACGAACAGGAGGTTGTTGACGGGCAAGTTGCTTGCGATGCCAAGACTTGTTAGTGTTTTACCAGTCCTTACTTCCATGGATAGGTACACAAAATTGTATCTTGAAATAATCTCCGTTGCCTTCTTGATTATCTTCTTCTGATATGGTCTAAATTCTATGTTCACGCTGCAAAGTTTTTCGTAATACTCTATCGATTCATTTATGTTTTTCCTTACGGATTCATCACCAAGGTTATTGTATTTTAGAACATCGACCCAAGTTGATTTTTTACCCGAGCCAATCTTCCTCCTCTTTGTCTGGTTCATAACCTTCTTTAACCCCCTCAGTGACTTGAGGTGTTGGCAATTATCTTCACCATAATTTGGTTTTATTAATCCCATTTCAATCGTTCAACCATTGCTTCAAATTTTTCTAGTGTCGGGAAGTCTTTGATTCTCCCATTCCACCAGTTGTAGAATCGTGATTGTATTTTCTTTCGCTCGTCATCATCTAACTTATGATAGTTGCAGTAGAATACAAAGGGGTTAACTCCCATTGCAGCCCATTTGTGTAGGGCTGCTAGTCTTTCGTTGTGTTGTGTTTCTTTCATTTCCATTATTTAAACATTATTAAAAATTATCCCAGCACCAAATCGGAGTTTTATCTCCAACATAGGCACCACTTATATTAAATGTAAAATACTCCATAGCGTCTAGTTCTGTCATGTGTTGTTCAAGAATCTCCAAGCATTTGGATACGGAATATATTAATCTCATTTCATTTTCTTCAACTCCAATTATGGCTTCATCGAAACCATCTGCCTTTAAAAATTCTTCATCTGGATAATGTTCTATTATTCGTTCTATCATATCAATTATTTTCTAAGTTCTTTTACCTTTTGTTCATACCACATCGCCTTCTCCATATCCCTTTCGATGGGTTGGTTTGGCTTTTTACCCAACCTCATACGGTACTTGAAGGCATTCATCTCGCAGTAGGAGATGTATCTATCAACTCCCCAGATGTCTATCATCATTTCCCAAGTCTCCTTATGGTATGACTTATAATGCTCGGGATTTACGTAATCATAATCCTTCATATGTTTAAATTACTTTGCGTTGGTTTTGGCTCACTCTTAATTATTATGTACTTACCACTACTATCTCTACCCTCCTCAACCTTCTGGCTTGATACGCATGAACCATAGGCGTACATCCATCTGTTGAACTTAATTCGACTTATCGTCTCCCTTGACTTCGGACCGTAGTCTGGGTACTCCTCTATGAAGTTCTGATAGCAGACCGAAAGATTTATTCTCTCATCCTTTTTTAGTAGTGTGTTGACCTGACCTCCATTGACTAGACCACACCACTCAATGAAGTCATGAGATGTCTCCGCTGATAGTCTACGTATCCTTAAGTTTACAAACCTACTCTCAACCAAACCAGTATTCAAGTATCCTTGAAGACAGCCTATCATGTAGTTGTCAAAGGCACACCAATCATCATCATCCCAATCACCAAATAACAACTTACCAAAATCATCAAGTGGTGTTCTGTTCTTGTTGTAGTATTGATGAAGCTCCAGCTCCCACTTACGCCTAGCAAATGAATTACCACTACCCCTTATGGCGTAGTTTGTTGTGATGCCAATCTTGGGGGACTTGCTGAATGGTATCTTGATGGCATCCTTGTTCTTCTTCTCAAGCGTCAACCCCTCTGTAACTACAGAGAATAATCTCTCGAAGTCAAAGTTCTTCTTTACGTCATCAAACACAAGTATCTGCGTGTCTGCTGAAACCAATTGGTAGGCAAACGAGCGTTCAAATGTAAATGACTTACCATCTATTGTTACAACCTTCTTCATGTGACTCAGCGCACTCATGAAGATACCCTTGCCCGTTCCACCCTCTGGGCTATCGCTTATCACCTCATCATTCAGTATGACTGCTGGACAATACGATAGGTTCTTGTGTGCGTGCATCAAGAATCCTATTGTTGACTCCATAGATGATATCCTATCCAACTCATTGTTGCATATGTTGTGAACGAATTTTTTGTAGTCGGTATTTGATTGACACATAACAAACTTCCTGTCGATTACGTGGTCTTTCCAAACATAACCACCCAAGTCTATGTAATCAATCATTGTGACCTCATCCTTGGTTACCTTTACGGCACAGTTCTTATAGTATATATAGGATGTGTCCTTGTTGTCCTCTATGAAATAGATATCTATCGTTGACAACAATGTCAAGAACTCCTCCCTGAAGAATCGGGTCTGGTCTGCGAAGTAATTATATACCGATGCATCATCAATGTCGAGCAGATAGTTCAGCACGAAGTCCTTAATCTGCTTCTCATCCGTGTGGTCAATCAGGTTGTTCGTAACACGTACAAATACATAGTTCTTACTACCCTCTGGGCAATACTTGTAGAAGCCGTTCTCTTGTAAGAAGTGCTTGAATAGTATGTGTATTATCTTGATGACACCCTTCTCATTCTTTTGCCAGAACTGAGCCTCCTTTGATTCTTCATCAATCCTAGATATGACCGAGTCAATTATGCTGTTGTCAATGTTTGACTGCTCTAGCTGGCTCCGAACCTCCTTCTTTGAGACACCCCTCTTTAACTTGACACGTATGTTGTTTACCCTCTCCTCATCCTCGTAGTATTTGGTTCCAAAGTTCTGAGTGTTTGAGTATGCCGAGTCAATTGTTCTTGTTATCTCATCCTCACCAAACCCGCTTCCCGAGTATTGGTTTAGAATAAATGAAGCCAATGATTTGTTTACACCAAAGTCATTGAATGCACTCGCAAGTATGAAGCAGTTTTGATTTCGCTGTCCCTCCACCATCGGATACTTCTTTGTCCACCACTTAACCAATATGTCTACAATCTTATTCTCATCTGTGATTGGTATCGTTGGTGCATCACGATACTGGTGCTTCTCTTGATAGTCTGGCTCATCTACCTTGTCCCATACCGATGAGTTCTTGTTTATGTATATCAGTGGGTCGTATGACTCGTAGCAAACCCTAGATATATTCTTTGATGTCTTGTCAAATCTATCGTTGTTGTAGTGCTTCTCAAGTGCATTGAAATAATTAACGTGGTTGTCTACGTCCTTTGGTATCTTAACCAATACCTTTAACCCCCTTCCACTCGGAGATAAGAATACGGAGTACGTGTATGGTGACTTGCTTATCTTCTCCTTGTCCGATAATAACTCCTTGCTCTTCTCGTATCCATCAAAATCTAAACATATCAAACCGCTATGCTCTTGAATGGCTGAGTCCAAGCGTTTGTTAAACCTACCAGAAAAACATATGGCTGGTAGCATCTTCTTTAATTCGTTTCGCTCGGGCTTTCTATGCTCCTTGCGTATCTTCTTAACCAACTCCTTTGATGAACCATCCTTGATTCTATCAAGAATGTGCTCAACATCTCTATGGAATGGCGTGTTTGTTTCTTTTATATTCTTAAATATTGTTATCATTCGTGTTGAGTTTGTTGTAGTTGTGTTGACTTTGTGTTGACTTTATGTTGAGTTTCTCTCTGATAATCAGCTAGTTGTTTATAATGTTAACTTTTTACCTCGTATATAAAAATAAAAAATATATAGAGTAGAGAATACATATTGTATATGGAGGATAAAAGTTGACATCTCAGCATTTTCATTGTTAAAAAAGGGGGGAGTCCCCTCCCCCCAACTGTACAAATAACAACAACCAACTAGAATGGTAGCTCTTCTGCGGGCTTAACATTAGTCGTCACATTCTTAGCACTCTGTGGTTCATTAGCACTTTGTGGCTTCGGTTCGAATGTATCCAACTCTACATAGTAAGACCCTGATTTGGCTTGCATGATGTTTAGGTTCACCCACCCATTCTTGTGGTGGTCTCTCATGAACTGAACCGCCTCATCACATTTCAGACTCATTCGTCCGATTACAAACTCTGGTGCATTTTCGTTTCGCTTAAACATAAATCCATCAGCGAATACCTTTTCCTTCTTTTCCATAATATTATTTAATTAAAATGTTTTGCTCCATAAAATCAAGCGTTGAAAATAGAATATCATTCTTCTCTTCTCGGCTACCAACTGCGTTTGGAAGCACAACGACAGTAGTATCTTTATCTAATAGTGTCTTCAAGGACACAAATATATCTCTAAACTTCATCAGAAAAATAAAATTGACCGATATCTTCTGTTGGGTTATCTCCAAAGAACTTGTTGTATATGTTCACCGCCTTCTTCACCTTGTTCTCACCCCTCTCAAGCGACTCATCGCTCACGGTATACCTACCCATCATCAATGTGTTCTTATCGATAACCAGAAACACCATTGGTCTATTGAATAGCGTGCTATATACATATGCTTGGCTATCGTAGTTGTACTTTCTGAAGTTCCATTTGAAGTCATTTATGTTTGACGTTGTCTTCAAATCATATATGGCATCTGGAGCTAGTATGTCTGCCTTTCCCTTCCAATCCACCCCAAATATCTCCCCCACTGCGGGTTGCTCGTACACATTCTCTGGATTATTTATGAGTTCAAAGAAGTCCATGTTCACGTTCATCGCATCCACCCATAGGTTCACCTCATCAATCTCCTTCTTGAGTAGCACGATGTCCGTCTGAACCTCGTGCAGATACTCCTTGTATGCTTTGGTATTCCTAGATGCGACATCGATATAGCTTACATCCTTAGCCTTGTCTGGCTCTAAAAACATCTGATGAAAGTATCTACCCATGGCAAACTCCTTTGTGTCCTTACGACTACTACCATAATCCTTTGGATTGTTTAATAGGGTTCCAATGTCTGAATTGGATAGGTATTTTCTACCAATGCCACCATAGTATTCGGCATCATCCCTGAGTCTATCTATTATGTTCATGATATGCTCTCTCTTATCTTCTCTTGTGCTTCTTTGGCTACCACATACTTCTGGCGCAGTGTCTTTAGTATATCACTGAATTCCATATCCTTATTAGCAGTCACCCACTTGAGTACCTTAATCCAATTCTCATCATCAACCACCAACTTTATCTTTTGCTGAGGTTTCGCAGTCTCGACCTGAGTTGGTTCATCTATTTGGGGTAGGTCTTCCCCCGCATATATGTAGTGACCGAGTCCAAACATAGCCAAGTTCTTTGTTAGGCAACGCATGAGTGCCTTGTTGATGTCGAACATGGTCGCAGCCTCAACCGTACCAGAACTATATCTGCTAGTCCAATCATATGAATGCGACTTCATAGCCCTATTTGATGTATCCATAACGGGTAGCCACATCCCTAGAGTTTCGCCCTTGATTGTTACGGTAGTTCTTACCATGTAACCAAGTGCGTCATCGTACAGATACGGCTTACCTTCGTGGTCTGTAACAACCTCGTAGGTCGCATCCTCATAGTGCTTCTTTACCTCACCCCAAGCCCAAGCCCAAGATAGGTAGGTTAGATTCTTTTTCTTCTCAACCTTGTCGTTTAGGTTGATGGAAGATAGTGTTTCAAATACTGTTTTCATTTTGTTTTAATTTAATTTTTACATACATATTCATAATGTTCTCCCTTGAGTTCTTTAGCGATTTGATTCTCTTGGGGTTCATCTTTGTGTTCACTTCTAGCTTTATCTGCTCCTCAATAGTTCTTAGCTTTGAACGATAATTAGACAAAGTTAATTCATAAACTCCACTTCTCCAACCATTATTTAAAAAAAAATAAAAATGTTCTGGAGTTATCTTCTCGTACCAATCGCCAAGCCCAGTGTTTAGTATCTCAATTGAGTTGTCGTCCTTCCACTTTATAATCTTTACATCATATAGTTGCTTGCTCAACGACATATCACCCTTTGAGAATAGTGCATATTCATCATTCATCGCTTGCTCAAAGATGTCTTCTAGTGTCATCATAGTTCTGATATATCTTTAACGAGTTTGAAATAGTCACGGTCATGCCGAACCTTTTCATCCGCTTGTCCGATACCATATATGATACTTGAGTGTCCGATGTCATATCCATATTCGTTCATGTACCTCTGTATCTCAACTATCGACATGGGTCTGTGAAAGGAGAGGTAGTATAACATATGCCTAGCCTCAACCGATTGTCGTTTCTTTGTCTTCACAAACACATCAGACTCATCGATGTCAAATACCTTTGACACCGTGTCCACGTATTTCTTAAATATCTCCTTCTTCATTATCTACCTATTTTATTTTTTAATTACTTGGCTGTAGCCTACGACACTAACTAAAAGCATTAGTGCCAAAATCAACTTTTTCATATTACTTTAAATTTAAGTCTAATAGTATTGCCCGTGAATAATCTACTTGATGTGATACGTATCTATATTTGTCATCTAATTTAGATTCTACGATGTGTTTAATATCTAATGCTCGAGGATTGGATGACAGCCATTCTGTAGTAGTTGGTGTGATGATTACTTTGATTGTATTATCAGTTTTATCCTCAACGATAATTCTAATATGTGATGTCTGTTTTTCCATTTCTCTTAAAGATTTTGTCCGAGCAGACACGATGTCAAATACCCTTGACACCGTGTCCACGTACTTCTTAAATATCTCCTTCTTCATTATCTACCTATTTTATTTTTTAATTGCTTGGCTTGCCTACTTATCTTAAACCTCTTAAAGAATTGCCACCATTTAGTTCGGTGAGCCTCGTAGTTCAGCCAATTAAATTCATTAAAGATTTTGTCCGAGCAAACACGGTTTGCCCACTCCTCGTAATTGTACTCATCAATCAAGTACTCGTCATTTTGTGTGTCCATAATTTTAATTAATTTTTTTAGTGTCAGGCATCTCCATCGGGTCTCCATCATCAGGAATGTCAGGTACACACCCAGATACCGTTGTTAATAATACGAAAATAATACAAAAATTGAACAATCTACTCATTTATCTGTCTTTTTATTTTGCTCCAATAAATCTTTGTGGTGCACATCTTATCTCCATTGTACCCCCCGTTCCATCGCCTCGCTACCACCTCGCAATACCCCATGAACGTGCGACCATTGGTCGATACCTTTGTCGCCATGTAGTTGAACATCTCAATAGACTTCGCTCTACTCCACCTATCATCTAGAGAGTATCTTCTCTCAAACCCATCAATAGCTAAACGTCTATTCACCTCAGTCACCATGATTGGTCGTATCTGTAGGCATCCAACCGCATCCTCCTTGATGTTGTGTGCCGAGTCGTTGCCTCGTGACTCAACATAAATCACGGCATCAATGAAGTTATCCCATGTCACGCATACCCTCTTCTCACCCTCGATGCACAACGTGTCCATCCGAGTGGCTTGGTGAGCGTCAGTACACCCACCAAGTAATATAGACATTATTATTAAAGCCCTCATGATAACGAGATATCTAATTTCTCTCTCGTCAATCCATGCTCCTCCTCCAACCAATTGGCGAACCTCTCCTCATCTCTCGAGCGAACTAATAAGGTGGTATTCACGCTGAATACATTGCTCGTTGGTGATGTAACGCAGAACACATCGCAAGGTGGGTAAACTTCGTCATCCTCAAACACCGCATCAAAAAGGTCATTGAAGTCGTGCTTCCAAGTCACATCATCCCACCTTCCCGTAGCCCAACCCTCTGATATCGGAGTGAAGCCATGCTTTAACTCGGCTTTGTAGTACCCACGCCATGCATTGGTAGAAACCTAATTAACGTCATCAACGGGCATCATGTCCTCGTCTCCTCCCCAGAGCTTCTCAGCGTACTCGTTGTAGGGTAACCCCATCGTTGGGTTAAACATCCACCTCTTCACCTCGCAAGTCTCGTGGTCGTAAATATGCACCGTTGATATATCATTAAAGGTCAAGTGGTGGCACTCCTCACACAACAAGTTATCCTTCTTGTCGTGCACGTAAAAGTCTACGTCTGTGTGAACCTCTGCCTCGCAGTTGCTGCACACTGAAATATTAGTATCCATAATTATTAAAAGTTAGCTTTAAGATATCCAGATAGTTCTAGTTGCTTTCGTGTGTCATTCACCTTGCTCTTCAAGATGCGTACAACACCATCGTCCTCCAAGGCTATGCTTGGGAGTATTCCATACTCCCCGCACAACCATATAAAATCTCTCTTATCCATGTATCAGTTCATTAAATTCATTCTCGCTTTGCTTGAGCATCATCTTGATGCTCAGACTTGCATCATCCGCATCCATATCTCCACTATCAAGTGATGATGCGATAAATGTCATGCGACCTTCAAGTCGTCCAATGATGCCAACCAATGCCTTCTCTCTCTCGAAGTGGTTGATGGGTTTAATCTTTAAGTTGTCTAAAATTGTGTTCATAATGTTATTGTTTATTGTTTAAATTCTAATTCGTTTTCAGATGCGTGGAAGTCTATGGCGAACCAAATACGTTCCATCGTCGCTTCATTTGTCAATGCTTGCTCCAATACTTCTTGTGCCTCATCTTCAGTACAATTGTAATTTCCCTTCACATCACTTGTAGTCCATAGATTGTCTACAAAAAAACCTCTGGACTTTAACTCATTTTTTAAGTCGTCGGTTGATACTAGTTTCAATTCTTCTGTGTTCATAATGTTATTGTTTAAAGTTCTTCTACGTGTTCTAAGGTGTCTGATGCTACTAAATCTGTGCTTAGTGTAACGTGGTACATTTCGTCATCTAAAAAGTGTTCTAAGGCATGAGAACAAAGCTCCCCAAGACCCAACTCATGACGTACCCGTGAAGCAGACATTACTTCGTCTCTACATGGAAATACCAATCTTACTGAAGGCTGTCCTTGACAATCTTCTAAAATAAAGAACTCTGCATTTGACATTAGTTCTTGTAATTCTTCTGATAATAATTCTTGTGTTGTCATTGTTTCTTTTTTGTTGATGCAAATATATGTTTAATTTTCGTCTAATCCAAATTTATTATTCACCCATTAAGTTGGTAAACGACATTGGGACACAACCATTGGGTGCCGTTTTGCCCAACTCAACTTTATATCCATCAACTTCCCAAGTAAATGAATCAAAGAAATCTATACCTTTTGGGTCTTGTTTTTTACACAATACCCATAAAAAGTTTTTCTGCTTAACCGTCAACCACTTTACCCCTCGAAACGGTCTGCCATCATCTGCATTTTGACCCCATTTTGCTTGTTTCATAAAACTTCTTATTAAATCTTTAGCTTCCATAATGTCTATTGTTTTTTTACCACCTTAACCCCGCCAAACGTCGCTAGACTTGGTACGGGGTTGAAGATGGGTTTTGGATTAATTACTCCTGACTAGCGAACCTATCTGCTAGTTCCTCAATGGTTTCCCTCTTTGCGTCATACTCGCGCACCTTGCGGAATAGGTCTGAGACGCTACCTCCGGACGGAGTAGTCACGGGCTGCAGCACAATGTAGCTTCCGCTCGGGAATTTGACCGTCACCTCCCGTTGGTCTTTGCCCACCTCAATCTCTGCAGTCGGCATTGCCTCGCGAAGAGTATCCTCCGCGTTCATGATATGGAACGCTCGCTTAATGTAGCTATTACGCGCCCTCTCCGCTGCGTTGTTCAACAAGCTAATCTGCTCTACAATCCGAGCTGCAGTATACCCCCTGCGCGTAGGCATGATACCTGATTTGAATAGGTTGTCCTCCCGCTCAATGCGATATCCTGAACGCTCAATCGCTCCGGTCTCCTCATTGCATCTCTTCGGGGTCAGTATTAGACTGCTGCACTTCTGATAGATTGTACCTCGGTACACATGGCTTTCACCCGCAGTGTACCACTCCTCCTCAACCTCGTACACCTTCCGGTCGATGAACTTGTAGTCACCATCCTTGATGCCCGCCTCGACTAGCCTAGATACGATTTGGTCAATCTCTAGATTACGGGTGACATACATATCTCGCTCGTACTCATATGCTTTCGTAAGATATCCGCGTTGTGTGTGGTAGTTTGACTCATCAATATCAACCCTAGGTAGTAGATTGATAACACCTCTCAGGATAGCGTCAATTTGGTGACGTTTGAATACCTTATTCCCGCTCGTGTTGGCTATCTTGTTAGCACTCAGTTCTGCATTATTCTCGTCGTCTACAATCTTGACCTTGAACGCATCGTAGGTCAAGTATTTCGATGGGGATGCTGTGCTGTAGGACATCGGAGTCTCCGGATAATCCTCACAAGCGAAGACACATACGGTGTAGCTACCTATCTTCTGCTCTGCTTTAACTCCCTTGCCGCTGAAACTTTCCTCGAAAGGGAGCGACCAAAAATTAAGTGTTGTTTTCATAATGTCTATTGTTTTTCACCACCTCAGCCCCCTACCATTTACGGTAGGAGGCACTATTGGTGGTGGATAATCTAAACCAATGGCATATGTGAGATGTCATATCCACCTCCATTCACCCACTCACTAGCTCTGTCTTCAGTCCAATAGCTATCGCTTTCCATCAGGTCTTTTATTAGCTCACTTCTGTAACCTCTCAGCATCAATTTCGAAGCCTTCACGCAAGCCTCATTCCTCCCATCTACTTGTGTACTCTCAGAGACCTTCTGCAAGGTCTTGATTAGCATCCCCACCGACTTTTGCTGCAAGGTGTTGTGCATCCTGACAACCCCACTTGCAAAGTCTTCAATTTCCGCAGAGTTAGCTCCGTTGATGAATGTCTCCATGGCTTCCGCCAATTCTTTACCGTTCTTCATAATGTGTTTTTTGTTGTGTTATTGTTTATTACCAAATTAACCCTCCCTTAACTCTCTTCTTACCTCTCTTAGCTCCTTAGTTAAGGCTCTTATGAATTCAGTCTTTGTCGCATAGAATCGCCCACTAAAAACAGTCACAGATTGCAATCCATTTGGCTCATCCTCAACAAAATCGCAAGTATGATTCGTTATCTTAAAAAGCAAATCCAACTCCTCTTTTGACCCAATAACGGCTAACGAATAACCATACTTCTTTCTCATCTCGTAATCACTGTCTGATATGTTTTCAATTCTCATAATGTATATTGTTTCTACCACCTCAGCCCCCTACCATTTACGGTAGGAGGCACTATTGGTGGTGGATAATACTACCTCTGAATATACTCAACTACTTTGGTAGCTTGCTGCATCGCATATACGCACTCTGCGGGCTTGTCTGCTAGGTGCTTGCACCATCCTTTTATATAGGCTTGAGAGTTTTCATCATCGCTCTTAGGATTAAGCCCTAGCAACCCTACTAAATACATTGCACTAATCTCAGCAACTAACTCTTCCTTTGCGTAGGTATTATCCCCCCATCGTGCGACCTCAGTTAACGACTTTCTGTTAAGTCTAGACTTGTGTCCTGTGCTATGTGCTAACTCGTGGAATAATACCTTGTAGTAGCTATCCGAATCTACGAATGTATCTAGTTTTGGCATATTCACATAGTCTGCAACAGGTGAGTAGTACGCACCTCCCGCACCGTAACTAATCTTAAAACCATTTTGATTTTCAACGTAGTTTTTTACTAGATTCTCAGCCACATCAACGGGCTCGTTTTGAACCTCATCTACAACTTTCTCTTTTTGCATCGGCTCGATACCTTCACATTGAGCCACATTGAATACTCTGTAATACTTCACTGAGAATGTCTTTTTATATCTATCTTTCCCATCATCTAGTTTTTCATTTGGGTTAATACTTTTAACCTCCTTAGGGTTTACATACTTGCCTATTTTGTTATCAAAGTAACCTATTTGCCAAAAGTAAACTTCTGTAGATTTAGAGCCCTTTTTAACCTTACCACCTCTTTCGGATACTTGCTTGAAAGTTAACCACTGGTTAAAATCATAGCCTTCCGCTCTCATAACGCAGTTTAGCATAAAGATATTAAACCCATTGTAATAGCGTTTTGTGGCTAGATTAAATGGCACATTTTCTTGTCCACCTTTCCAAGGTTTGAACCAATTCATCCCTTCTTTCTTCAAGCCTTCAATTACTAGCTTGTTAACTCTTTCGAAAATCTCATTTTGCTTGTTCATAATGTCTATTGTTTTAAATTCTTCAACAAAGGTAATGTTCAATTTTCGTCTAAAACAAATTTATTTTGAATATTTCTTGTAAGTGTCTGATTATCAGGGGTATTTTTTTTCAAAACGTGAGTGCGTGATAATTTAGTCACAATTCAAGGGGGAGGGCTACTCGCTCTCTCTCTTCGTCTGTAACCCTTGCTATGACTGGGTTTGCGCAGATTCACTCTGTGTCCTTGAAGACACTTTCTCTCTCGCTTGCTCATTCATTCGTTGTCAATTTACGGTAGCTATCACCGAAGAAATACTTCCAATATCCATACGTATAACGGAAGATGTGCGATG
>Ga0070754_10001280_pt1 | contig 20525 bp, 24 predicted proteins | sample VirMetDEL_Sep_01_FD_75181 | JGI IMG/M metagenome (GOLD analysis project Ga0070754, IMG submission 75181) | Aqueous microbial communities from the Delaware River and Bay under freshwater to marine salinity gradient to study organic matter... | ecosystem: Environmental > Aquatic > Marine >... | reverse complement strand
ATTTTCATAATTTTTTAAATATTTTTTAAGTTGTGTTATTTCTTTAATAGATAATTTATTATTTTGTGCTTTAAATTCTAATATTATATTTTCAGGACTATAAATTATAGTATCAGCTCTTTCATAACCAATTTGTATATCTTTGTAAATAATAGGAATTATAATTTCATTATTAAATAATATATTATTTTCATGTAAATGAATATTTAAAGCAGAAACATAAATATGTTCTTTATAACCACTACCTAATTTTAAATAAATTTCTTTAGCTATATTATAAATATCTAAAATTAATTTATCTAAATTATTTTTAATTATATAATTACTTGTATTAATTAAAGTAGACATATAATTAAATGTTAATAATCTTTAAATAATTAAATTAATTTAATTTAAATACCTAGTTTAGTTTCGACTGGTACTCCAGAACTTAATGGACCATTACCATATAAACCAAACGATGGACCACATCCTTCTAGTGGTCTTCTTAATAAATCTGGATATATTGTACTTAAATTCCATGGACCAACATATTGTAAAGGATTTGGAGGTTCAGATCTAATTGATAAATTACCATTTCTTAATGATCCAGAAACAGTATCTGTTCCAATAACTCCTCCAGATCTAGAAGATAAGAAAGTTTGATTAGCTAATACATTTTGAACATTACAATCAGAAAATCCTTCTGTTTGATTTTGTGTATTAGCCATACCACTATTTGGTAATAATGATGCTGAAATGCTTGAATTTCCAGTACCTGATGCCATAGTAGACATATTTTGAGCACATAATGATAAATCTGCAGCACGACCAGATAATTCTTGTGAATTAACTGGTGCCATTTGAGATATAAAATTACCTGGTCCAGGAATTTCATTTGTACCCTCAACTGCACTTGAAATTGAAACTAAATTATTAATTGTTGGTGTAGCAGCTATTATATTTTGTTGATATATTTTATATGAATCTGGTGTCATATTATATCCATTTTCAGTTGCATCTTCAGCAATATAAGGTTGCATAAAAAAATCACCTCCATTACCAAAAGGTTTTTTATTATGATTATATAATTCTCGTGATTCTAGATTAGATAAAGTATCCATTTTATTATATTATTTATAAAATATATTTTTTTTTCAAATTAAAACTAATTTAAATTAATTTTTTATTTTTAATTCTTTTAATAAAATATCATCATTATTGTCATTATCAGATTTATAATTATCATTTTCATCTTCTCTAATTAAATATTGTTTTAAATCTAATTCTTTACTTTTTTTATGTTTAATTTGTAATACTTCCCAATATGGACGACAATAATTTTTATAATATATTATTTTTGAACATTTAATTAAACAAATAATTTCATCATTTATTTCTAAATCATCTAAATTTAATAAAGTTTTTGATTTATTAAAAATAACTAATTTTTTATTTAAATTAAGTTTAATTTTTACATTTGATTTACTATTTTCAATTGAAGAATAATATATATCTTCAATTTCTTCACTTGATATATTATCTTCGAATAGTTCTGAAGATTTATCAACTAAAATTTCCATTATTTTTTTATCAAATAATTCAAAAAATTCTTCCATAATATTGTCTATATTCAAAGTTATTTTATTAACTTTTTTATTAATATTATGTATATTTATTTTTGATGTTTGAAACATTAAATTTATATTAGAATAATATATATCATTTGTTTTTACAGGTTTTTCAATATTAATTATATTTAATTTTTCTTTTATAATATCTTTATCATTAATATCTTGAATAAATATAGAATCAGATAAATCAATATTTTTCGACATTAATTTAAATAATTAATTTTTTTTTTATATTTATACGACTAATTACCAAATTTAATTGAATCAATTTTTCCTGGTAAAACATTTCTAGTATTAAATGAATCAATTGCTTTCGTAAATTTATGATTATCTTCAAAAAATCCTACAAAACCTAATTGATTTTTACCTTTATTATCTGTTGTAACTGGTTGTGATAATGGCATTGGTAAATTTGATATATCTTTAATATAATATTCTGTCATATTTAATGTAGATAATACTAATTTTACATATTGTTGAATTGTTTGTTGATTTAATTTGGCTAATATATTTGTAAAATAAGTATTTTTATCTTCACTTGGTTTTGTTGCACATGAATTATTACCTATTATACCTTGTGATGTTGGTAAAATTGTATAATTACCTATCATAATTTCTAATAATCCTTCTATATCTTGTTCAGTATTAATTTTAATTCCTCTTTCTTTTTCAACAATTTTAATAACTTCATTTTGTATAAAATTAACATTTATTTTAGAAAAATAAAATGGAAGTAAATAAGGATCAGATTTTCTAATAACATTATAAGCATATCTTTGATAATCATCATAATGTTCATAATTTGATTTAACACCACCTAAATTATTACCAGGTAATTTTAAATTTGTATTCATATTTTTATTCCAAGATCTTTCTAATTCAACTGCTCCTATTGGTGTCTGATATAAATTTCCAAATTCTTGTTGATAAATAACATCAGTTACTGGTTTAATTTTAGATAAAGCATTACCATAATTCTGACTTTGTGGATATTGTGGCGCAGGATCAAATTTACCATATCCTCTAATATTAACTAAGGAATTCATTGTATTGTCATCTGCATTAATTAATGGAAAAGATCCTTGATTTGTATTATTATATTCAGCTAATATTGGAGTTACATTTACATTATAATCTATATTTAAATTATTCATGTAATATATTATAATTATTATAATTAAAAAAAAAAAATAAAAATTTATTTTAAATATAAATGTATTTAAATAAATTTAATTAAATAATATTAGCATGAATGAATTTAAATTATCTAAAAAAAAAATTCATAATGATGATAGATCTAGTATAGAAGAAATTCATAATAAAAAAATGTTAGAAATGATAAAAAATTTAGATAATATTAATAATTTAAAAAAAAAATTATTAAAATTAGAACAATATTATAATATACTTCTTAAGAAAAGTTCATTAGAAAATGAAAAAATTAAAATACATAATAATATTTTAAAATTAAAAAAAGAAATTAATGATATTGAAAGTGGAAATGAAATGATGGATTATATAAGTAAAGCTTGGGAATTTATATATAATATTGATAATGAAGAAATAATAGAAACTGTAAAATCTGAAAATCAAAGTATTAAGTCTGAAAATCAAAGTATTAAGTCTGAAAATCAAAGTATAAAGTCTGAAAATCAAAGTATAAAGCCTGAAAATCAAAGTATAAAGCCTGAAAATCAAAGTATAAAGTCTGAAAGTCAAAATAATATTTATCAATACATTGATAAAATTGGTTCAACGAATAAAGGACAAATTTATAATAGATATATAAATAAATGTTTTAAAAATATAAATATAGAAAATATTAATAATGAATATAAATGTAATAATTGTTCATCAAATGATTTTATTCAAGAATCAGGAGAAATAATATGTAATAATTGTGGAGTTTGTGAAAAATTTTTAGATAGTTCATTTAATGGTTTAAATTATGATGATATTAAATCATACGAACCTCAATCTCAACCTTTTTCATATCAAAGAAAAAATCATTTTAAAGAGTGGTTAAATCAATTACAAGCAAAAGAAATAACTAATATACCTGATTGTGTAATAAATTTATTGTTAGGAGAAATAAAAAAAGAAAGAATAAATAATATAGAATCTATTGATTCTACAAGAATTAAAAAATATTTAAAAAAATTAAAATTAAATAAATATTACGAACATGTTCCCAATATAATTAGTAAAATTACTAATAGTCCACAATTAAGAATAACACCAGAATTTGAAAAAATATTATTAGATTTATTTGATTTAATACAAGAACCATTTAAAAAACATTGTCCAGAAAATAGAAAAAATTTTTTAAGTTATTCTTATACTTTACATAAATTTTGTCAATTATTAAAAAAAGATGAATATTTAATATATTTTCCATTATTAAAAAGTAGAGAGAAATTATTTGAACAAGAAAATATATGGAAAAATATATGTAAAGAATTAAATTGGGAATTTAAAGCATGTATTTAATTTTAATTTTTATATAAATATATTTAAAGAAATAATATAATTAAATATTGTATGGTTCCATAGCTCAGTTGGTTAGAGCGTGCGGCTGTTAACCGCAATGTCATGGGTTCGATCCCCATTGGAACCGTTTAAGAACATTTTAATATAAAATTTTCTTAAATACCACTTAAAGTTTTATTAAATATTAAATAAATGATATTTTTAGTAAATAAATTTATTTTATCTTCATGTTATAATTTATGTCATCAAATATTAGATAATACAAATATAATAATTAATAAATTAAATTTATTAGATAAACATTTAAATAATAATATTAATTTACTAAATATGGATGATAAAAATATTAGTATTATAAATGATAAAAACATTAGTGTTATAAATAAAAATAATGTTTTAATCGAATATATTAATATTATATATATTATTTTAATACCAATTTTATTATTTTGTATATTTTATTCATATATAAATTATAAATCAAATAGAAAAAATTTAAATATAATTCTTTAAATTAAAAATTTAATTTTCGACTTCATCTGCCCAACGATTACTAGGATTTGGTACAACATCTAATTTTACCATATCTTGCATTATTTCAGATGGAGTACTAGATTCAACTGAATTTGGACAATTTCCTAATATTTGATTTTGAACACTTTTTGAATTATTTGCACCAATATTTAATTCTTCTATTAGTGGTTCATCTTCTGATTTGTTTTCTAAATTATTTTCTAAATTGTTTTCTAATTTTTCACTTAATAATGTTTCGATATTTAAAGTTGGAGTATGATCAGGTGGAGTATCATCTACAATATTATTTTGTTTATCTAGTTCATTTTGTTCTTTTCTTTTTTCATTTTCGATATTAATATTTTCTATTAATTCTCTTTTTCTTTCTTCAAAATACATTTTACTTTTTAATTGATCTTCTCTATGACCTGCTATAATTTCATTTAATTTTTTATCGACATGTATTTGTTCTAATAATTCTGGATCAGGTGGTACAAGTAACCATTTATACATTTCAACAACATAAATATCAAATGTATCATCAAGTTTCTGTAAAAATTCTGCTTGAGCTTTTGCATCTTCAACTTTATCAAATACTCCTTTAATTTTTAAACATATAGAATCATGTTTTTGATTACTATTTGGAGCTACAATTGAAATTAATGCATAATTTTGACCAGGTACAATTGTTGAATCAGTATCAACATTTTCATCTAAACTTAAACTTTTAATTTTTTGTTTTACAGCTTTATCTATTATAGATTTTTTTTCACTATCAATATCTTTAAATAATGGATCAGTATCTATATTATTTGTTGTATTTTCTCCAGGATGTATTTCTCCTCCTCCTTGTTTAATTAATTCACTAAGTTGTTTTTCATCTTTAGTTAATAATGTTGACATTTATAAATATATTAATTAAAATAATTTTTAAATACTTTTATAATATATTTATAAATGTATAATTTATTATTAATACCATATAATATTGCTAAAAAAATTAAAATATATATTTGTAATTGCAATACAATCAATAATTCAGATAATGAGAATACTATTCCATGGAAGCCAACATTTATTATGTGGTTAAATGGTATTATTCAAAAAATTGTTTTCCCAGTTATAAATAGCAGCAATATTTGGGGTCCTAGAAGAATTGATGAATTGCGTGAAAGAGCTATGGCAGCTGTAACTCTTCGTATTATATGTCCATGTGGAAAATTTCAACTTAAAGCAGAAGGTGGTGCTCGTCATATATTTACATGTCATTGTACTATTTGCGCTAAACATACAAAAAGCGAAGGTGGAAAAGCACCTACATGGACAGCAGTTTGTCGCAATTTAGTTACTTATTGTGGCAAACTGCGTACATATTCTGCTTCATATATTAGTCGTCGTGGTGTTTGTGCTTCTTGTGGACATTGTATCTATATGGATTACTTTGCCAAAAATACAATTTATATTGCAAATGCACTACCACATACTTCAATTACAAGTGATGGAAAAAAAAAATTTATAGCAGATTGTGACATTTTTTGGAAAAATCGTAAGTCTGGTGCACAACCAACTGCTCCAATTCAATTTGATAAAATGCCACTTGCAGCAATGGGATTTATCCCAGATTCTGGAAATCCAAATATTTTAATGTCATTTTGGTATCGTATATAAAATATTTAAATTAATATATAAATTTATATATTAATATATTAATATGTCTGACTCATATAAATTATTAAATATAAAAGGTTATAATTTATTATTAATTCCATATAATAATAATACTTTAACTGTTCGTAGTACAATTAATACTGGTTTTATTGATGAAAATAAAGATAATTTAGGAATTAATCATTTATTGGAACATGTTTTAATAAATGGAAATAATATGTGTGAAAATGATTGTATACCTTATTTAATTAAGAAGGGTATAATAAGTAATGCAACTACATCATTTAAAAAAATAGAATATTTTAATTCTGGTTTAGTCAATAATACATCTGATATGATTAAATTTATAATAAAAACAACATTATCGCCATTAAATATTAAACAATCTGTTATAGATAAAGAAAAAAAAGCTATAATTAATGAACTTTTAACAGTAAAAAATTCATCAATGTATGATATAGATAATTTAGCTAATAAAAAATTTTATAAATATTTTGGAGAAAAAAATTTTTATAATTATGATTTACAAATTGAAAATTTAAAAAAAATTAATAAAAAAGAATTAATTGAATTTTATATAAATAATTATAATCAAATTTTATTTACTGTAATTGGTAATTTTAATTATATCAAAATTATTAATTTATTTAATAAATTATTACCATATAATAATATATATAAAGTAAAAAAAATTAATTATAATAATTGTTATACATTTGATAATTCTATTTATTTTATTAAAAATAATAGTTTATCTAACACAATATTTCGTTTTGATTTTGTATGTAATTTACCAACTGATTTAATTACACATACATATGTACATATATTATCATTATATATAAAATATATAGCACTTGAAAAATTAAGAAGTAATGATAATTTAATATATGGAATTAATATTTTTAATGATTTTTCATATTGCGGTATTAAAACATCAATTATAATTAATGTTGAAAATAATAATGCAATTAAAGTATATAATAAATTTATAAATTTAATTATAAATTCGTATTTTAAAATAGATATAAATTATATTTTTGGTATAATTAATAATTTAAAATATAATTATTTAAATTCTACTATTGATAATATTGAAAATTTTTATAAAACTCAAATATTAAATAATATTTTTAATAATAAAAATTATAAAATTTATAATTATAATGAATATATAAATATTTTAAATAATATTAAGTATGATAATTTATTAAAATATAATAAAATATTATTAAATTTAAAAACATGTTTAATTGTTTATTCTAGAAATGAAAAATTAAATATTTAAAAAATTAAAATATTAATACAAATTATTTTAATTATTTATATTTATTTTTGAATAAAAATATCCAAATAAAAATTATTTTTTATTTTTTATTTTTTATTTTTATTTAAATTTAATTTGAATAAAAATATCCAAATATAAATTATTTAATTAGAGTAGGCTAGACCACCCATACCAGACATAATACGAAGAACATTGTAATTACGAGCAAAGACATTTAATAAACAGCCAGTAGCAGGTCTAGGTCTTGTTACACCGGGTAATACAGGCGAAACAAAATTAGCACGAGTATCTAAACCATATTCTAGAATGGTATTATCAATGCGAGAGAAATTGCATGTACCGGAAGGCTGATGTTCTTCTGGGCGTAGAGCGAAAGAATAAACATATAGATTAGAATCAGGAATACGAGTATGATGAATGAATGGCTGCCACTGACGGAAGAATAGAGGACCTCTAGCTGGATTGAAACGGTAATGACCATTTAATCTTAATACAGCAAACTGTAGTAAATCACCACCTAATTTTTCTTCACCAACGGGGAAAGAAGAGAAATTAAATTGATCATTATTTTCAACATTGTCAACACGACGGAAGACCCAGAATAATTCTTTACAAGGATGATTAAAGGTTAATCTCTGAGATAGACGATCAGCAGTATCTAGATTAACAGTTGTTTCATTATGCTGAACTTGATCAATTAAATATTCATGAGACATCTGAGCGAAACGACGGCGTTCATCAGTATCTAAATAAATGTAATCAATGAACATATCAATTGTTGGCTGTAACTGAGTTAATAGACCATTATTAGATAATCTCCATTCAGTATTACGTTTTAGAATTCTTCCAGCTTCTGGACCAACTGTCTGTACAGCCTGTACTAAGTTTTCTAAAGGCTGGAACTGGAAAATGAAACGAACTTCATGATACTGTAGAGCAATTAAAGGAAGAGATAATCCAGCATTAATATTAAACCAGAAATCTAATGGAACAGTTAATAATTGAGGTTCAACCGAATTTCCAATTAATAACCAACCACTACCACCATCATTACCACCAACCATACGCTGATATCCCTGAGATTTTTCAGATGTCATAGTTAATTCCTGCCATAAATACATGTATAAACCATAGTGTTTATCAATTTCCTGACCACCAATTTCAACTGTTACATAATCAATTAGTGCTAATCCAACATAGTTAGTCCAAACTAGTTCAACTCCATCATTTAATTCATCAGATGGATCTGGTAGTAATGCATTAGGATCTGGACTTACGGGACTTGGATTATTTAAAACTAATAAATCTTTAGGTAAAGATGGTAAAACAACCTGAATGTAAGCAGAGTTTATTAAATCACCATTGCGAGATACAATAACAGTTGATCGTTTTCCAAATGTAGATACTCCATTAAAAGTCTGCTGAATAGATTCCATAGCGAAATTTGTATGGCGACGATATACTACTTTAAAAAAAGTAATCTGTGGGTTACCAGTTAAATAAATGTCCTGGGCCCCGTAAGCAACAAGCTGCATTAGTCCTCCTCCCATGTTTTAATATATACTATTAATAAAAGAAAAAAAAAATAAAAAAAAAACAAATTAAATTAAATTAATTTTGCGTAATTTAAGTTTTTTTTTTATTTTTATAAATTAATATATCAAATATGAATAATGATGATGAATATTCTGATCCAATTGATAATTTTAAAAAACCACTAAATTCTCAATTTTCACAAATGCATCCACAACAAGCAATGCAACAACAAGCAATGCAACAACAAGCAATGCCACAACAAGCAATGCAAAAATCTAATATGAATCCACAACAACAAGCAATGCAACAAGCAATGCAGCAACAACAAGCAATGCAGCAACAACTTGCAATGCAGCAACAACAATATGCAATGCAGCAACAACATGCAATGCAACCACAAGCAATGCATTTTATGAAACAGCAACCAGGAATGCAACAACAAAAATCAAAATCATTTTTAGAAAAATTTGGTAATATTAAAGAAAATTTTAATTCTTCTAATTTTTCATCATATTTACAAGAAATATTAATATTATCTGTATTATTTATTTTTTATAATACAGAATTTTCTAAAAATTTAGTAAACAAAATACCAATTAATATATTAGATTCTAATTATAAATATACTACATTAGGTGCTCTTATATCAGCTTTAATTTTTTCTCTTGTTTTTATTATTATTAAAATGTTAATTTAATTATTTTTTTTTTGATTTAAGATCATTTTTATTAGTAAATAAATTAAAAAATAAATCTCTTGTAGAATCTATTAACATATCTTTATTACCTGAACTATCTACTTTTAATATAACTTCTGATTTATTATTTTTTAAATTTAATAATTTTATTAAATGAGGAGTACACGGAATTGAATTACTAGAATAATCTTTACAATATCCATATTTTCTATTATCTAATGTATTACATTTACAAAAACATTTTTGAACAATACCTGTTGAAGTTAATAAAAAATATATATGTTCTGAATTATGATTCCTTCCTATATTTTGACAATATTTACTTTTACTATTTAATAAATATGTTTTATTATTATCTGATACATATATTCTTTTTATATCTTTATCAGAATATTCTTTAACATATAAATTAAAAAATCTAATAATTTCTTTATATATCATACTATTTTTACTTATTTTTTGCCAAGTACTTATATATGAATTTACTTCTTCATCATCTGGTGATATTTCACAATCATTACATATTACTATATTATAATTAGTTATTTCTTTTTTTAATGAAATTATAGATGTTTCTTTAATTAATTTACTATAATTATTTTTTAAATTAATTAATTCTTCTTTATTTGATAAATTATTAATAATTACATCATGTATTTTATATTCTCTTCCTTCATCTTCCCATTCTTTTGTTTGACTAATAAAATGACCTTTTTTAGAACCTGTTAATCTTAAACCACTATTTTTAAAAACACTTTCATCAACAATTTCATTAAATGTATTAATTATATTATCATAATTATTACCATATACTGTTTTAAAAATATATATTAAATCACTTATTATTTTTTTTCTTATATCTAATGCACCTTTAATATTAATTTGAATATCTGGAAAATGCAAATGAAAACCTTTTTTATAATATATTTTTTCATATACTTTACCTGGTTCTTCTTCATTTTTTATTATTTTTTTTATTAATTTAATTTCTGCTGAAGTAATTATACATTTATAAAATTTATCATAAAATTCTTTTATTGAATCATTTATACTTTTAAATATTATATTAAAAATTTCTTCATTAATTTTATTATTATCTAATAAAAAATCTAAATCAAAAAATAAATTAAATATATTTTTTTTACATTCTACTAAATATATATTTTCATTATTATTAATTCCTTGAATATATTTATCAAAAAAAAGTTCTAAGTTTTCATCTTTTACATATAAAACTCCACCATCTAATAATAAATGTGTAGGTTTTTCATCATCATTGTTTTTTTTATATTGATTAGTTATTTTTAACCAATTTTTAAACATTTACTATAAATACTAATTAATTCTTAAGTAAATTAATTTTTGTTTAATTAAAAGATATTGTTGTATTATTATTAAGTAAATATACTTGTTTAGAAGCACAAATTGATAATTCCTTTCTTTTATATTTTGGATATTCTTTATTACGATTTAAAGTTATAATCATATCATTATCTATTTTACTTATATTATTAATTGCATATTCTAATACATTATTTTCAATAAACCATTTAAAAAAATTTAATTGACCTACTGTTGTTAATATTTCTCCTTCTTTTTCATAATATTCTTCATCATCTTTCATATTTTGATATGTTAAATCAATAATATTTAATACAATTCTTTCACGTCTACAAAAAGGATCAAATAATTTTTTTGAATAAGCTTTTAATTGATTTTTATATTCTAAATATATATTAAAATTTATACATTTATTATTTTTATATATATTATAATTTATATTATATTTTTTTGCATAATTTGTTACTAACCAATCTAATATTCTTAATGATAAAATATTTTTTTGAGATATAAAGTAATTAAATATACTATTATTTTCTTTATAATATTGTAATATTGAATTTAATAATATTTGTGATTTTTTAGTTATTAAAGTCATAACTTTAATGTAAATAAATTATGACCTTAAATAGTTTTATTACAATTTAAAAATATACTTAAAGTTTGTTTAATATAAATAAATATTACACATAATATTTATATGGAATTTAAAAATATTGTACCTGATGGACCATTAGCTATGAATATTACTAACAAACAATTTACTCAATATTTAATTAGAACTATTAATTATTTATATAATAGAAAAATTGAAAATACTTTTCCAGCTCCTCAACCTGTTTCAATTGAAAAAAAAGATTTTGAAAAATTAAATAAATATGAATATAATGTTAGTTTAAAATTAGATGGTACACGATTTTTATTATTTTTTATGTTAGATAAAAATAAAAATAAACAAATTATTTTAATTAATAGAGCTTTAAATTTTTATAATATTAATATTGAATGTGAATATAATCTATTTGAAGGTATAGGTACTTTATTAGATGGAGAGTTAATTTGTAATAATGATAAATGGAAATTTATTGTGCATGACGCTGTTATTTTATGTGGTAATAAAATAAATAAAGAACATCATAATGAGCGTATTGAAAACATTAAAGTTTGTATAGAGTCATTTATTTATAGTAATAAATTAAATACTTTTGAAATTATAACAAAAACATTTTTAAATTTTAATGATATTAATAATTTTATTAATAATATTTATTATAATGAAGAATATAATAATGACGGTATAATTTTAATGCCAAATAAATTACCAGTAATTTCTGGTACACAATATTCAATGTTTAAATGGAAACCACCAAATAAACATACTTTTGATTTTAAAATAATTGAAAATAATGAAAATATGATTGCTAAAATATATCATTTAAACAATTTAATTGATTTTGCAAATATTTTATATAATTCTATTGAAGGTAAATTTTTTATTGATACTGTTAAAAAATTAGAAAATTATACAAATGAGTGTATTGTTGAATGTAATTTTGATAAAGAAAAACAAAATTTTATTCCTATTTTAATTAGAACTGATAAAACACATCCAAATAGTTTAAGAACAATAGAAAGAACATTATTTAATATTAATGAAAATATTCAAATTACAGATTTTATAAAATAATTTTTTATATTTTTATTTAATTTTTTTTATATTTTTTATTTAATTTTTTTTATTTTAATAATATATATATGAAATATTTTACAGCAACTAATATTTCGATTGCTTCAATTCTTGTTATAACATCTTTAGTTATTTCTTTAATTATAATTGCTAATAATAAATCTTCTAATTCTTCTACTTCTTCTAAATGTCCTAAATGTCATGATTGTCCTGATTGTCCTAATTGTTCTAAATGTCCTAATTGTCCTAATTGTCCTAGTCCTTCTAAATGTCCTAATTGTCCTGATTGTCCTGATTGTCCTAGTCCTTCTAATTGTCCTGATTGTCCTGATTGTCCTAGTCCTTCTAATTGTCCTAATTGTCCTAATTGTCCTAGTTCTTCTAATTGTCCTAATTCTTCTAATAAAAAAATTGGAAGTCCAATTGTATTAAAAGGTAGTGATATTATTAATAGTGATTTTTTTACTCATTTTAAATCTCCTACATGGTTTCCAAGACCGGATCAAAATTCACAAACAAGTAGCCTAGAACCAACTAAAGGTGTTGTAATGTATATAGATGGTTTATTAGATAAAAATGGTTCTAAATATAAAGTTAATAATGGTGTTATAACAAATGGTTGTTATAAAGGAACATCTAAAAATAAATTAATAATAAAACCATTATTAAGTGAAAATGCTAATGAAGTTTATTGGAATAAAACTGGTAATGGAGTTGCTAATCCCAAATCAACAATACAACCTATTAATACAATTAGATTAGAATCTAATATATTATTTAATAGTGGTATATTTATTATTAAATTATCTCATATACCTGGTGGTTGGGGTTCATGGCCAGCATGGTGGCTTTCTGGACAATTAAATTTTCCAAATAGTTGGGCTTTAAATGGTGAAATAGATATAATAGAAGGTGGATGGGGTGGAAATAATTTAAAAAATTTTAATAAAAATACAACTAGTTTACATAATTCTAATCTTACATTTAAAAATCCATGTAATCCATTAGGAAAATGTTGGTGTGGTTATAATAGTAATCAATGTTGTGATTATGATGGTTCTTTTTTTGAATGGGAAAATGAAACATCATTTGGTAATGGATTTAACAAAAAAGCATCAGAAACAGGAAAATCTGGTGGATATGTATGTAAATTTACAAGTCATATAAATGGTGCACAAACAATTGATGTATGGTTTTATGAACCTGGTAATTTTCCTACAAAAATAGATAATGATAATTATGATGGTAGTGATTTTGAAGTTAATGATATTAACATGAAAAAAACAATTTTAAATTGTAATGGTTATAAATCTATTTATGCCTCCACTGGAGGTCAGCCTAATCCAGATAATGGTGGTTGTATAAAAATAAATGCAAGTGATAATAAAAATTATCAATATAAAAATATGGCATTAATATTAAATACAACATATGGTGGTGATGCTTTAAATAATAGAGTTCCATCGGGTTTACCACCAGTTAAATTATCAGATATGTATAATTATGCAAATAAAACTACAACACCACCAGGATCTGTTCCACAAATTATTGATAATTGGATTGATGATTGTGCTTGGGAAATAGATTATATGAAAGTATTAAAATGGACATAAAAAATTATTTATTTTTTTTAACTTAAATTTAATAAATTATAAATGATATAGTTTATATTATTTATAATTTATTTATGAATTAAAAATGTAAATTATTTAAATTTACATATAACCATAATAGTTATGTCTTGCACGAGGCATTACTGGCATACCAAATTTCATACCACTACCAGGGGCAGGAGGAGGTGGTACAACAGATAATCCAGCAGGACCCATCATATCAAGTAAAGATGGTTGACCTAATCCATATCCATAGCGGGATCTTCTTTTAGACGATTTTCTTTTAGGCGATCTTTTAGGCGATCTTTTAGGCGATTTTTTCATCATTCGTTTAGCATCTGCTTTATCTACATATCTTTTTCCAGATTTAGTTTTGTAGTATAAACCACCAGCAGAACCACGATATAATTTACGAGTTCTTCCACGAACAACTACAGATCCAGCACATTTATCTGTTAAAACACTTCGTGTAGATTTTCTTTTTTTTTTAGCTCCAAAAAACATTGATAGATCCATTTTATATTTATATTATATATAAAAGAAAAAAAAAAATAAAAAATTAAAAATTAAATATTTAAATTAAAAATTATTTAAAATTTATTTAAAATTTTAATTATATTTTTTATATCATATTTTTCTAAAAAAATTTTTAATTCTAATTTATTAATTATATTATTATTTTCTTCATAAATTGGTTTATCATAATTGTATTCTTTAAATATTTTTCTTACAATTTCATAATTAAATTCATTTGTTATTTTATATTTATTTAACTTAATTATATCTTCTATATTATTATATTTTTTAAATAAATTAAATACTGTATTTATAGCTAATGATGATATATAAGGTAAATAATCACATCCTGATAATATACAAAAATCTATAAATTTATCAAAACTATAATTTATTTTTTTTAAAAATAAATCTAAATTTGTTTCTACTATATTATTTTTTATAGAAGTTTTTAATACTTTTGTTCCACCAAAAGTAAATACATCTGTATCATCTGATACAATATAATCACCTATTCCATTATTATATAAAAATACACAATATTTTTCAGCTTCATCAGGTGCATTATAATATTTTATATTTAATAAATTTAATAATTCTTTACATTCATCTAAATGATTTTTTGTAACATATATTATTTGATTTGTTAATTTTTTAATTTCTTTATCTATTTCTTTTTTTTCTTCAACTGTAGAAGTTTCTAATTTATTTAATAAATCTATTTTTTCTTGAATTTTATTTTTATTTTGTTGTCTTTTTAATAAAGTTGTTTTTTTTTCTAATGGTGGTTTACCATCAAATACAAATATTGGAGTTATATCATATTTTTGATAATATTTTATTCTATTTATAAACCCAATTAAATGAGAATTATGTTTTAATGATTCATTTATATTTGATATATGTCTAAATTTATACATTAATATACTTGCATCAATTATAAATTTTTTCCCTGAATAATCTAATATATTATTATTACTTATACATTCTGGACATATTTTTTTTATAAATGTATTTAGGCCTCGAATACCCATATATATAATATATTATAACTAAAAGTCTTTAAATATTTTAAATTTTGTTATTTTACTAATAAATTATGAAGACTGAAAATCACCATGTGGTCCAAGTTTATATTTATATTTAAATTTTATATCATTCCAACTTTGAAGAGCGTCTTTATCGGAATGTGTAGGTGGATCTGGATTTTTTACACATTGTCCCCAGTGTACCTGATTTAAATTATCTCTACATATTGGTAATTCACTTGGGCATGGATGATCTCCTTTTGTTGAACCATTATCACCATCACATTGAACAACTTTTTCAAATTTTAAAATCTGTGGTTTATCATTAAATCTTACTCTAGCTACTTCTGTATTTCTTTCATCATTTGATTTCCAACCATAATATCTTGAATCACCCTCATGATCTGTATTAAATTGATTCATTATTTTAATATGATAATGTTCATCTTTTCTTACCATAAGTGCAGTTATATTATCAAATTGCCAATTAAAAGTATCTACAATAATATTCATTGTTTTTGCAGATTGTACTAAAGATTGTTGTATTGAATCATCTATATATTTTTTAATATTATCATTTTCATCTAATGACAAATTTCCCTCATCATCACTTAACATTATTTTAGATGATGGAAATTTTGTTGTTATAGATAGATATTTGCTATCATTATTAGCTGTTACTGCACCTGGTAATTCTGACCATCTTCTTAATATATTTCCAAAATTTTCTTTATTACTTTGCACTGGATTATTTGAATATTTATCTTTATTTTTTTCACATAATAAAGATATTACAATTATAGATAAAAAAATAGTTAATATTATATTTATATATAATAAACACTCTTTCATTTAATATAAATATAATATATTATTTTTTTTAAATTTTTTTTTTTAATCAATTAAACAATAACCTTTACATTCTTTAATACATTTTTCATTACATTCTTCCTTACATTCTTTATTACATTCTTCATTACATTCTTTATTACATTCTTCATTACATTCTTCATTACATTCTTCATTACATTCTTCCTTACATTTTTCATTACATTTTTCATTACATTTTTCATTACATTTTTTTCTTTTTTGTTCTAATTTTTTTTCTTCTCTTTTTTTTCTTTTATAATAAGAAGGATGTTGTTCAATACCAACATTTCTATAATATTTTACTTTATCCCAAAATTGTTTTAATATTGGAATATTATTATTTAACCATTTTTCATCTCTTACAATTCTAACAATATTTAATACTTGAGTTTTTGGACAATATTCAATAAAATCTGCTATTTTTAAATTACATATATATAAATTTAATTGAACTTGTGGGACATAATATAATGGAATATATCCAGTTTTAATAATTCGTTTATATGGACATTTAACTTCTAATAAAACAGGTTCTTCTTCTTCATTATTATTATTAATTGCTATTCCATCTGGTGAACCAGCTAAAAATTCATGTTCTTTATTTATATTTTTATTATTTTTATAAACATCACTATAACATATTAATCCAAAATCATAATTTTTCCTATTTGTAATATTACAATATAATGCAATTGCTTCATCTTCATATTTTTGACCATGTAATGTTGCTACATTTCCAACAAAAGGTTTTTCAAATCCACATTTACTAAATAATAATTCTTCTTCTTTAGAATAAGGATTAATACCTAATACTGTTGCGGCATCACTTGATGTTAATTTATTTTTCCTTTGTTCAAACCATTCAACACTTCTTTGTTCAAACTGTGGAATTTCTAACAATTCTTTAATTTTATAATTTAACATTATTAATTAATTAAAATATATCTTTTAAGTTAATTTTTTTAATTTTATATTTTATTAATTTATATTTTTATTAATTTTATATTTTTATTAATTTATATTTTTATTAATTTTATATTTTTATTAATTTTATATCATATCTTTTTTTTTTAAAAAACAATATACTAAAATAAGTATTATTAAAAAAATTATTAAACTTATAAAACATACAACATTATCATATTGTGAATTATGAATTAAATCTATTATTAACATAAAAATAATTATAAATTTAAGAACTCTATAAACAGGCGCTAATTTTGATATTTTCATTATTAATTATAATAATAAATATATAAAATAATTCATAAAAATAAATATATTTTAATTATGTATAATAATTAAATTATAACGTTGCCATATAAATTGTCCTATAAAAATAAATGAATTTAAAATCATTAAACATAATTTATATAATAATTCATCATTTTTATTTATACTAATTTTAATAAATTCTGATAATATTGTAATTTCATTTACAATATTATTAATATTATTAATTATAATATCTTCATTTTTTTTTATTTTTTCTAATGAGTATTCTTCACTATATTTAATAATTGGACAAGAAATATCTCTTATAAAAAAATATTTTCTTAAATAATTATCAATTGGAGAATTAGTACACCATAATAAATCATAATATTCTATTATAATATTATCTAATAATAAAAAAATTTCAATTATTTCTACTAATGATATATTATAATTTATTACATTTTTTTTATTATAAATCATTAAATTAGTTTTATTTAATATTGTATTTAAACGACTTTTAAATTCAATATATTTTGATTTATGAATTATATTATTACTAATTCCTATCCAATAATAATATAATTTATATCTATAATTTAATATTTTAATATCTTCTTTAACTAACCATTTATTATTATATGTATAATTTATATTATTAATTTCATTATTATTCATAATAATATATACATTTTAATTTTTTAATTATTTTTTTAATTTTTTAACATTTATAACTGGATTTTTTTTTGTTTTATTAATATCAAATTTTTCTTCATTATTTGCATGATTAGAATCATAATTTTTTTTATGATAATTCCATAAACTTTTATCTCCAATTTTAAATTTTCTATTTGGTTTTGCTCTATACCAATATACACAATCACTTATTTGATTACTTCTAGATGTATTATCCAAAACCATACAATCATATCCTTCTGTACAAGAATTCATTACTTCACGAAATGTTTCTTTATGTGGAAAAATTCCAAAAAAATTTTTATATAATTTATCTTGATTTTCAATTATATTTTCTCTTAATATAAAAACAAAATCAATATTTGTTCTTAAATCAGGTGGTAAATCCATACAATATTGCATAGTTAACATAAATGTAATTCTCCAATGTCTACCATTCATAAAAATACCTCTTATATTTGGATCTCTAATCATTTTTTTATCATACATACAATCATCTAATAAAACAAATATATCATTTTTAGGATCTTTTTTACTTTTATCTTCTTGTTCTGATATTGTTTTTTTTTGTCTATTAATTACTTGTTGAATTACGTCTTTATTATATTCTGTATGTATAAATATATCAGGTATATGATTTGCATAAAATGCATTACCATCTTCAGTCGCTGATATAGCTATACCTAATGGTATATTTCTACTATGATATAATATATCAGCAACTAGTGTACTTTTTCCTGTTCCTCTTTTACCAATAAAAACACAAGTAGCTGGACCTGCACCAGTTGTTCTTCTTTCTTCAATTAATTTAGGATTAAATTTTTTAATTTGAAGACTCATTAATTAAAAAACTTATTTAATTGTATATTTTTTTTTTTAATTATAAATTTAAACTAATTTTACATTTCACCCCAATAACTTTCTGTTAATAAATCTTCTTCATGTATAGTATAAACATACGCAGAAAATAAACTAATAATAAATGCAAAAATGACAGCAATTATTAAATAATCTATTTGTAAATTATCATTTTTTTTATCATTTACTTTACATAAAATATTATATATTATAAATATTAATATTAATACAATACATATGTTTGTTTTATTAAATTCATAAAATTCAAACATTTATAATATATATATTTTTAAAATATTTAAAATTACAAACGATTATTTAAATTTAAAATTTACATTTTTTTGAGCATTTTCATCATTTCTCCAAATGATGATGCTTCTGTTCCTAATGTAGATTGTGCTTGGTTTAATGCAGCTTGTAATGTGTCTACCAATTGTTTAGATGGTTTAGTAAAGTATGCTTGATATATCCAAACAGCTTGAGAAACCAATAATATTAATGTTAAGCCCCACATAAATCGAATGAAGTTTCTATTTCTATCACATTCTGATTGATCCTTTGAAGTATCACAATTTATATGATTTAATACTAGTCCAAAAGCCATCAACATTAAAACAAGTATAACCAAGCCAAGCACTGAAATTTGTTTTGGATATTTTATCATTAAAGTTATTATTTGTTGCATTTTATATATATATATATATATATATATTTTTTTTTTTTTTTTTTTTTTTTTTTTTTTTTTTTTTTTTTTTTTTTTTTTTTAATTTTTTAAAAGTTTTTTGTTTTTCTTTTAAATTACGATGTAGTCTTTTCATACCATAACTTAATTTAATAGTAACTAATTTATCATTTACAAAATCTATTATATTCATTTATATATTATAATAATATTT
>Ga0070754_10001277_pt1 | contig 20548 bp, 28 predicted proteins | sample VirMetDEL_Sep_01_FD_75181 | JGI IMG/M metagenome (GOLD analysis project Ga0070754, IMG submission 75181) | Aqueous microbial communities from the Delaware River and Bay under freshwater to marine salinity gradient to study organic matter... | ecosystem: Environmental > Aquatic > Marine >... | reverse complement strand
CCAATCTTCATGTACTTATTTTTACTTTTTTTAACGTGTGTAATAAACTGTGGAAACTCCAACACTATTTCATCAACTTTTACCATACAGTTTGTATTAAAAAGTGGGGAGACTAAATCTCCACCACTCTATTATTAACAATTTCTTCCATTTCATCAATAGACGCTGCAAATCCTTGATATAGTGCATCAAGAGACACTTCTTTAAGCTCTTTTGGAACAATTCTATGTTCTGTAAGAAACTCAAATTCTGCGTTATTAATCATACTCTCGATTTGCTCTGCAGTAAATTCTTGATACTCATGTAAAAAAGTATTTACATTTAAAGGTTTTAAACTTCCATCATCATTGTATTCTGCAACACCTACAGGAAGATATTCACAACATCTAAGCTTTCTACCATCTCTATAAGGTACCGCAACTACATGCATAGGATTACAGATACATACAAGTCCTACACCCCCAAAAGCTCCTTGTCTCATAAAGGAAGGATTTCCTAAATGAAGTCCATTACTACATTCTCTGTCAGGACTAGGGTCACATTCTCCTCTATCTATTTGAACAGGCGTACCTATTCTAATATCCATAGTTCTAGTATGATTATCCGTATAAATAGCTTCTCTATCTGTAGCTACAACGTCTTCATTTAACTTGTCCAATTTTCCTACATAGTCAAATGCTTGTTGGTTGTAAGGAGTTTTCTTCCTATTATCCCATAATTTATAATCTCCTGTTTCTTTGTTTTTAAGGACTGAAAAATGTTTAGTTCCTTTTTTCCAAGATTTTACTTTTACTATACTTTCTCCTACAAATAATTCTAAATTATCTACTTGAGCATTTTTCTTTACTGCAACATTTCTGTAAGCAACAAAGTAACCTGCAGGAGTAACTACCATTTTATGTTTGTCTAAGAATCTGTATAAGTCTTCTCTACACTTAGCATCTGGATTTAAAGCTAACAATCTCCAAAAATTAAGCAAGGACTTATAATCTGATTGGTCTTGTTTTTGTGAACGGTACATAAATTGTTTAGCAAGAAATGTAGGCATAGGAATATTAATTCCTGTCATACATAATTGGTCATTTACAATTTCTAATTCTGGATATACTCCATCCTTTACTAAAAGAGCCCATTCCTCTAAGATTTCTATTTCCTTATTAAATTCTAATACCTGTTGGTTTTCATCCTCCTGCTCTTTTAAGAAATTTAATTCTTCTTCACTAGCTTGCATAGTTACAAAAGACTTAAGAAGCTCTACGGCCTTTTCATCTTTAGGGTCTGTATTTTCAGATAATTTATAAAAAGCTGCTGCATCTTCTAAACTACTAAATGTTTTTTGATATTGTTTACCATTAATATAAACAACAACCATACTACCAACTACCATACATTTAATGTCGTAGTTTTCTTCTGGATTTTCTTCTTTATTACTTTTACTGAACGGCCACATAATTAACTGACTTTTTTAAGTTTTGTATAAATTTTATAATCTTCTTCATTTTCTTTTAACCACTTTAATTCTGTTTCATTAAAATTAATATAGAACCAAGTGTTAAGTTTTTTGAACCTTTTAGGATTCTTTACAGATTTATTATATCTCATAATAAGTTCTGCTATTGTATGTATAGGAGTATTAGATTCTAAATATTCTAGAATTTCTAAACCACTAAAATATTCAGCTAATATTTTTACTTGATTTACTATGTTCTTATCTATAACATTATTTTCTAATGCATATGGATAAGCAACAGTATCAATAAAAGTATTAACTCCTAAATAATTCTTACCTATATAGTCTTCTAATTCCATGTTTAATTTATACATAGGTTCGTAAAGGCTGAGTAAATCTACCTTTTTAGCTATATTTAATACGTTTTTGTAATGCTTCTTAATATGATAAGAAGTCATTGTTCGTACAAAAAGTTTAGATTCTTTAGACATCATTTTTTCCACTGACCAATAATTTTTAACATTTTCAAATAATTTTAAATTTTCTTTACTTGTATATCCTATTGTAACTTTACTGTCTATATAATTTTCATTTATAAAACGTTTATTTAGCATAGAACGAATAAAGACTAACTCATCTTTCTGAGTCCTATCTCCTAAAACAAAAAAAGTGTTTCCTTCAAGATTTTTTAGTCGAATACTTGATTTTGAAAAACTACAATATTCCCCTAACTTATAGTAATTTATATACCCTAAATCTTGAATCTTATTAACGTTTTTCTGAGATTCTATAAAATCTTTAGGCACAACTACTTTATCATAGGATTTTGTAAAACTAAGAAGAAATTCTATACCTGTTTTTTGGTATAATTTGATAACTTCTCTCCACTTACTTTTAGGTATATTCGATAATAATCCTATTCTTTTATACCTCCTTAAAGAATCTTCGTTTAATTTAGAAATTAAATATACAGTCCCATTTTCTAGATTATTTCCTATGTATTTATTTTTGTTAGCATAAGGCTTAACATTTTTAGCAAGTCTATATAAAGGAAAACCATTTCTATAAGCTGATTTAATAGTATAATAAGCTTTAGATAATCTTCCATTTAAAATTTTCTTTTTAATAGTAAAATCATCTAGTATTCTATTATACAAACTAATACTCATATCCTCTAACATAGTCCCTACTAAAGGAATAAACTTTGCATTTCTTAAAGACTTAATTTCATCAGCTTCTAATAAATACCCAATATAAAAATTTGTCGAGTCCTCTATTCTAAAAATGGGATTATTATTTTCTGCGTAATCTACATAATCGAATATATTAGTAAATTCTTTAGGCCATTGTTCTCTACAAATATTTTTTATTTCTTCTTTAAATTCTTCTAGTCGAGTCTTAATAGCTTTAATAGTTCTTTCCGTATATTTTACATCTTCTCTAGTTTGAATTATATCTAATTCTCCTATATCAAATTTTAAGGCAAAAGGCATTTCTATAGGACTTATTCCTAAATTATTCCAATCAATAGGATACCCTACTTTACCTATAACTAAATGTAAAAATGCAGAATAAGTACGTTTGTTTTTTAATAAAAATGTATTGCCTCTATATATTTTGTAGTCATTTTCAATAGCATTTTGAGGAGTTTCGAAAAAAACATTGTCAAAATAACATAATTGAGTTTTACACTCGTTAATAAATTTAGACACTTCATTATCTAAATGAGAATTTTCAGTTCTAATACGAATACGTATTCTAGTGCCATTGCCTTCTTCCGTAGGTTGTTCAAATAATTTATCTATTCTAGGAGTCTGTTCCCCTTTTCTAAGTAAATAATTATATTCTACTCCTTCGAATCTCGTCCTAATCTCTACTACTTCTGTATACGACAATCCGCTTTTTGAACCAATTCCAAAGGCTCCAATCATATCATTGGTATTTTCCTTAGTAGATTTAAGATAATTGCTAAAAACGTCTCTAACACGTTCTGGGGACATTCCTACCCCAAAATCTTCTGTAGACCAATACCATCCTGATTCTTCTTTGGCTATTCTTACATGTACAGGCTTTTGTACTCCTACTTCTGCGTGTGCATCAAAACTATTGGATACATATTCTCTTACAACAGCCCCTATAGGGTTTTTGTAAGGGTCTTGTAACATATCCCAAAGTTTATGCATATCTTCAGAACTTATAGCAGTATCATAGCCCTCTAGCTGCAGATTTGATTTAACCTGCACATCTTTTCTATTTTTTATAATCATAATTGTTAATTTTTAGAGGAGCTCCTGCATTATATTTAAAGCTCGCTTTTTACCTACTTCTCTTACTACATCTGAAAAGTCTTTTCCTATATCCGAAGGTAACGTTAATAGGGGTATATTATAGAGAGAGGAAAATTTCTGAGCAAGTCGTATACCTGCTTCATCGTTGTCAAAAAGACAATATACTTTTTTGAACCTTTTCTTATATTCTTGGATAACAGTTTCTTTAACTTTAACAGACTCAGCCTGTAAACCAACTGAAGATATTTCACATACATCGTAAAGACTCATTACGTCCTTTAAAGATTTAGTTATAATAAGTAAATCTCCTGTAGGGGGTAATTGCCTATAACCTTGATGTACAGTTCTGTTAGTATTGTTAATCCATTTGAATTTTTTACTATAAGGTTGGTATATTTTATATGTAACATACCCATCTTTAACTTCTTTGTAAGCATATGCATACCTATCACATTGTACTATTCTATCGTTAAAAAATAGATATTTTATAGGAATTACATTAAACTTTTCTAAGGTACTCTTCCGAATACCAAAACTTTTCCAAAAGTATTTATCTCTTGCCTCCCACTTTCTACTAGTAATACTTAATTTTAAATTAGGTCTTCTTATAACTTTAGTTTCAATCTTAGGTAACTTTTCTCTAGCTATTTCTTCTGTAAGATTGTATACATCAGTAACTACGTCAAAATCACAAGCTATTTTATATAAAGCTTCTCTGTAACCTACTCCAAATAAATTACCTACAAACCTAACAGGATTACCTGTTTCGCCTGTTGCAAAATCATAGTATAAAATATTCCCATTATTAGCCTTTATAATTACAAACGAAGGTATTTCGTCTTGTCTTAAAGGACTAGATATAGGACGACCTAATGTAAACTTTTCTTCTATATAGTATTCAAAAATTTGTTCTTGCGAGATTCTAGAAAATAACGCATTATGTTCTATATAAGGTATTATTTTAAAATCTTTTTTATTTAAATCCCACATATACAAAGAAAAAGAGGGGGTAAAGATACCCCCTCTAAATTAATAAACCAAATAATTAATCCCAACCATCGTCAGTACTAGCTGCAGCAGTAGTTGTTACAGCAGATTGTTCGTTGTCTGCTGAAGGACGTTCCATTAAATCAATAGAACTTGGTGCTAACTTAGAATCATCTAAATTTACAGACATAGGCTCTATAAATCTTGGATAATTTCTAATAATTGGATAATTTTTTACTCCCATAGATGTGCCATAAGTAGTAAGTACTCTTACTGGAACTTTAGGTGCAACTGGTCTAAGAGTAGCCATTATACCATCCAACATTTCTTTACCAGAATTATATTGAGGAAATTTAAAATCTTGCCCCATAAAACATCTAGCAACGTGACCTAATTTAGCCCCGTATTTACGCTTTTTATCAGCATCTGATTCAACTTCCGCATCTGGATACCAAAATCCGATATCTAAAGTACGTCCTTCAGAATCTGCTACCATTACTTTATAATCTGGAGCACGTTCATGGTCACCATCTGCTTTTTTAGTTACACTTGCAGAACAGTTTTCTACTACACCTGCTACTCCTCCATTGAAGACTTTATTACCGCCTTCTTTGACATTAAAATTGTCGTCATTTAAATCCCAACTCATTCGTTAAAATATTTATTTATTAATTAATTAATCCCACTGTACATCAGTGCTCTCTAACTTTTCTTCTTCTTCTTCTAAAGTACTTCCATCTACTTGAGGAATATCTTCAAAATCAGCATCCTCATTACTTTCTTCAATGTTTGAGACTTGCTCTGCATTAGGTTCTTCAATAACTACTTGTTCAGTGTATTCCTCTCCTGCTTGTAATAAACTTAAAGAATATACGTCTACAGAACTTTCTACATTAGGAGCATTGCTCAATACAAAGTCATTAGTAACATCTTCACTTAAACCTTCTATATTTTTTAAAATATATTGGTATAATTTTTTATTACTAAAAGAATGTGGTTTTCCTGTAGTAACTCTATATTGCTCTACTTCCATTCCTGTAGTATTAGCAATATATAATCCTGAATCAAACGAAATAGATACATAGTGATTACCTTCTATTTCTTTGTCTAATCCTAACATTTCTGCAGCTTTGCTGTTAAATACAAACTTTCTTGCAGTTCCTTTCTCTCCTGCTGCAGTCATTCTCATTACTGGAATGTTAGCGTGAAATTCTTTTTTTCCCACTCCTCTTTGTTTTGGTATCCCAAAATTCATAAATTTTAAATTTTAATTATTAATAATTATTGTTTATATACCTGTGTATTCTCTAATCTTTTTAGAGACTAACACTAAATCATTTTCGATTGTTTCTTCTTCAAACATTCCCATTGGACTTTTTGCCGTACTAACTCCATCTGTTTGAGTCTCAAACATATATTTAGCTTTTTGTCCAGGAATTTTATCCACTTTACTAAATAATACTACACTAGCAAATGATTCAATAGACATTTTATCTAATTGTTGGCCTTGAGTGGCAATTTTCCTCATAGTAAATCCTTCATCATTAGTTCCCTCTGTTGGATGGAACATGCAATATACTATAATGTCATCTCTCATTTTAGTATTTATAATATCCATAATATCAAAAATACTTCCACTTAGATTAGCCCATTTTTTAAATCCTGAATCAGCTCTAAAGCCAGCATTCATTACATAATTTACCATAATATGACTCATGGTATCAATAATGACTTCCTTAATTTCAGTCTTTTTATGCGCTGCTTTCAGAAAATTAATTATTTCAGCAGGATTTGAACCTGTAATATAGTTACCTTTTTCCTCGTTATATTTTTCTCTTGCTTTTGGAAAAGGTAAAGGTTTATTATCACAATTTGCCCAATAAGTAGTTTCAGGGTTTAAATTACGTCCCGAAGTGGATTTCCCTGTCCCACTTCGAGAAACAATTGGTACGAAATACGCCATTTTTCTTCTCTTTTAATTAGTATATAAAAATACTGATTTTTTACTTATTATCCAAGGTTTTTCCTTGTAAATTCCATATATATTTTTCAGGCTTTTTAAGACTTACAGGGTGTTTAAATAAAAATTTAGCAAGTTGACTTCCATCAAATTTTTCCATTTCTTTTACACTTTTTCTAAACCTAATTATTACTTCTGATTTAAACAAGTCTTCTCCTTTACAAAACTTATTTAAAAAGTATCTGTCCTTGTCAGTAACAACTGGTTTTTCTCCATTTATTAAAAAGTAGTTCTCATAAAAATACACAGGGTCTTCTTGACATCTTTTATATTCCTCCTCCCAGTATTTATCATTTTGATTTTTTTCTTCTTTCATATAATACAAAATCTTTTTTAAAATCTCTATCGTAATTTTTTTTGATATAATGTTTTTTATAGAAAAGTTTAAAGCCCGTAGACTTACTTCTTAAATAGTATCTGTGTTTTTTTGAAATAGTGTCAGAGTTACCTAAAATTTTACCTTTAAACGGTATAAAATAGTACTTTTTATTCTTATATATAAATCCTTCTTTTTTAATTACATTACGTAATCTACTTTCGGGAATATTATAATATTCAGCAGCATATTTAATACTTATAAAAGTATGTCCTCTAATCAGTTCTACTACTTGTATCATATTTTAATATTAATAAGACATTGCTCCGAAAATCTCCCATACACCATCTCTTTCATTTTTAGCAGGTTTATAATCAATAACTGCTACTTTAGTAGGAGAAGATACAAGTTTTTTAGTGATATGTACAGTAAGAGTAACATCAGGATGTTTGTCTACATATAGTCTAGCTTTTTTAATAGCCTCTGTTTGAGATTCTTCTTCTACAATAATTCTTTTATCCCAAGTCTCAGCTACGTATTTAGTAACCCATTTCCTAGCTCCTTTATTAGGATAATTAGTTACTTGAGTCTTTACTTTATTAGTATTACCAATAGGTTTTTGTACACATTTAGCTATTGCTACTTCATGTTTTGATATATCACTTTCCGCATACCTTTTATCAAATTCACTAGGAGATACTTCTCTTACTCCTTGACAATTGTTCCATCTTCCAGAATATATATCCTGTCCATACTCGCTTTCATCTTCATTTTGTAATTCTTTAAAAGCCTCTTGTAAAGTTCTACCTTGTATAGTAGCAAATCTTTCCATTGTTCCCATTACTTTATAATTTTTTCTTTAATTAATATATTCTTTACTTTCTCAATAAGTTCTTCAATAGTGCCATTATTATTAATAACATAATCAAATTCAGCATTGTCTAAAGCTATTTCAGAAGGATGATTGTATAGTTCTTTGCCTCTTTCAGCATGTTGAAGAGGACTACTTTCTTCAGGTAAATCTGATTCGTATGTATATCTAGGTTTATTAACTCTAATTAATATACCACCTCTATCTTTAATAGCTTGAGCTTCATTAGGAAATCTAACATCTGTTATTATCCAATTAGAAGTTAAATCTTTTCCCCATTCTTCTGCATTTTTGGCTTCAAAATTAGTTCTATAATTAGCAAACAAAGCATTAACCCAAATATTAGGATGGATAATTTCTCTTCCACATTCAGTACCTAATAATTGAAGAATTTTTCTAGGAGTAAGTTTTTCTATATCTACGTGAAAATCATCTGCATTATAATCTAATGTGTATTTTGACAATTCACCTCTTCTAAAAAAATCTGCTTCTTCTTTTGTAGAAAAATATTTTGTATATAATCCAATAACAAAAGTTTTTTGACCTTTTTTAATAACATATTTCCACCACTCTTCTCCAAGTTCTCTCTCTTTAAACTCTCTATCTTCAAGTTGCTTTTTAGTACAACCTAATAGAATACATACAATATCTTTAAGTTTATCTGCGAATTTTTTAATTTCAAATCCACTTTGTATTGTTACATTATGATTTACTTGACCAGAACTATCTAAAGTTATAATATCTTTTTCAGTAAGATTACTTTTAGTCCAAAGTAAATATTGTATAATTTTACCTACAGTGTCTTTACCTGCTCCTATTTTACCGCTTATTCCTATAATCATAATTTCTATTTGTTTTCGTTGTAAAATTTAATAAATTCTACTACTGCTTTATATGTTTTCTTAATATCTCCTATTGAGTCATAAAATTTAAAATTCAAATCATCATTCATTTGCTCAATATGATAAATATCAAGACACTTAGTAACTACTGGCATTAACCAATCCCAAGAGGAATTATATTTTAAGTCGTCTTCTTTTATAACTTCATTGTTTATCACAATTACATTATTTAATTTTGGGTAAATTATACCCATAAACTCTGCAATAAGTTTGTTGTTTTCTGTTGTTTTCATAACTATTTAAATTTTGTTATAAATGCCTTTAAATCAGCATATGTATATGTCTTAACAAGCATATTATGCTCTTCAGCATACTTAATCTCTGCCTGTACACCCTTAGATTGTTCTACTAAATAAGTCCCTTCATCTGGTATAATTACCCAGACTTCATCAGCCCATTCGAGAAATTGAAAATCTACTTTTTGCCAGAAATTCCAATCTGTAGGTAAACCATAGTCCTTTAGAGGATGGCTATGTGTTATAGGAGAGAATACATTATACATTCCTTTAGATTCCTTCATTATAAGAGCAGTTGCTCTAGTTGCCTGGAAATAACTACTTGGTTCTATATTCGAATATGGAATAGCTAGATATATTTTTTTCATTATTCTTTTTTTAATTTTCTATAATACTCATTCACCCTTCTCAATTCTTGAGGTGCTTCTCCTTTTAATTCTTCTGCCGAGGGTAATTGATAAAAATTACCACATTCTCCAATAAATAGCATAGGAGCCTCTTTATTACCTGCACCATCTCTGTTCTTTAAAATACTAAGTAATCTAAATCTATCTTTATATTTAGTAATATCGAAACCATTACAATTAGCTATTTTATTTCTAAAAGGATTATTGATAGCAAGTACAGTATCACTAGCATCGGCTATATCTCCAGAATGTTTTATATCTGAAAGTTTTAATTTCCAATGTTGATTATCTCCTAACCTATCCATTTGAGTGCTAGACCTGTTCACCTGAGAAACTACAACAGGACTAAAATTAAATATATTACGAAACATAATAAGCATTTTCATAACCTCATCTATAGCTGCTTTTAAATTTGGAAACCCCGTAGGATTAATAAGTGCTATATGGTCTATAACTATAAGTGTAATTAAAGCAGGGTCTTTAGGAATATAGTCTATAATAATTCCTTTATCATTTTTTATTACTTGGCCTCTAGATTCTGCATAAGTAAGAATATCTTTATAAAAGTACTTAGTATTAAGAGCATTTCTAAAAAATAAATGCTTTCCAATTATAGTAGCTAATTCTGCTCTATACTTATCTATTAATTTTTTTACAGAAGGCCTAAGTTTAAAATTACCTTTTGAAAATATTTCATTTACATTAGTCAATATACCATACTCCTCCTATACTCTAGAAGATATGTATTTAGCCAGTTGAGTTTCTCCTTTAAGTTCTAAAGAATAGTGAATTACTTCTATATTATGCCTATATCCTGGATTATCTAAATAATATTCTATACCTCCAAATACATAGGCAGCATTAACAAAAGCAGATTTCCCCGAACCTGTTTCTGCAAATATAGTGTCTAGTCTACCCTGTTGAATATTACATACATAGTCAGATAAAGTAGAAAAACGTTTAAAAGGAATACCAGTATTTAACCCTGCCTCTCCTCTAGCTACTTGTTCGTTAAACTTTTCGTTAATGTCTTTTAAATTCATAATTTCTAAAATAAATTAAATGTACTCTGTACATTATTATTTTTTTTATTGTAAGTATATACGGCTACATTTACAGAATTACCAAATCTATTAACTTTAGTTAAAGGGTCAGAAATTATATTATATCCTTCTTCTCTTAAATTAAAAATAATAGCAGATAATCGAGTAATACCGTATTCTTTTATAGCTTCCCAAGAAGTTATTTTTCCATAGGTATATAAATGCCACAATACCGATTCCCTCTGAGTAGAAGGATTTTGGATAATATTAATATTAATTTCTTTCCCCATAATACTTTAAATTTCATCAGCTTGCCAATTATCTTTTTTCTGGGAAGTAATAAATACTTCCCAAGATTCCCACATAGAGTTATTAATAACTCTTTCAAGTTGCGGTAAATAGGCATAAGCTCCATTTTTACTGTTTAAAAATGCTTTAGTAGCATCAATAGCTAATTGATGTGCTTCTAAAGTTTTAACTTTAGTTAAATACTTTTTTTTATGTTTCTTAGCAAGTTCTGAAGATTCTTTTGTTGCTCTAAATACTCTACTGCCAAATTTAATAGGGTATATAGAATACCAATCCCAAAAGTTAATATTAGCACTTTGAACATCCATCAAAGTATTATACTTTGCATCATTTACTTTAGTATTAATAAATTTACAACTTCCATCTGTTTGAAGGAACCCTTTATTAATTAAATCTGTTCGAAGGGATAAGGCTCTGCCTTTTCCTATTACATTAACAATAGTTCCGAAATCATCTTCCTTAATAAGTTTTAATAATACATACTCATCAGGAGTAATATTATACAGAGAGCATTTAGATAAATCTACTTCTATTTTCATCACCACATAATTTTTAAATAATCTGTATATCCTTTTTTCTCTGCATATCCAATATTATCTATGAAAGCATAGTAATCTCCTCCATGATAATATTTCTTCTGCCATCTAGCATAGTATTTAACAGCTTCTTCTAAAGATTGAAATATGATATAACCTTTAGAGTTTTCTTCAGTTATCCAATCTTTATGTCTAAAGCCAAATGGATTGTTATACTTCATAGAACAATATCTACACTGTAACCAACCACTTTCATACATTGCCTGTCTCAGCACTTTATCAGGATGTAAAATATTATGTTTACGTATTAAACTATCCATTAGTGCTTTATTCTTTAACTTATCTTTATATTGGGAGTATCCTAAAGTACTGCCCAATATAAAAACTAAGCATAATAATAACTCTTTCATTATAATTATTTTAGGTTTCTTTAAGAGGAAACTCTAGTATTATACTTATCTATATAATACTGTTTTCCTCTTTTTTCTAACTTTTCAACTTCTACATACACTGTAGTAGTTTTATTCACCTTTAATGGTATTAGTTTACTCAAATCTGGTGAATGTTTTTCCGCAAATTCTATTTCTTTTTGATGTATTTTACGTTTTGCAGCATCTGTTATTTCATTTTCCATTCTTCCCTCCTTTCTAATTTATATTTCTTTATCAAACTTTTCCAAAAATTCATCTATTGAATTTACCCAAGTAGACGGAATGCCCTCTAATCGTTTGTCTAACCACTTTTTCTCCTGTGTATTAGGAGAATATAAATTGATTATAACAGCTTCTTTTCCAGGCACTGCTCTAATTATACGTCCAAGTCTTTGTTTACTTTTAATAAGTGATGAATTACCTGCTGCAATTATTCCTAAAGATATATCTGGAAAGTCAAAACCTGCATCTAACGCCTTAACAGACGATAAAAATTTAGTTTTAGTCCTCAAATCTCTATATCTTTTCATAACTGCTACTTTCTCCTTTTTATTTAACTTACTGTGGTAAGTCATACATTTATCTCCTAATAGTTCAGTTACTTTATCAGCAAAGTCAATAGACTCGCCAAATATTAAACCATACCTATCATTAAAAAAATCAGAAAGTTTTATAATTACATCAAACTTTGCAGTATTATTTATACACGCTACCTTTCTTTTACGAATAGCGTTATAGTACATAGCTGCGTTAGCTCTTTCTTGGTCAGTAGAATCTGGATTAGCCATTATAGCTTTAGCAGCTTGTATAGCTCCATATCCTAATTTAGCAGCACAATGTTTAAATAAATTGTCTGCTTTTTTATAGGCTTTTAGTTCTTCTTCTGGTAAAGGTACAGCAATATTATACACTTTATACGGAGACACCCAGCCATTTTCTAGACAAATTTCTATAGGAATTTCGTCAAATACAGGATACTTATCCAATATTATCTCTTCTTCCCCGTCTCGTCTTTCAATAGTAGCTGTCAAACATAAAGTATACTTACGTTTAATATCTAAACATTGTCTCATTATAGTACCTGGAACAGTATGTGCCTCATCATGTATAACAAAGTCTGCCTCAAGTTTATGAGAATGTTTTGCTGCAGTATTATTAACCAATACTTGAAAGTTCTTTATTTTATTCTTTTCAAAAGTGGCTTCCCATTGGTCTTTTAACTCCTTTAAAGGGACTGTAACAATAATAGAAGAAACAAGACCTCTTTTCACCATTCCTTTTGCAGCTATTACTCCTACAAAGCTTTTTCCAAATCCAGTAGCAGCAATAAAAGTTCCATTGAACCCTACAGCTTCCCATTTTCGACAAACTTCTTTTTGCCTTTCGTATCTTGTTTCATCTATTACCATAATCTTTTTGTTTTAAGTTAATGCTTCAATATTTTACCTTCTTCGAAATCTACTAATACATATTGATAATAATCAACATATTGGCCTGCATTTATGCCTGTAATAAAATTACTTATCAATTCTTCCATATTATCTCCCTCTACTCTACTATCTTCTTCAGCAAGAGCGTCTATATATGTACTAATATCTTTATTATTATCCTCAATAATTAAAATTCCGTATTTCATATTTTCATAAAGTTTTATCTATAAAAAAGAGAGTGCATTACTGCACTCCCCTTGACCAAACCAAAGTTCGATTAAGAACTTCATACGACACTCACGCAGTCGCTTCTCGTTTACTTAAAACCAAACTACTAAACTTGATTAATAAATAAAATTTGCCTACTCTATCACGTTTTCGGCTTCCCGTAAAAAGTTTGTGGCACTCTCGCCACCCGTCATACCTCCTTTGTATTGTTGTTAATCCTGGGCCGTAAAGCGGTATCAAAAACCAGTATATTTTAATGTGTCCAATGGTCTGTTATACAAGGCTCTGCTTTCAATTTTATTATTGTGCAGAATTTTTCACCTGCTCTTTCCATACATTCTTTAGTTAAAGCAGCCATTTCTTCAGCCATATCTTTTGGACACTCAATTAATATTTCATCATGAACCACATTAGGCATTAATACAATATCTAATAGTTCACGTTCCCTTAGTTCTTTAAACAGATAAATACCTGCTAATTTAGTAATTTCTGCCGAAGAACCTTGAATAGGATAATTTAAAGCTATTCTTTCAATAGCTCCTTTCGTTTTAAAATGTTCCCTTACTTCAGGTAAAAGTACATTTTGAAAATGCTCACTTTGAGCGTCTTTATGCATTCTGTAATTTTCCCAATACTCTCCGTCAAATTTACGTCCATTCTCTAACCATTGATGAAAATTATCTGCGTACCATTTTCTATTACTAACAGAATTAAAAGTTACATAGCCATTTTTAATAGCTTTAGTTTGTACGTTTTTAAAATATTTAGCTAATCCAGGAAATGCATTAAAATAAGCTTCATATACTTTATTACCTTCTGCTCTACTAATACTTAGATTATCAGCAATAGTACTTCCATCCCCACCATAATTAATTGCAAATCCAGCAGCTTTAGCAATCTGTCTCTTATCTTTATGCTTCTTTTTAATCTCTGATAAAGGTAAATTTGCTAATTCAGGAAATATCTTAGATGCAACAAAACTATGCATGTCTCCAAGTCCTTCTCTATAAAACTTAAGTAAATCCCTATCTTTACTAAAATTTGCAAGAACAATTTGTTCTTGTCCAGAATAATCTGCTACAATTAATGTATAATTAGGTTTTTGAGCAGTAAAACAACTACGAGTTCTTTCTTCTGAAGGTATATTCTGTAAATTAGGTTTAGGTTTAATACGCTTCTTTTTATTGCCTTTTCTACCGCAAGATAATCTACCTGTTTCCATTAATTGATTAAACTCAGTATGTATTCTACCAGTAGTACTAGCAATAAAATCAAAAAAATTATTTCCGTAAGTAGATACACTTTTACAAGCACTTTGAAATTCTAAAAACAAAGGTATAATATCAAATTTATCTTTTTGAGGAGTAATAACTCCTGCATCAATAGAATCTTTTATTTTTCCAGAATCTTTATCAAATACTTTAGTATTTATACCTATCTTAATAAATAATTCAACTACTTGTTTAGAAGAAGTCCATTTAATAGTAGTTTCTGGCCCATTTACTTCTTTAAATAAGTCAAGTTGAGGTGCAGTATTAATCCATTCAGGATACTTATCAGCATGGTTTAATAACCAAGCATCTAAAGCTTTTTCAGCATTAGTTTTTCTTTCATTATCTTCTGTACATTTTATTTTCCATTTAGAGCTGTCTAAATAAAAACCAGAATATTCAATATATGCTAAAGTAAGTACATATCTATTTTCTAAAGATATTGCTTTGTACAAGTCTCTTTCTTTAGCAAGTTGTAACTGCTTGGACATAATAGTATGTAAGTAAGCTACATCTTCTGCAGAATATACAATTACTCTAGAAGATAATCCCTCTCTATGTATATTACCTCTAACACTTTTATCTAAATGCTTTTTTAAATACCTATATACACAAGCATCTAAACTTCTTGGGTGATTAAGTATACCGTTAGTAAGTACTTTTTCAGCTAATAAAGTGTCAAATATTTTAGTAGGAAATATTCCTTTAACATATAAAAATCTAAGGTCAAACTTAGCATTATGCATTATAAGAGTTTTAGTTTCAAGCAACTCCTTATATACATTAATATTTACTGTAGAAATATCTACTACATATTGATTATTGGTGTCTCCCATTTGGATACATAATAAGGTATCCCCATCTAAAGCCTCGAAACCAGTAGTTTCTGAATCATAAGCTACTTTCTCTAAATTATTAAGATATTTTAGAGATTCTTCTACTGAACATATAGAATATTTATGTGGTTTAAAAGCAGAAGCTTGATTAGTTACTAAATATCTCATAATATTAAAATAAAAGAGAGTCTAAGTTCTCTTATAGTTTTACTTAAATTTTATTAACAATTCTTCATATTCTTTAATTGTAGATGGTGCACTGTCTACTAAATGTAAAAAAACCTGCCTAAATAGACAGGTTCTTTAAAGAAAAAGTCTATTATAATAATAGACTTATTTAAAAATTTACATACCCGTAGGCATTTGAGGTAATTGAGTATTATCCTCAATTTTAAAAGATATACTAGCTTCTGTAGTAATTAATGTTCCTGCTACAGATGCAGCATTTTCAATAGCTACTCTAGATACTTTTACAGGGTCTATAACTCCTCTTTTAATAAGGTCAGTCATTTCATCTTCTCTAGCATCATAGCCTATATTACCTTTAGCCTTTTGTACTTCATGTAATATTACTTGTTCACTTCTACCACAATTAGCTACAATATTACAAAGAGGTTGTGTAAGAGCATAAGCTATTATATTAAAACCTATCTTCTCCCCTGCAGTAGTTACCTTTGTAGCACCTTCTTCAACGGCTTTAATTGCTCTAATGTAACCAGTACCTCCACCAGGAATAATACCCTCTTCTAAAGCTGCTCTAGTAGCTCCAACTGCATCATCTACTCTGTCTCTTTTTTCCTTTAATTCTACCTCCGAAGTTGCCCCAATAGTAAGTGCAGCTACTTTACTAGTTAAATTAGCAATACGCTCATCATATTTTTCTTTGTTGTACTCCAAATCATCATGTTCTCTCTGAGATTTTAAAGAAGTAACTCTAGCTTCAATAGCCTCTAAACTACCTCCAGCATTAATTAATACTGTAGTATCTTTTTTAATTTCAATTTTTTCAGCAGTACCAAAACAGTCTGCCTCTAAATCGGCTGCTTCTGTATCATCATGTTCAGACAATAAAGTAGCCCCTGTAGCTATTGCAATATCTTGAAGTAATGCCTTTCTATTATCCCCAAAAGAAGGGCCTTTTATAGCAGCTACTTTAATATTACCTTTAAGTTTATTCATTACAAGGTTAGATATTACTTCTGATTCAAAATCATCTGCTATTACTAAAATAGCTCTACCTTCTTGTGCAGCTAATTCTAATATTGGCAACATTTGGGACTCCCAATCTGCAATTTTTCTATCTGTGACAAACACAAAAGCATTGCTTAAATGAGCTATCATAGTATCAGTATCAGTAATGAAATAAGGAGACATATAGCCTCTTTTAATTTCCATACCTTCTATAAGACGAAGACTTGTATCTACACCTGCAGATTCCTCCACCGTTACAATTCCGTCTCTACCTACTTGTATAAAAGCATCTGCAATAATTTTTCCTATTTCCCTATCATTATTAGCAGATACAGTAGCTACCTCTTCTATTTGACTGTCTTTAATCTTAACACCAATTTTCTTTAAATGCTCTACTACAATTGCAGTAGCTTTGGTAATACCTCTTTTAATATCTATGGCATTAACATTTTTATTAAGATACTTAATACCTTCTTGGGCTATTGCTTGTGTAAGTACAGTAGCAGTAGTAGTTCCATCACCTACTACACCTGCAGTATGTGCTACAGATTTAACTAAATCAGCTCCCATATTTTCTACGGGGTCGTCTAGTTCAATTTCTTTGGCAACAGTTACTCCATCTTTAGTAGCATGAGGATAGCCAAATTTTCTATCTACAATAACACATCTACCACTAGGGCCTAATGTTACTTTTACAGTATCAGCAAGTTTATTTACACCTGACACTAATTTTTCTCTAGAAATTTCTCCTAAATTAATATCCTTTCCCATTTATTTCTTCTTTTTTATTAAGTTAGCATCTCCAATTCTCATAGAAATATATTCAACTCCTCCTATATTTACTACTCCTGTTAAATAATTAGGAAAATAAGCAGTATCTCCTACAGATACATCTTCTTTTAAGCTTTCTCCTACTACTACAATATCGCCAGTAATTACTTCTCTACTAGTACTATTGTTTCTTTTAGCAGTTTCTAAGCCACTTTTAGTTTTCTTTTCTTTTTCCTTGTGGGGCAATACAAGAATTTTATCCCCATAAATGTAATGGTCTTTATGTAATTCCATTTTTCTTTTTAATTAAAAATATTAATAATTCACTTCTAGTATCTGTTTCATATTTACCTTCTTTTTTAAATATGTGGGGCAAATTTACACCACCGCTTTCAAAAGCATAGGCAATAAAACTTTTTCTTTCGTAATTATATTGAATCTTCGGTAAATACTCTTTATAACCGTCATAGACTAAAATTTCTCCTATCTCACTTGCCGTAAAAGCAGAACAAATATAAGATAATTCTGCAGAATTTTTAAGTTTATCAGCATCAGTTCTAGTTTTTAAGTAAATTTTATCACTTCCTCTTCTTTTTAAATAATAAAGAAGAGAAGTTTGCTTTACTCCTAAATCTTTTAATTCTTTGCATTTATCAAAGCTGCAAACGCTCTTCGTAACATCCTTCATATTCTATTTCTCTGTTTAATTTTTCGTAATCTTCCATTACGAAATGCATTTGGTAATTATCAATATCTTCTTTAGTACATTCTACATTAAAAACATCTTGAATAAGAGCAGCTAATTCTGCATTATTCTCGTAACTATAATCTAAATCTATAGTTCTAATGTACAAGCCAATTACTGCAGGCTCTAATTTAATTAAAGTTTGTTTCTGGGACATAGTGTTTATTATTTAATTAAAAAAAGAAACCCCTAGTCAATTAAGACTAGGGGAATTAAAAATTGTTCTTAAGTACTATCTAAGAGTTTCCTCTGTCTGTAGTACTAGATACTAACATATAAGGGATACCTAAAAAGGTCTTATATGTTTGTATCGTAGTTAAAAAGAACGATTCAGAACCACATTTTACGTAGCCTGAACGTATATAAGTTTTAACATCAAACATAATTCAAAAATTTAAACAAAATTAAACAACAAAAATTAAATGCTACAAAGAATCAGCAATATCATTTGCTACTCCTTCTTCTGTGTAACTTTCATACTCAGCCTTAATAAACTTATGATTAGCATGTCCTTGTATAAGCGTAGTATGTCTATAAATAGGTTTTAATTTTCCATCAACATCTCTACCCTTTATTAATCTATTATTAGCAGGATTTTTTTTAGGTTCTTGTTTTAAAGATTTAGGATGTTTTGTAAAGTTTTCTACTACTTGGATAGATACTTTACATCCAAATATATCATCTGCACAAATAGGTTCTCCTTTTTCAGAATTATCAAAAGGTATTTGTTTAAAATGTTTCTCGGCTATATCTTTTCTAAAAGAAAATATAGTAACCACTCTTTGAGTATTAAAGGACTCATTACCTTGAGCCAAACTAATAAGATTTTGCGGTGTGCCTTGTAAGTCTCTAGGAATTTCCTGGATAAACTGTACAGCCACTTGATTAGGATTATGGGAATTTATCCACGCTTTTCTAATATATACCCTACCGTCTAGCAATGCTTCATTAAGTGTCATATTAATAAAATTTAAAAGGTTAAACAATAAAAGAGGGGTAACTACTCCCCTCTTTCCTAACTTAAAACTACCATGTATAAACTAACACTATGGTATAAAAAATATCGTTTTTTTAGTTTGTCTATCGTACAAGTTAAACTTGTTACTAAGCCAATTGTAGTTAATTTCATAATATAAAGTAGTGTCATACATATCATTTACATACATGGTGCCCCCTATAGTATCTTTTTCTATAACGTCAAAAGTCATACTATCTAATTTTACATGATAATCATGAACTAATTTATATTCTTTTAAAGTTTGAAGTTTAAGAGTACCTCCTTCTATATAATCTATATGTCCATAACAAACATGTAAACTATCGTCTTCTAAATACTTTTCATATGTAAGAGTTGTAGACTCCTGCCCCCTTACAATTACTCCTATTAAGAGTAAACTAATAATTAATAGGTTTTTCATAATAATTTGATTTTAACAAATTATAAAAACAAACAAAAAGAGAGCCACTTTGGCTCTCTTAATGTTACAGTAACTTCTAGTCTATTTCACGAACACTTCACCATAATAAAGGTATAGACCAATGGCATTTGCTACTACAAATACCCCACACACTAAAATAGTGTACAAGCTTTCTTTTTTTGCTTTCATAATTTAAGGTTTAAAAGATTAATAAATAAAAGATAAAAAAATAAAAAAATAAACATCAATGTTATTTGGGAAACATTGCATCCCACATAGCAGGTGTAATACCTGATATTATAAATTCTCTTTGTTCTCTTGACAACATAGGAAATGCTTCTTGTGCATATTTACCATTTCGCCAATCAATAAAGTCTTTCAAATTTACTTTTACTGAGTACTCTTCTTCAGTAATTTCACATATCCTTTTTTTAACTATATGAGAAGGGCCTTCTTGCACCCATTCACATACTGCATCTGGATTAATCATATTTACAAGTTTTAAGTTAATAAAAAAGAGGTACAAATTGTACCTCTTATTTTGTGGAGATGTTGGGAGTCGAACCCAAGTCCATAAAAAGTTTATATTAAGTTTTTATTACAGTTTAGTCATTTTAAAGATAATGACATCTATAGGACTAATCTTAGATTAGTGCTCCACCACCTAGTTTAATCTAACTAGAAAATTATTATAAACCAAGTACTGCTTACGCAGTCACTAATACAGGTACCTCCTGCGTAGGTGCAATAGATTTAACTACTGCTTCAACATCAGCTTTTCCTCCTAGAGAATCTCCTGATACTTTAAATGTGTTTCCATTTAAGAAAATTCACCACGTTGTTAAGGGAGTCTACTCCCACT
>Ga0070754_10001274_pt1 | contig 20562 bp, 30 predicted proteins | sample VirMetDEL_Sep_01_FD_75181 | JGI IMG/M metagenome (GOLD analysis project Ga0070754, IMG submission 75181) | Aqueous microbial communities from the Delaware River and Bay under freshwater to marine salinity gradient to study organic matter... | ecosystem: Environmental > Aquatic > Marine >... | reverse complement strand
GGACGGGCTTGGCCCAGCCGAAGATCGGCCCGCCGAACAGCGCCAGCGCTCCGGGCACCAGCAGCGTGCCGATCGGGTCGACATGGCGGATCGGGTTGAGCGACAGCCGCCGCTGTTCCTTGGCGGTGGGATCGCCCAGCGCCAGCGCGACCCAGCCATGCGCCACCTCGTGAAACACGATGGCGACAATCAGGCACGGGATGAGAATCACCGCGAGAAGAAGCGTTTCGGTCATGGCAGGCTAGATAGGGTGCGCCGGACTAACCCGCCAGCGGTTCGCCGGGATAGGCACCGCCCAGCTTGTCCACGAAGTGCCGGCGGCACAGCGCGACATAACGGTCGTTACCGCCGATTTCGGTCTGGGCGCCTTCGCTCACCGCCCGTCCCTCCGCATCGACACGCAGGTTCATGATCGCCTTGCGCCCGCAATCGCACACCGCCTTCAGCTCGACCAGCGCATCGGCAATGCCCAGCAGCGTGGCGGAGCCGGGGAACAGTTTTCCCTGGAAATCGGTGCGCAGCCCATAACACAGCACCGGAATGTCCGCCGCATCGGCCAGCCGCGCGAGCTGCCATACCTGCGTTTCGGACAGGAACTGCGCTTCGTCCACCAGCACGCAGGCGACCCGCTCCTCCCCATGGTCGCCCAGCACGCGCGCTTCGATATCGGTTTGCGCGTCGTAGCGATGCGCTTCGCTGGCCAGGCCGATCCGGCTCGAGATCGCACCGAAACCCGGCCGGTCGTCGAGCGCAGCGGTCCACAGCGAAACCCGCATTCCGCGCTCGTTGTAGTTGAATGCGGCCTGCAGCAGCGTGCTGCTCTTTCCCGCATTCATGCTGGCATAATAGAAATAGAGCTTGGCCATGCGCTGGCCCTAGCCCCCGGCGGCGTGGCTGTTAAGAAGGGCGTCACATGCGATCGGGGATGATCGCCCCGACGAGAGACGACAAGAGATCAGGGAACTTCGATGGCTGAAGCGACGACAGCGGAAAACACCCAGACCGGCATTCTGGGCTGGGTCGAGCGGACGGGCAACAAACTGCCCGACCCGGTATTCATCTTCTTCTACCTTATTATCGCGCTGGTGATCGTATCGATCGTCGCGGCGCTCTCGGGCGTGTCGGCCTTCCACCCCACCGCCATCGACGAAGCGACCGGGTCCGCGCTGCGGATCGACGCGGTCAGCCTGCTTTCGCCCGAGAACATCCAGCGCCTGTGGGTCGAAATGCCCGCCACGTTCACGCACTTCCACCCGCTCGGCTACGTGCTCGTCGTGATGCTGGGCGCGGGCGTCGCGGAACGTTCGGGTTTCTTCGCCGCCGGCATGTCGAAAGCGGTCAAGAGCGCGCCCAAAGCACTGCTCACCCCGGTGGTTGCGCTGGTCGCAATGCTCGGCAACCATGCTGCCGATGCGGGCTATGTTGTGCTGATCCCGCTTGCCGGCATCCTTTTCGCCGCCGCCGGGCGCCATCCGCTGGCCGGGATCGCCGCCGCATTCGCCGGCGTATCGGGCGGTTTCTCGGCCAATATCTCGCCCGGCCAGCTCGATGCGCTGCTGTTCGGGATCACCGAGGAAGCGGTGGGCGCGAGCGCGCTGGATCCGCTGTGGACTGCCAATATCGCGGGCAACTGGTTCTTCATCAGCGTGATGACCTTCGTGTACCTGCCGATCATCTGGTATGTCACCGACAAGATCGTCGAACCGCGGCTCGGCCCGTGGAAAGGCGGCGCGACTGCCGGCGCGCAGGCCGACGACATGAGCCCCGATCCCGCCGACGAAAGCGGCGCGCTGGCGGCCAAGGGGCTGCGGCATGCCGGCTATGCCGCGCTGTTCGTGGTCGCGCTCTGGTTGCTGATGGTCTTCGCCCCGGGCACGCCGCTGGTCGACGAAGCCGCATGCGAGGCGGTCCCTGCGGCAGATTGTTCGATCCATACGCAGCTTGCGCCGCTTTACCGCAGCCTCGTCGCTGCCTTCTTCCTGCTGTTCCTGCTGACCGGCTGGGCCTATGGCCGCGCGACCGGCAAGATCAGGTCGCACCGCGACCTGGTCGAGATGATGGCCGAGAGCATGAAGGACATGGGCTATTACCTCGTGCTCGCCTTCGCCGCTGCGCATTTCGTGGCGATGTTCGGCTGGTCGAACCTCGGCCTTATCAGCGCGGTGCATGGCGCGGCGGCGATCCAGTCGACCGGCCTGCCGCTTCCGCTGGTGCTCGGCCTGATGGTGCTTTTCACCGGGCTGCTCAACCTGTTCGTGGGCTCGGCAAGCGCCAAGTGGGCACTGCTTGCGCCGATCCTCGTGCCGATGCTCATGCTGCTGGGGATCAGCCCGGAAGGCGCGACCGCGGCGTACCGCGTCGGCGACAGCGCGACCAATATCATCACCCCGCTGATGGTCTACTTCCCGCTGATCCTGGTCTTCGCGCAGCGCTGGCAGAAGGACTTCGGCCTGGGCAGCCTGACCGCGATGATGATCCCCTATTCGGTCTGGCTGCTCATCTCGGGGACGGTGCTGATCGTGCTGTGGTTCTACCTCGGCATTCCGCTCGGGCCGGATGCGCCGGTCGGCTACATGCTGCCGGAAGTCGCCGCGCCCACGGCGCCGCTCATGAATTGATCCATGCGTTCGTCATCCCCGTCAGCGCGGGAATGACGAACCGCAGGTGCATGGAACCCCGGGCGCGCGCCTAGTCGTCGGTATCGTCGAGGTCGCGCGCGACCTTGGGGTCGGACAGCAGCTTTTCGATCCGGCTGGCTTCGTCGAAGCTCTCGTCGGGCTGGAAATTGAGCCTGGGGGCGAATTTCAGACCGAGCCGCTGCGCGACTTCCTTCTGGAAGAACGCGGTGTTGGTCCGCAGCGCCTTGAGCACCTGGCCCTCGTCTTCGCCGAGCAGCGGCTTCACATAGGCCTTGGCGTTGCGCAGGTCGGGTGTCATGCGCACTTCCGTCACCGCGATGTTGCTGGCGGAAAGCACGTCGTCATGCGCCTCGCCGCGCGCGAGCAGTTCGGACAGGATATGGCGGACCCGCTCGCCCACCTTGAGGACGCGGACCGATTGCTGTTCGGGAGTGGAGTCGTTTCGGGCCATCAGGCAAGTCTTTCGGTAAGTCGCTTGAGCGATCGCATGTTGCGCGCCGTGCCCTGGCAGCCGAGGCGGCGCTCGATAAAGGCGGCAGTCAGCTTGCTGGTGCCGACACCGTTCACATAATCGATATGGAGTGCGCGTGTTCCGGGGGCGATCCGCTCGTCCCCGCGCCCGGCATGGTCGGCAAGGAGCCGTTCGAAGCGTTCCGGTCCGGGCTGCGCGGTGAGAAAGTGGACGTGGACGAATTTGTCTTCGCCCGTGCCGGAGAAGGGATTTTCCGCGATCGCCGCTTCGAGTTCGGCGGCGCTGAGTACCAGTGCGAAGGTATCGACGCCCAGTTCGCTGCGCACGATATCGGCTATCCGGTCGGGCAGTTCCTTTTCCAACACGCTGGTTGGCGGGTCGAACAGGATATTGCCGCTGGCGACGACGGTCTCGACATCGGCGAAGCCGTGCCTGGTCAGCGCGCCGACCAGATCCGCCATCGTGATACGGTTGCCGCCGACATTGATCGACCCGAGCAGAGCGAGATGACGCCCCATCAGGCGGACCCGCCCGGGCGCGGCGTGGGGATCGCGGTGCTGGTTGCGCGGGCGAGCAGCTTGCCCGTCTCGTCGAACAGTTCGCCTTCGAGGAAGATGACCTTGCGCCCGCGGCGGATCACGCGGCCTTTGCCGATGACCGGCCCCGCCATGACCGGCTTTAGCAGGCTCATCGAGATGTCGAGATTGAGCGGCGCTTCTTCGTGGTCGGTGGCCCAGACATGCGCCCAGCCCATCACCTCGTCGAGGAAGCCCGCGACGAGCCCGCCCTGCACGCTGCCGCGCGGGGTGATGAAACTGTCGGGCGCGTGGAAACGCAAGGTGATTTCCTCGCGGTCCTTGTCGAAATGGTCGAACTCAACGCCCAGCAATTTGGCGTGCGGTGCGCCGAGGATGGCATTGTCGGCCATCAGTCGTCCTTTCCCGGCAGCGGCGTGGGAATGGCGCTCGAAGTGGCGCGCACCAGCAGATTGCCATCCTTGTCGAACAGCTCGCCCTCGAGGAAGGCGACCCGTTTGCCCAGCTTGAGCACGCGTCCCCTGGCAGTGACGGTTTCCATCGGGACCATGCGCAAATAGGTGAGGTTCATATCGAGATTGAGCGGCAGGCGCTGCTCCGCCGCACCGAAGCGGGCTTCGGTAACGGCAAGCAGCGCCCCGCCCATCACTTCATCTAGGAACCCCGCGATGAGGCCCCCCTGCACCGCGCCGCGCGGGCTCGCGAAGCTCGGCGGCGGGGTGTAGCGCGTGGTCAGCTCGCCCCGCTCCACATCGAAGGAGACGAAGTCGCTCGCCATCAGCTCGGCCGATGGCGAACGCCTGCCTTCGTGGATTTTCGCCATCCGTCCTCAGCCCCCGATCACAGCGTGCGTTCGCGCTCCTCGACTTCGAAGACTTCGAGCTGGTCGCCCGCCTTGATGTCGTTGGTATCGGCCAGCACCACGCCGCATTCGAGCCCGGCGCGGACTTCGTCCACGTCGTCCTTGAAGCGCCGCAGCGACGCGATGGTCGTTGCCGAAACGATGACGTCGTCGCGCGTGAGACGGGCGAACAGGCCCTTGCGGATGACGCCTTCCTCGACCAGCAGGCCGGCGGCCTTGTCCTTCTTGCCCGAACGGAACACTTCCTTGACCGCGGCACGGCCCACGACATGTTCGATCCGTTCCGGACCCAGCTCGCCTGCCATCTCCTTCGCGATTTCCTCGGTCAGGTGATAGATGACGTCGTAATACTTCATCTCGACGCCGTCGCGCTTCACCAGTTCGCGCGCCTTGGCGTTGGGACGCACGTTGAAGCCGATGATCGGCGCGTTCGAAGCAGCCGCCAGCTGGACATCGCTTTCGGTGATCGCACCCACGCCGGCGTGCAGCACGCGGACCTTGATGAGATCGTTCGACAGATTGTGCAGCGCGGTCGTGATGGCTTCCACCGAACCCTGCACGTCGGCTTTCACCAGTACGGGGAACTCGACCACATTCGACGCGAGGTTGTTGAACATCGTATCGAAGCTGGTCGGGGCCAGCGCGGTGCGCTTCTCGGTTGCCTTTTCCTGGCGGTATTCGGCGACTTCGCGGGCACGCTGTTCGTTCTCGACCACGCTCAGCACGTCACCGGCCGACGGCACGCCGCCAAGGCCGAGGACCTCGACCGGCATCGACGGACCGGCCTTCTTGATCTGCTTGCCCTGGTCGTTGACGATCGCGCGGACGCGGCCGCTCTGCGTACCGACCACGAAGGTGTTGCCGCGCTCCAGCGTACCGCGCGTGACGAGCACGGTGGCCACCGGGCCGCGGCCCTTGTCGAGCTGCGCTTCGATGACCGTGGCCTCGGCCATGCGGTCGGGATTGGCCTTCAGCTCGAGCAGTTCGGCCTGCAGGCTGATCGCGTCGAGCAGCTTGTCGAGACCGGACTTCTCCTTGGCCGAGATTTCCACGTCCTGCACATCGCCCGACATCTTCTCGACGATCACTTCGTGTTCGAGCAGACGCGTACGGATGTTGTCAGGATTGGCTTCGGGCTTGTCCATCTTGTTGATCGCGACGATCATCGGGACGCCCGCGGCCTTGGTGTGATTGATGGCCTCGATCGTCTGCGGCATGATGCCGTCGTCGGCCGCTACCACCAGCACCACGATATCGGTGACATTGGCACCGCGCTGGCGCATCTCGGTAAAGGCGGCGTGACCCGGCGTGTCGAGGAAGGTGATCGTATCGCCGCCCTTCGTATTCACCTGGTAGCTGCCGATATGCTGCGTGATGCCGCCGGCTTCGCCCTTGACGACATTGGCGCCGCGCAGGGCGTCGAGCAGGCTGGTCTTGCCGTGGTCGACATGGCCCATGATCGTGACCACCGCGGGACGCGGCTTGAGCGTCTCGGGCGGATCGACGTCATCGACATTGGCGATGTCGACATCGGCTTCCGAGACCTTCTGGATGTTGTGGCCGAACTGGTCGACCAGCAATTCCGCAGTGTCCTGGTCGATCGTCTGGTTGACGGTCACCATCATGTCGAGATTGAAGAGTTCCTTGACGAGATCGGCACCCTTTTCGCCCATCCGCTTGGCCAGTTCGCCAACCGTGATGGCTTCGGGGACGATGACGTCGCGGACCTGCTTTTCGCGCGGCTTCGAGGGGCCGCCCTGCATGCGGCGTTCCTTCTCGCGGGCGCGCTTGAGCGCGGCGAGCGAACGCGCGCGGCGTCCTTCGTCCTCGTTGAGGGCCTTGTTGACCGTCAGCTTGCCGGCGCGGCGCTTGTCCGGCTTCTCGGCAGTGCGCGCGGTCTTGTCGTCCTTCTTCTTGCGCTCGGGCTTCTTGGGCTCGGGGCGCGCAACCGGGGTGAAGCGGCGCGGCGCCGGCGACGGGGTCCCGGCAGCGGCCTTGTCACCCGCAGGCGTTTCCGCCGCGGTTTCGCCAGCAGCCACAGCGGGTTCTTCCGCGGGCTGCTGCGCCGGCTTCTGCGCTTCCTCGGTAGCGGCCTTGGCGGCCTCTTCCTCGGCCTTGCGCTTCTCTTCGGCGCGTTTCTTCTGTCTTCGGCAGCCTGGCGGGCCTGCTCTTCCTCGCGCTTGCGTGCGTCCTCGCTCTGGCGCAGGCGATCTTCCTCGGCCTCGCGCTGCAGACGCGCGACGCGTTCCTGCGGGGTTTCGTCGGCGGGCGCAGCCGGTTTCTTCGGCGCAGCCTTCTTGGCCACCGGAGCCGGTGCCGGCTCGGGAGCGGGCGGCGGAGGCGGCGGGGGCGGCGCAGCAGGCGGGGTTTCGCCGGGCTTCACGAGCTTGCGGCGGCGCTTCACCTCGACCGCGACCTTGTTGGTGCGGCCGTGGCTGAAGGTCTGCTTGACCTCGCCCGGCTGAGCACCCTTGAGGGTCAGCGGCTTGCGGGCTGGTTTCTTGTCGTCGTCGCTCATTATTGCTCGTTTCTCTCGTTCGTCTCGTTCAGTTCGTCATCCGGCGCGCATACGGAGGCGCGCCGCTCAGCGGTGGGCAGGTCATGCCCCAGATAGTGCATGAGGCGCGTCAGCGGTTTCATGACCCTCGCGACCGCAGCATCATCGGCCAGCGCCAGATGGACGACATTGTCGCGGCCCAATGCCACAGACAGAGCGCTCCGGTCCAGTGGCAGTTCGAGACCGCGCTCGCCCGACCCTTCCGCATCGCGTCCCACGCGCCAAGCCTGGTCGAGCTTCTTGCGCCCGTCTTCGCTCGCATCATTGGCATGCAACAGCATGGCCACTGAGCCCCCGCGCGCCGCTTCCGCGATGCGCTGGGTGCCCAAGATAAGGCTTCCAACGCGCATTTCGAGCCCCAGTCGGTCGAGCAGCACGCGAGTCAGCGCATCCTCGACCATCTGCGGCAGCGTTTCGGGCAATTCCAGATCGCCGGTCTTGAACGCGCGCGCCAGCGCTCCCTTCAGCTTGCCCGAGGCCAGCGCCGCTGCGAATTCCGCGCGCGGGGCACCGGTCCAGGCGCCGCGTCCGGGCGCTTTTTCATGCGCATCGGGCAGCACCAGTCCGGCAGGCGAAACCGCCAGCCGCACGAGTGTTTCGCGCGGGGCGGTCTCCCCCGAAAGAATGCACCGCCGTTCGGGCTCGGAAGCTTTCCGTGCCTTGGGCGTGCCAGCGATGTCGGACGTCAGGCGCTCATTGGGTGGAGTCCGCATCGGCGGCCTCCTGCGTGTCGGTCGCTGCGGCAGGTGCCGGGGCTTCCTCTTCGTCGTCGAACCAGTGCGCGCGGGCAGCCATGATGATCTCGTTGCCCTGCTCTTCGCTCAACCCGTATTCGCCCAGCACGCCGGCCTTGTCCTGTTCGCGGACCGAGGGGCGGCGCATCGGCGGACCGTCGGCATTGTTGCGCCGACGCGGGGCTTCGCGCTTTTTCTGGATCAGCTCGTCGGTGGCGAGATCCGCCAGGTCGTCGAGCGTCTTGATACCCGCCTTGCCCAGCGTCACGAGCATCGCTTCGCTGAGGTGCGGCAGTTCGGCGAGGTCGTCCTCGACGCCCAGTTCGCGGCGTGCCTCGCGGTGCGCGGCTTCCTGGCGGTCGATCGCTTCCTGTGCGCGGTTCTGCAATTCGCCGGCCAGGTCTTCGTCGAAGCCTTCGATCGCCGCCAGCTCGTCGAGCTCGACATAGGCGACTTCCTCGAGTTCGGCGAAGCCTTCGGCGACGAGCAGCTGCGACAGCGTTTCGTCGACGTCGAGCTCTTCCTCGAACATCTTCGAGCGCTCGGCGAATTCCTTCTGGCGCTTTTCCGAGGCTTCTTCCTCGGTCATGATGTCGATCTGGTTGCCTGTCAGCTGGCTGGCGAGACGCACGTTCTGGCCGCGGCGACCGATGGCGAGCGACAGCTGGTCATCGGGAACGACGACTTCGATGCGGCCCTCTTCCTCGTCGAGCACGACGCGGGCGACGGTGGCCGGCTGGAGCGCGTTGACGATGAAGGTCGCGCCGTCATCGCTCCACGGGATGATGTCGATCTTTTCGCCCTGCAGTTCCTGCACGACCGCCTGGACGCGGCTGCCCTTCATGCCGACGCAGGCGCCGACCGGGTCGATGCTGCTGTCGTGGCTGATCACGCCGATCTTGGCCCGGCTGCCCGGGTCGCGGGCGGCGGCCTTGATCTCGATGATGCCATCGTAGATTTCGGGCACTTCCTGCGCGAACAGCTTGCGCATGAAATCGGGATGCGCGCGGCTGAGGAAGATCTGCGGGCCGCGGTTGTTGCGTTCCACCTTGGTGATCAGCGCGCGCACGCGTTCGCCGACCCGCGCGGCTTCGCGCGGGATCTGCTGGTCGCGGCGGATCACGCCTTCGGCACGGCCGAGGTTGACGATCACATGGCCGAACTCGACCGACTTGATCACGCCGGTGATGACTTCGCCCGCGCGGTCCTTGAATTCTTCGTACTGGCGCTCGCGTTCGGCATCGCGGACCTTCTGGAAGATCACCTGTTTCGCGCTCTGCGCGTCGATACGGCCGAGATCGACCGGCGGCAGCGGATCGACGATGAAGTCACCGACCTTGGCGTCGTCCTGCAGCTTTTCGGCGGCCTTGAGATCGATCTGCTTGAAGTAGTCCTCGACTTCCTCGACGACCTCGACGACGCGCCACAGGCGCAGATCGCCGGTCAGCGGATCGAGCTTGGCACGGATGTCGTTTTCCGCACCATAACGGTTGCGGGCAGATTTCTGGATCGCTTCTTCCATCGCCTCGATGACGATCGCCTTGTCGATCATCTTTTCCGAAGCGACCGAGTTTGCGATCGCGAGGAGTTCAGCCTTGTTGGCGGAAATGGCACTGGCCATCAGTCGTCTGCCTTTTCTTCGTCAGGAATGTCGGGGGTTTCGACAATTTCGTCGGCACCGCTCGTGTCGAGCGGCTGGGTGGCGGCAATCAGTTCGTCGGTCAAGACGAGCTTCGCCGAATGGATCTGGTCGCGGGGGACCGTAACGAGCCCCTGCTTGCGGTCTTCGATGGTGACGATGTCGCCGTCGATGCCCTTGAGTTCGCCGCGCAGGTTGCGCTGGCCGTCATAGCTCTTGGCCATGGAAATCTTGGTTTCGTGCCCGGCCCAATTGGCGAAATCCTTCGCCCGGGTCAGCGGCCGGTCGATCCCCGGGCTCGATACTTCGAGGTGATAGGCCCCGGCGATCAGCACATCGCCCTGCTCTTCGAGCGCATCGATCCGATCGGACACGCGGCGCGACAGGGCCGCGCACTGTTCGATCACCAGTTGGCCCGTGGCGGGATCTTCGGCCATGATCTGGAGCGCCTCGCCGCCGTCACCGGCTTCGGACGGCATCATCTTGACGCGCACGAGCTCGAATCCAAGGGCCTGTGCCTCGGGTTCGATTACTTCGGTCAAGCGGTCCAGGTCGGCCATGCAGTCTCCAATACGCGCCCCATGCGACAATGGGGTTTCGTGCCGGCCCCTCGCGGCGCCAGCCCCTCCAGTGTCGCGACAATGTCGGGATGCCCAGCCAGATAGGCGCGAGTCCTGCGAAAAGCAAGCGGTAAGCGGGAAGCGCCGAACAGCACGCGATTGCAACAGCTTGACGGGCGCCCAGCCGGCCCCGCACCGGTCAGTCGTCGTCGGTCAGGCCGTGCTTCTTAATGCAATGGCGCAGCTGGTCGTATGTCAGGCCGAGCGCCTTGGCAGTCTGGCGCTGGTTCCAGCGATGCTTGCCCAGCGCATGCTCGACGATCGCGCGCTCATGCGCATCCACCGCTCCGCGCAGGTCCGCGACGAGATCGAAATCGGGCATGGCAGGCGCGGCCGTTGCAGCCGACTGCTGCGCCGGGCTGTCCTTGAGCGGGCCCGGGCCGGCGGGTTTCCACGGGCTGTCGAAGGGATCGAAAACGACGTGCCCGATCGGCTGGTCCCAATCGTCCCAGCGATAGATCGCGCGTTCGACGACATTGCGCAATTCGCGCACATTGCCCGGCCAGTCGTGCCGTTCGAGCTGGTCGGCGACATGCGGCGCGAAACCGGGCCAGCCTTCCCAGCCGAGTTCGGCGGCCATGCGGCGTCCGAAATAATCGGCCAGCACCTCGACATCGCCTTCGCGCACGCGCAGCGGCGGCAGGGTGATGACCTCGAAACTCAGCCGGTCGAGCAGGTCGGCGCGAAACTCGCCCTGCTCCGCCTTGGCCGGGAGGTCCTCGTTGGTCGCGCCGACGATCCGCACGTCGACGCGCATCGGGCGGCTTGATCCGATCCGCGTAACCTCGCCATATTCCACCGCGCGCAGCAGCCGTTCCTGCGCACCGGTCGACAAAGTGCCCAGTTCGTCGAGAAATAGCGTGCCCTTGTCGGCTTCCTCGAACCTTCCGGCGCGCGCCTTGGTAGCACCTGTGAACGCGCCCGCCTCGTGTCCGAACAGTTCGGCTTCGATGAGCGTTTCGGGCAAGGCGGCGCAGTTCATGACGACCAGCGGTTCGTCCCAGCGGGTGGAAAGGCGATGCAGGCGTTCGGCGATCAGTTCCTTGCCCGTTCCGCGCTCGCCCACGACGAGCACGGGCCGCCGCATCGGCGCCGCCCGGCTGGCCCGTTCGACCGCATCGAGGAACGCTCCCGACTGGCCGACAAACTGATTTCCCCGCTCCATGACCAAGAGATAGGAATATTTCCCAATGCTTGGCAAGAAAAACCAACACGCCATTTGATGTATCTGCAAAAACTCCCGCTATCCTCCCGTTTCCGGGGTTTGGCACACCGCTTGCTTAACCTAGGACAACAGCAATTGGCCCACCGGCCCCAAGGGAGGTAACCCACAGATGTACAACCGCAGCTTCTTCCGCAGCCAACTTGGACAGGCCGCGATCGCCAGCATCGCTGCGATGGCCACCTTCGTCGTACTGAGCTCGCAGATCGCGGTGACGACGCCCACGCCGGTGCTGGCCGCATATGAACAGGTCGAGATCGCATGACCCTGCCCCCCGATCATGATCCCCTAGGGCCGGAGCGGCAGTCCCCCGAAAACCGCCGGGACAACGACACCGGCGACGCTTCGGCCCGCCCTCGCTTGTCGCGTATCGAGGAAGAGGTAGAACGGCTGCGCCGCTCGCCAACTCCGACGCGCGACAGCGGACGGTCGAAGGGATCGGACTTTTTTTCCAGTGGAGCACCTTTAATGGGCATTTTCAGCCGCACCCGCGATATTATCGCTGCCAATTTCAACGACATGCTCGACAAGGCGGACGACCCCCAGAAGATGATCCGCATGATCATCCTCGAAATGGAGGAAACGCTGGTCGAGGTCCGTGCCAGCGCCGCGCGCACGATTGCCGACCAGAAGGAAATGCACCGGCACACGGTCAAGCTGGACAAGCTCCAGGCGGACTGGGGCGAGAAGGCGCAGCTGGCCGTGTCCAAGGATCGCGAGGATCTTGCCCGCGCCGCGCTGGTCGAGAAGAAGAAAGCCAGCGACATGAGCGAGCAGCTCAAGCAGGAAATCGCCGTGCTCGACGATGCGCTGCGCGCCTACGAGCAGGACATCCAGAAGCTGCAGAACCGCCTGCGCGAAGCCCGCAGCCGCCAGACCGCGATCGCCGCGCGTCTCGAAAGCGCCGAGAACCGCGTCAAGCTGCGCAGCCTGATGACCAACGAACGCGTCGACGATGCACTCAGCCGCTTCGACCAGCTCGAACGCCGGGTCGATTATGCCGAAGGCCGCGCCGATGCGCTGAACATTGCCGATCAGTCGGACAAGCCCAGCCTGTCAGATGAGATCGCCGCGCTCGAGGGCGCCGATGCGATCGACGACGAACTCGAACAGATGAAGAAGGCGCTCGGCAAGGGCAGCGCCGGCAAGGAGGACTGAACCCATGGAAGAGATTATCATCATTCCCGCGATCTTCATCGGGCTTCCGTGGATCATCCTCCACTACATCACCAAGTGGAAGACCTCCGCGACGATCACCGGCGACGACGAAGCGCTGCTCGAGGAACTCTACAACCTCGCCAAGCGGCTCGATGACCGGATGGACACGGTCGAACGCCTCGTCGCCAGCGACAACCCCGAATTCCGTCCCGCCCGCATCGTCCACGACAGCGAACAGGACAACCAGCAGCTGCGCGAACTCGAACAGCTGATTGCCGAGAAAAAAGGAGCCAGCCAGTGAACAGCCCCCGAACGACGCTTTACCGCGACAAACAGAACGCGAAGCTCATGGGTGTGTGCTCGGGCATCGCGGATTACACCGGGGTCAACGCCTTCTGGGTCCGGCTCGGCTTTCTCGGCCTGACCTTCATGACCGGCGGATCGACGATCCCGTTCTACTTCATCGCCGGCCTGCTGCTGAACAAGAAGCCTGCGCACCTCTATGTCGACCGCGAAGAGCAGACCTACTGGCAGCGCGTGCGGCAGAACCCCAAGCGTACCGCGCGCGAAATCCGCGCCCGGATGAAGGATGTCGACCGCCGCCTGGCCGAAGTGGAAACCTTCTACGTCAGCAACAACCCGCGGCTGACCGCCGAGATCGAACGCCTCCGGTAATCCGGCGACCGACACAGGGCGAGCACAAGCAATGTTCGACTGGGCCTATCTCATTCCGCTGGCGCCGTTCCTGATCGGCGGGCTGGCAATCTGGACCCGCCACCAGCACAAGATGGCAGAGATGCAGCTCAGCGCGACCGCCGAGAGCACTGCCGAAAAGGCCGCCCAATATGCCAGCCGCGTGGGCGATCTCGAAGAACGGGTCCGGGTGCTCGAACGCATCGTCACGGACAGCGGCTACAACGTGGCAACACAGATCGAAGCCCTGCGCGACCAGCGCAGCGTGGAAGCGACCGACAGCGGAACACCGCTCGATATGAAACAGGGAGAACACAAGTCATGAATTGGGGTGGACCCGAATTCGTCATTGCCATCATCGCGCTGAGCACTGGTGGCTGGCTGATCAACAACTGGATCCGTGCCAAGCACGGTTATTCGCTCGAGGATGAATGGGGCGGCAAGACCGAACGCAGCGACACGGCGGAAACCAAGGCGCTGAAAGCCGAGAACCGCCAGCTGCACGACAAGCTCGACACCATGCAGGACCGCATGGTGGTGCTCGAGAAGATCGTCACCGACCGCGGCTATTCGCTGCATGACGAGATCGAGGCGCTACGCGACAAGCCGGCAAGCGATGCCGGCGTGCCACTGAACCTCAAGCGCGGGGAGAAAGCGTAATGGAAAAGGCTATGCTGGTTGAGGCCTTGGCCCCGTTCTTGGCAGTTGGCGTTCTGTGCATTTCGATTGCCTGGGTCACGACCACTTGGATGCGGATCAAGAACGGCTACCCGCTCGAAAACAGCTGGGGCAAGTCGGTCTATCCCAAGAACGACCAGGCGGTCGAACGGGTGAAGCTGCTCACACAGGAAAATGCCGAACTCCGCGCCGAACTCGGTTCGGTGAAGGACCGGCTCGGCAATGTCGAACGTATCGTCACCGACAGCGGTTATCACCTTACCCATGAGATCGATCGCCTTCGCGACACGAAGGATGCCAACTGATGGATGCCGACCTGCTTCTGATCTTCGGTTTCGTGCTCGCCATCCTGCTGATCGTGCTGACCTTCGGTACGCTCGCAGGCAACCGCAGCCGGGCCCACAAGTTGCAGAGGCTCAAGCTGGAAGCGCGGATCGCCGAAGCCAAGGCCGGACAAGCGGCCACGGGCAATACCGAACATCGCCAGCTGGAAGAACGCATCCGCGTGCTCGAACGCATAGCCACCGACGGCAATCACGCGTTGGCATCGCAGATCGACGAATTGCGCGACCTGCAGGAAATCGAGGTCCGCACCATGCCGCAGGGAGCGACCCGATGAGTTTCTGGACCGCCATTGTCGCAATCGTCGCGATTGCCACGATCGCCGCCGTCATGCGCGAGCGTTACCGGGCAATGGGACGCATCGAACGCGGCCGGCAGCAAGAGAGCGAGGATCGTATCTCTGCCGCCGAGAAACGCGAAGTCGAGGAATTGCGCGAACGCATCAAGGTGCTCGAACGGATCGCAACCGACAACAATTCGCTCGATGCACGGCAAACCAAGCAGATCGCAGCCGAAATCGAAGAACTGCGCGACAAGCAGTCCGATTGAGGCGGCGAGGTTCAAGGAGGACATGAGGTTATGTTCGAACCGACTTTGATAATCGCAGGCGCAGCGCTGGTCGGCCTGACCATCGTGGCCGCCGCCCTCCTGCGCGCCTGGCAGGGCTGGCTGGCGCTCAAGCGCGAGGAGCTGGACCGCCACCCCGCGGCCGACCGGCCCGACAGCGGATCGACGATCGGCGCGGCGCGGATCGAGCTGGCCGACCTGAAGGAACGGATCAAGAAACTCGAAGCCATCGCCAGCGGCGTCGACCTGTGACCGTGGTCCGCACCGACGCCGCGCGCGCCGGGATCGGCCTTGGCAGTGCGATTGCGGTGGCCATCAGCTGGAGCCTGCACGGCTCGATCGTCTGGGCCGCGATCCATGGCTTTTTCGGCTGGTTCTACGTGCTCTACCATGCGCTCACCCGGCCCGGCGGCCTGTTCGGCTAAGCCCGATGGACGCCCGCAGGCACGCCCGCTAAAGGCGCGCCATGCGCACACTTTCCGACATTGCCGAAGAATACGAGTTCCTCGAAGGCGACGAACGCTATCGCCTGCTGATCGAACTGGGCCGCGAACTCGAAGCGATGCCCGATGCCCTCAAGACCGATGCCACGCTGGTGCGCGGCTGTTCGGCACAGGTGTGGGTCTATCCCACCGGCGAGGCCGACACATTGCACTTCCTGGCCGACAGCAACGCTGCGATCACCAAGGGGATCGTCGCGCTGGTGATTGCCGCCGTCCAGGATCGCCCTGCCCACGAAGTGGCGGCCATGGACGTGGCTGGCGCGCTCGAACCCTTCGATCTCAAGAACCAGCTGTCGAGCAATCGCACGCAGGGCGTGCCGAACATGATTGCACTCGTCCGGGAGCACGCGGCGCGAATCGCGGCCGGGTGACTTGAAACGGCCGCTCTACAAGGGCCTCGGCTTCCTTGCCGTCGGGCTTGGCGCCGTGGGTGCGGCCCTGCCGATCATGCCGACCGTGCCTTTTCTCCTCCTGGCAGTCTATTTCTTCGCCCGGTCGAGCCCCGAGCTCGAGCAGAAGATCCTCGATCATCCCCACTGGGGGCCGCATGTGAAAGACTGGCGCGAGCGCCGTGCGATCAGCCGCAGGTCGAAGACCATGGCGATCGGCGCGATGGCCACTGGCGCGGTCTTCACCTGGTATACGCTCGGCCATCCCTGGTACTGGATTTCAGCCGCCGTGCTGGTGATCTGCGGGAGCTGGATTGCCACGCGCAACGAATAGGCCGGCGGAACCGCGCGCGCCCCGGCCCGTTGATGACCCGAACGACGGGAGGGACGACAAAAGGACATTTCCCATGGCAATTCTTATTCTTATCGCGACCATCCTGCTGCCCCCGCTCGGCGTTGCCGCCAAGCACGGGCTCGGCAAGACCGCGCTGATCAATCTGGTGCTGACGCTGCTGGGCTATATCCCCGGCCTGATCCACGGATTGTATGTAAACTACGCCAAGTAAGACCGCACACGGCGGACTGGAAGCGCCGGGGCCTCAGGCTCCGGCGCTTTCGCGTACGATGGCGATGCCCGCTTCGCGCTGGCGGCGCAATTCGGCCTTGAGTGCTGCCGGGCTGCGGGCGAAGACGAAGCCGAAGCTGACCCCGCCTTCCTTGCCGATCGTGGCATGGTGCAGCTTGTGCGCCTGGACCAAACGCTTGGCGTAACCGCTCTTGGGGACCCATTTGAAGTAGCGCTGGTGAACCAGCCCGTCATGCACCAGCGTGTAGATGACGCCATATGCCATTATGCCGAGCCCGATCCACGTGGCTGGCCACCAGGCCCCCTCGCCCATCACCCATTCGCTGCCCAGCGCGAACATCGAAATGCTCATCGCCGCGCCGACGACCGCATAGAGATCGTTTTTCTCAAGCAGATTGTCGTGCGGTTCGTGATGGTCGCGGTGCCAACCCCAGCCGAAGCCATGCATGATGTATTTGTGGCTCGCCCATGCGACCCATTCCATCGCGACCACGGTCGCCAGAACGATCAGTGCGGGGATGAAAACGGCCATTGCGTGAATATAGGAGCTGGCGCGCGGCAGGCAAAGGGCGGTCGGCGCTTTAGCTGCCGGTTTGCACCTTCGGCTTGCCGGGCAGGCCGAAACAGGTTTCGGCGACTTCGCGGCTGATTCGTGCCGGTCGCAGGCTCTTGGCATCGATGCAGCACCACATGCTCTGCACTTCGGCCAGCACGTCTTCGCCGCGGCGAATCACCGTATTGTAGAAACTGCGCGCGCCGGCGATCTTCTCCAGCACGGTTTCGGCGATGACATCATCGTCGAGAAAGGCCGGGCGGCGATAGGTGATCTCGTGCTTGAGCGCGACCCAGGCCTTGCTGGCCACTTCCTCGGCTGGGGCGAGTTTCTGCCAGTGCGCGAGCACGGTGTCCTGCACCCAGTTGAGATAGCGCGCGTTGTTCACGTGCCCCATGAAATCGATATCGTCCGGGAGGACCTCGATCGGAAAGGTGAATGGCTTTGCTGACATTCATGTCAGTAGAGCAGGGAAAGGTTAAGTTTGGAAGACTCTTGTTTTGCCTTTTTGCGCAGGTGGGCTTCCTCCCGCACATTCCCGGGCCATGGGCAACACACCGCGCACGCTTTACGAGAAGATCTGGGACCAGCATGTCGTCGAACAGCGCGACGATGGCACCTGCCTGCTCTATATCGACCGTCACCTGGTTCACGAGGTCACCAGCCCGCAGGCCTTCGACGCGCTGCGCCTGGCCGGACGGCAGGTGCGCCGTCCCGACCTGACGCTGGCGGTCCCCGACCATAACCTGCCCACCACGCCGCGGGTGGCCGCGGATGGTTCGCGGCTGCCGATCGAGGATGCACAAAGCGCTGCCCAGCTCGCCGCGCTCGAAGGCAACGCCCCCGGATTCGGAATCGATTACATCGATGCGGTCGCGCCCGAGCAGGGCATCGTCCATGTCGTCGGCCCCGAGCAGGGTTTCTCGCTGCCCGGTGCGACCATCGTATGCGGCGACAGCCATACCGCCGCGCACGGCGGCATCGGCGCGCTGGCCTTCGGGATCGGGACCAGCGAGGTTGAACACGTGCTGGCCACGCAGACGCTGCAGTTGCGCCGTTCGAAATCGATGGAAGTCTGCGTCGATGGCGCGCTGGGCCCGGGCGTCACGCCCAAGGACCTGATCCTGCATATCATCGGCGTCCTCGGCACTGCCGGGGGCACCGGCCATGTCATCGAATACCGGGGTGAGGTGTTCCGCGAGATGAGCGTCGAAGGCCGCCTGACGGTCTGCAACATGAGTATCGAAGGCGGTGCCCGCGCCGGACTTATCGCCCCCGACGATATCGTCTTCGACTACCTTCGCGGCCGCCCCTATGCGCCGCGCGGCGACGATTGGGACCGCGCAGTCGCATGGTGGCGTTCGCTGGTGACCGACGATGGCGCGGTGTTCGACAAATCGGTCGTGATCGATGCCGCCGACATCGAGCCGACGGTCAGCTGGGGGACCAGCCCTGAGGATGTCGTGCCGGTGGGCGGGACCGTGCCCGAACCCGCCAGCTTCGCCGACCCTTCCAAACAGGAAGCCGCGCGCAAGAGCCTCGATTACATGGGGCTGGAACCCGGCATGCGGATCGAGGACATCGCGGTCGAGAACGTCTTCATCGGCAGCTGCACCAACAGCCGGATCGAGGACCTGCGCGCCGCGGCGCAGGTGCTCGAGGGCCGCACCAAGGCGCCCAATGTCCGCTGGGCGATCGTCGTGCCCGGTTCGGGACTGGTCAAGCGGGCCGCCGAAGCCGAGGGACTCGATCGGATATTCACGGACGCCGGTTTCGAATGGCGCGAACCGGGCTGTTCGGCCTGTCTCGCGATGAATCCCGACAAGGTACCACCCGGCGAACGCTGCGCATCGACCAGCAACCGCAATTTCGTCGGCCGCCAGGGGCCGGGCGCACGCACCCATCTGGTCAGCCCGGCAATGGCGGCTGCCGCCGCGGTTACGGGGCGGCTCGCCGATGTGCGCAAGCTACCCCTTGCCAAGCGAACGGTGGCTGACCATTGAGAACCGATGACCAAGAAGCTTTCCGGAAAAGCCGCCATCGTCGGGGCCATCGGCTCCGCCGCCGTTGCCGCAGCCTTGCTCTATGCGAACAAGCGCAAGGAAAAGAAGAACGGACCGCGCCAGCCGGGCCCGATCCCTTCGGGGGAAAATCCCGAAACCGATTGAGCTCACACGTCGCTGGGGGGAGAGCCATGGCGCCGAAATCAGGATTTGGGACTGCGCCACGCGTGGCGGGGGCCGTGCGATGAAAGCCGTGTCCACGATCGAAGGCCGCGCGATTCCGCTGGGGCTGAAAAATATCGACACCGATGTGATTATTCCCGCGCACTGGCTGAAGACGGTCAGCCGCGAAGGCCTCGGCGAAGGCGCGTTCGAGACGATCCGCGCAACCCCGGGCAACCCCTTTGATGTCGAGGATTTCGCGCAGGCGCCGATCCTGATCGCGGGCGACAATTTCGGCTGCGGATCGAGCCGCGAACATGCCGCATGGGCGATGCTCGACATGGGTCTTGCCGCGGTAATCGCGCCCAGCTTTTCCGACATTTTCGCCGGCAACGCCTTCAAGAACGGAATCCTCGCGGTCGAATTGCCGCAGGAACATGTCGACCGCCTGCTCGAAGTCGCGAAAGAGCAGCCGATCACCATCGACCTCGAGAACCAGGTCGTCACAACGCCATTCCAGGATCGCTTCGCATTCGAGATCGATCCGTTCCGCAAACGCTGCCTGCTCGAGGGACTCGACGAGATCGGCCTGACGCTGGGCAGCGAAAGCGCGATCACGCAACACGAACAGACGCGCGGGGGCGCCCTGCCCTGGCTCGACAAACCACAGAGGAGAGAAGCAGCGTGAAGGCAGTCCTTTCAAAGGAAACCGGCGGACCCGAAACCCTGGTCGTCGAGGATATCGACGCCCCCACCCCCGCCAAGGGCGAAGTGCTGGTCAAGGTCGCTGCCTGTGCCATCAATTTTCCCGACACGCTGATTATCCGCGACATGTACCAGTTCAAGCCGCCCCGCCCGTTTGCTCCGGGTGGCGAGATCTCGGGCACGATCGAGGCACTGGGCGAGGGCGTCGAAGGCTTCGCCGTGGGCGACCGCGTGATGTGCGGCATCGGCAATGGCGGGCTGCAGGAAAAGGTCGCGGTGGCGGCCGAACGGCTGTTCAAGGTACCCGAGGGGATCGACCTGGTAAAAGCCAGCGCGCTGCTGATGACCTATGGCACCACGATTCACGGCCTGAAGGACCGCGGCGACATCAAGGAGGGCGAAACCGTCCTCGTGCTCGGAGCAGCGGGCGGCGTTGGCCTGTCGGCGGTCGAACTGGCGAAGGCCTATGGCTGCCGCGTAGTCGCCGCGGTTTCGACCGAGGAAAAGGGCGCAGTCGCCAGGCAGCACGGCGCCGACGAAGTGGTCATCTATCCGCGCGCGCCATTCGACAAGGACACTTCCAAGCAACTGGCGAACGACTTCAAGGCCGCCGTCGGCCCCAATGGCGCGGATATCGTCTATGACATCGTCGGCGGCGATTATTCCGAACCCGCACTGCGCGCGATCGCCTGGGAAGGCCGTTTCCTCGTGATCGGTTTCCCCGCCGGGATCGCCAAGATGCCGCTCAACCTCACCCTGCTCAAGAGCTGCGACATCCGCGGGGTGTTCTGGGGCGCCTTCACCGCGCGCGAGCCGGAACGTAACCAGCGCAATATCGAAGAGCTGTTCGACCTGTGGAAAGCGGGCAAGATCAATCCGCTGGTCAGCGAAACCTATCCGATCGAACGCGCGCATGAGGCCATCGCCAAGCTCGAAAACCGC
>Ga0070754_10001270_pt1 | contig 20606 bp, 17 predicted proteins | sample VirMetDEL_Sep_01_FD_75181 | JGI IMG/M metagenome (GOLD analysis project Ga0070754, IMG submission 75181) | Aqueous microbial communities from the Delaware River and Bay under freshwater to marine salinity gradient to study organic matter... | ecosystem: Environmental > Aquatic > Marine >... | reverse complement strand
GTAACCTTCGCCGCCACCAACGGATCATCTACGCTGGTTGTCAACGATGTGGCGCACGGGGCAGTGGAGGGGGACTTTGTCACTTTCTCCGGCGCGGTCTCTATGGGCGGAAACATCACTGCGGATGTGCTGAATCAAGAGTATCAAATAGACCTGATTATTGATGCCGACTCGTACAACATAACCGCCAAAGACACAAGCGGAGCCACGGTCACGGCCAATGCCAGCGATACTGGCAACGGCGGAGGAGCTATTGTCGGCGCATACCAGATCAACACTGGCACCAACTTCTATGTGGACAGCACGGGATGGGGCGTAGGAGGCTGGGGTATCCCCGCTTTTGGCGAATCCGTTGATCTGACGGTATCAAACCAGCTCCGATTGTACAGTCAGGATGCTTTCGGGGATGACCTGATATTCAACCCAAGGGCTGGTGGCGTTTATTACTGGGATGAGAGCAATGGCGTTTCGACGCGGGGAATACCCCTCTCGTCACTTGGGGGCGCTTCAAACACCCCGACTGCGGCATTACAGGTCATGGTGTCCGATATAGATCGGCACGTTATTTGCTTTGGGTGCAACCCGCTTGGGTCGTCCAGCATCGACCCACTCCTGATCCGTTGGTCAGATCAAGAAAATGCGGCAGATTGGACGCCAACGGCAACTAACAGCTCTGGCGGTCAGGTGCTGTCAACCGGCACCACTATCGTTGGTGCAATCAAGACCAGACAAGAAATACTGATATTTACGGACGTGGGCATACAGGCGATGCGGTTCGTCGGCGCCCCGTTCATTTACTCGTTCTCTCCGGTGGCAGAGAACGTCAGCATGATATCCCCAAAGGCTGGGGTAGCGGCGGCTGACGCGGTCTTCTTCATGGACCGAGAGGGGTTTTATGTTTACCGAGGCGCGGTACAGCGCTTACCCTGCTCGGTACTGGATTATGTGTTTTCTAATTTACAGTTCGACCAGAGATTTAAGATATACGCAACCACTAATCCTGACGATTCTGAGGTAACATGGCACTACCCGGTTGGTGACGCCAGCGCAGACATCACCAACTACGTTACATACAACTATTTAGAGGATAACTGGACAATCGGAACGCTAGATCGCGGGGCGTATATCCACGCTCCCACGAAGGAGTATCCGGTTGCGGCGTCAAATAACTTGTCAGACATAAACGACAATTACCTGTACTTGCATGAGTTCGGGCATAGCGCTGACGGGGAGCCTTTGAACGCATTTGTAGCTTCTGGGGGAATTGGGCTGGGTGATGGCGAGTCGTTCTTGGCAATGAGGCGTGTGATACCGGACTTCACGTTTCGGGGCACGACCTCCGCCGCAGACCTGTCGATGGAGATTCTGGGCAAGGATTTCCCACTCAACACAGAGACCGTGCTTGATACGGCCTCCATCAACAGCTCAACAGGGCAGTATCATTTACGGGCTAGAGCAAGAGAAGTGATTGTCAAGATCACCACAAACGGCGCGGAATACGGCTGGACGCTTGGTGACTTGCGCTTTGATATACGCACGGATGGTCGCCGGTAATGCCTAGATATACAACACTACCGGTAGCGACCCGCGAGTACGAGCAACAGAATGAGCAGGTTGCTCGCAGGACAATAGAGCAGTCCTTGCAGGACATCTCCAGCACGGTAGAAGGCAATACAAATAAAACCAACAAAAACTCATCACTGGCCCTGCGCCGGTTCCAGTTCTTGTTGATGGGAGCGAGCAGTGGCTGACATAATCAAGGTTCTTGGTCAGGTAGCTCCTGCGGCAACGACGACGACAACGCTGTACACGGTGCCGAACCTTAATCAAACCACTGTTAGCTCGTTGGTTATCTGCAACAGGACAGGAGGCTCACTGGCCTATCGCGTGAGCGTGCATGTTGCGGACGCGGCAACTGACGACAAGCAATATCTGTACTACGACAAAACCCTTGCGGCAAACGAAACATTCTCTGCCGTTCTGGGGCTAACTCTCAATCAAAGCGACGTGGTCAAGGTGTATGCAAGCAACACCGGCCTTAGCTTTAACATGTTTGGTGTAGAGACAAGCTAATGAATCGATATCCAGCAAAACCAATGATGGACGAAATGGCAAAGTATGGCCGTTATGGCGATACCATGCTGGTTCATATGAACCCCGTGGAAGTAGCGGGTATTGCGTCCTTGGTTCCCGGCGGTAAGCTGACCACAAACCCCGTTACAGGACAGCCAGAGGCGTTCCTGCCCTTATTGTTAGGCATAGCGGCCAAAGGGTTGGGCCTTACCGCTTTGGGGACGGGCGCTCTTGTTGGGGCCGGGACGGCGGCTGTTACAGGCGACCTCAAGCGCGGCCTTCTGTCCGGACTTACCGCCGGATTCGGGGCCGGGATCGGCGATGCTTTGGGCGCGGCAGAAGCCATTCCCAGTGAAATCGACGTTGGCATTGCGGACATAATAGAGGGTGCCGGCGACATCCCTGCCGGAGAGGCGCTGGCTCAGGCTTCTCAGGCTGGACAGCTTGCTGACATGTCTGCTACCGCTGGGTCTTCTCTTGGCGGCTTCGGGGAAGGCATAGAAAGTCTGCGATCTACTGTTTCCAATGCGCTTCCCGAGGCCATGCAGTCTGGAACTGGTCTTGGCGAAACTGCAAGCCAGACCCTCGGCCTGTCGGGGAATGTCATGGGGGCTGGAGTTACCGCTGGGATGGAGGCTCAGATGCTCGCCCAGCAGGACTTTGAGCGTCAGCAATCGGCTATGCGAGAAGAGTCAGAAGCAAAGCGCCGTCAGGCATATGACGACCTGCAAGGCGCATACGCGGCGGCACAGCCATTCGCCCAGCGCGGTTATAGCCCATACCGTTCAATGATGAGCAGAAACACGCCCCCGCCCATGTATGCGGCTCAGGGTGGTGTTGTACGCATGGAAGAAGGCGGGGAGGCTGAAAGTGACCGCACATACGACCCAGCGGCGCTTGCGGCTTATTTGAAGCAACTGCAAGACCTTGGTTTTACGGGTTTTAACTTTAACTACATGGGCCAAAATGTAGACCTTTCTAGCCTTGACCCCGCCACTATGGGGGGAGGGGGCGGCGGCACCGATACGGGAGTAGATCTGTCGCAATTTGACGTAACGCCCACCGAAAAAGAGCTAGAGATTCTAGAAATGGCTAATCGGGGGCTGATCCTTGGCCACAACGGTCAAGCAATCTTGGAAGGTTATTACAACCGACTTAACGAGGCTAATCGAGGATACCTAGAGGCGACCGGCCAGACTTTAAGCCAGTCTGGCTTAGACACGAACAATTTAAGTGCCGCGTTGGCGAAGGCTGGCATCCCCGGATTTTCCGCTGTTGGCGCTGGGTTACAGCCCGGATACGGTGGACTAGACCCGGTAACCATACAGAAAAACCTTCGCGGTGGGGTTTCTGTTGCTCCTCCAAAGGACTACATGCCGGGCTTTGAGCCTGAGTTTAGCTACTTCCAAGCTGATCCAGATAGGATTGTCACCCCAACAAGACAGTATCGCCCAACCATAAACCGCTTCACTAATTACGGCACGGACTACTTCGATCCAGTATTGGACAAGCAGGCATATCAAACGCAGTTGGAAGACTACTACAGGACACTCGGCACCTACGAGCCAAAAGACGTGCCTGTCGTCACTCAAACAGGTACAACCCCGGATGATCCCACTCAAACTGGCACTGGTGTGGGTCCACAAACCCCCGGTGGCGGTGGTGAGACGATAAGCAGGGCTTATGTCAATGAACTTTACCAGCAGTTGTTTGGTCGGGACGCGCTTGATGCAGGCGCTGAGTACTGGATTGATCAGGTTGCCAGAGGAAACGTCAGCGCAGACCGCCTGCGAGACGCACTGATTGCCTCCGCCAAGGAAGGGGGCGGTGCAGACTGGGATTGGTACAGGACAAATGTTCTTGGTGAAGGAACAGGCACTGAGACAGGCGGCGGCACAGGTGGCGGAGGCGGCACAACCACCGGCCCAACCATCAGCAGAGCGGATTTAAATGCTCTGTATCAAGAGCTATTCGGCAGAGACGCACTGGATGCAGGAGCTGAGTACTGGATGAGCCAAGTTCAAAGCGGCGCAGTCCCCCTTGATCAATTGAGAGAGACGTTGATTGCCGCCGCTCAAGGATCTGATCTGGACTGGTACAGAAAGAATGTGCTGGGCGAAAGCACAGGCACAGGCACAGGAACAGGCACAGGCACGGGCACAGGAACAGGCACAGGCACAGGCACAGGAACAGGCACAGGCACGGGCACAGGAACCGGCACAGGCACGGGTACAGGAACCGGCACAGGCACGGGTACTGGAACTGGTGCCGGAACCGGAGCATCTGGTTATGTAGGGCCGGCAGACCTAAAAGATGAAGATCCCTATATATGGAGCAAGAGGGGCTTACTGTCGGGTCAAAATGTGCTGGCTGGGTCTCGGGAAGACCTCACTCCAGAGGAATTCCAAGAACTCCTTAGCAAACAACCGGGGAAATATGGGTCAGGCTCCACTATGGCCTACGATCCTGACTTTGGGATCTATAGCACAGCAAGCGACGACTGGATGGAAAAATACCTTTCTGGCGAGTACAAGGACATTCCGCAGTACCTCAACCCCAACGAGATGTCAAATGTTGACAGGATTAGACTTGCTCACATGGGCTTTAACAAGGCGTATGGGCGCAAGTACACCGACGCTCAGGGCCGGGAACACAACATTGGCGCTCACGCCGCCAGTATCCAGATCGGCGACCGTCGCTACTTTGCGAACAAAGACGGTAGCGTTTCGTCCTATGCCGTTGAGGACATCAAGTATGGGTACACCCCTAAGTTTGCGGACGGCGGGACCATTCCGCTTCGTTCGTCAATGGGCAATGCTGAAGTTTCGGCTGGCGGCATAGCAAATGTGCCAACTGAATTTACCGCGACAATGCCTACCGAGCAGGAATACAACATGGTGGCGGCGGCGGTTCTTGGGCGAGTAGAAAATCCTGACGCTATTGTTGACATGTTTGTGAGAAAATACGGGCCTGAAATGTTCCAGCAGATCCGCAACATGGTATTGCGGTCTGTGGCGCCTCAAGCGCAAACGGAGGGCATGATTCGTGGTCAAGGTAGCGGCATGGAAGACAAGATCCCCGGCATGATTGGCGATCAACAGCCTGTCGCGGTGTCGCCGGGAGAGTTTATTGTCCCTGCTGATGTCGTGTCAGGATTAGGCGATGGAAGTTCTGACGCCGGGGCGGAAAAGCTAGACCAGATGATGGATCGAGTCAGAATGGCTCGCGGCGGTAACACAAAGCAAGCCCCATCCATTAACGCAGAGAGAATAATGCCTGCATGAAAATAAGCCTAGTGCCACTGGAACACGCTTCCACCGCTTGGAATCAGGCGAGGCACTGGCTTGAGCCGGCTGTAGAGGTAGCCAACGGTCGGTGGACGATGGAGCATCTCTGCGCGGCAGTGATGATGGGCAACACCCAGCTTTGGATCGCTTTTGACGATGACAAGGTCTGGGGCGCAGTGACCACTGAGATTACTAGATACCCCGCAAGGACAATGCTATCCATGCATTTCTTGGGCGGCGAGGGCTTTGATGCATGGTACAGCGATATGCTCAACAGCTTAACTCAGCATGCCAAGGAAATGGGGTGTGATGGCATAGAGGGCATAGCCCGCTTTGGCTTTTGGGAGTGGCTGAAAGACGACGGATTCCGCAGGACATCTGCATTTTACGAAAAGGACTTGTAGTGCCGGACATTCAATACAGGCGACTAGAGGAAAATCGGGAAGACCTACAGAAGATCGTGGACTTCCTGATTGCAACATTCGGCAAAGAGCATGAGATGGGCAGTTTAAGCGCATCAAAATTCAGTTTTGCCAAAGGACTGCCTTTTGTCGTGGCGGCAATTGAGTGTGGCGCATGGGTCGCCGAAGACGAGGGCGAAATAGTCGGGTCTGTTGGATTGCAGATAACCTCTCCGTGGTACACGGAAGCGCAGTATATGGGAGACCTGTGGACATACGTTACGCCGGAGTACAGAGAGCATGGTGTCGCGGGTCGATTGGTTGAGCTGGCAAAGGATCACGCCACTGAGAAAAGCATGCCGCTTATGATGGGCATCTTTAATAATGTGGACGTGGACAGGAAAATTAAGTTTTTTGAAAAAATGGGCTTCCGGATGGTTGGCGCTCAGTTTTTAAGGGATAAGGAGCAATAAAGGATGTGTGGAGGAGGCGGCGGTGGTGGTCCCACAGAGTCCACAGTAACTCAAACAAACCTGCCTGAGTATGCAGAACCTTACTACCGTGACCTACTGGTCCGGACAGGGCTAGAAAGCTCTCAACTGTATTCCCCCTACGGCGGGTCTAGGCTTCAGTATTTCATGCCGGCAGAACAGACTGCGATGAAGCGCATCCAAGACCTCGGCATGTCTGGAACGCCAGCAGAGCTGGAGGCGGCTGGCTCTATTGCGGCTCAGATTGGCGGTGGCAGTCCTTACGCGAGCACCATGCTGGAGACAACACGTCGGGCACAAGAAATGCCCGGATATCTCAGCCAGTTCCAGCAGGGCAACGTGTACAGCGGGTACACCCCTCAGTTCATGAACGACCCAGAAGTCATTCGCTCATACATGAATCCGTACATGGAGCTGGTGACGGACCCGCAGATGCGCGAGGCGCAACGCCAGTCTGAGATTCAGGGCCAGCAATTGGGATTGCAGTCAGCAGGGCTGGGTAGCTTGGGCGGGTATCGCGAAGCCATCATGCAGGCAGAAAGAGAGCGCAATCTACAACAGCAGAAAAGCGACATATATGGGGCGGGGCTTGCGCAGGCATACACCCAAGCCACAGGCACCTTCCAAGCTGGCGAGCAGGCCAGACAGCAGGCGGCAGGAATGGGTCTGGATGCGGCAAGAATCGAGCAGGCTGGCCGTATTGCAGAAGAGCAAGCCAGAAGCCGTGCAATGGAGATGAATTACGCTCAGGCGCAGAGAGCGGCACAGCTTGGTCAGTCAGCTTACGCTCAGTTGATGGGCGGCGATCAACAACGGCTTGCGGCGGCTGGCATGCTGGGCGATTTCGTGGGTCAGCGCCAGCAGATGGAGCTGGAGCGACTTAGAGCCATGCAGACTGCCGGTCAGATCGAAAGAGAACTGCGTCAGCGCGGCTTGGATATCGGCTACTCCGACTTCCTCCGCCAGCAGGCATACCCAAGAGAGAATCTGACGTTCTACAGCTCTATGTTGCAGGGCATCCCGATTGCGCCCGGACAGATATCACAATCATATGGCATCACCCCGTCCATGACTCAGCAGTTGCTGGGCGCTGGTATCGCGGGTGTCGGCCTGTACAACGCATTTCGATAGAGGCTAGCCGATGAATATCCTTGAGCAAGAAGACATCATCAAGGGACTTCCCGATCAAGCCCTGATGAAGGAGGCGTCAGCGCCCAGCGGACAGGTGCCGCAGTTTCTGGTGGTATCCGAGATCAAGCGCCGTAGCGATATGCGTAAGCGCTATCAGGAACAGCAACAACAGCCACAGGGCACTGTCAAAGACCAGATCGTGATGGAGGCTATGGGTATTGGTGGCGTAATGCCCCCGCAAATGGCTCCTCAACAGCCTCCAATGGCGCCAGCAGGAGCGCCTCCGATGGGTGGCATGCCTCCTATGGCGCCCCCTATGCCGCAGGCAGGAATAGCATCTGCTCCGCAAGGAATGCCCCCTATGGGTATGGCGCAGGGCGGGACAGTAAAAATGCAGACTGGCGGGATTACGAGCATGCCCGGATCTGGTGCTTTGTATGGGATGCAGAAGCAGTACATTGACCCTCTTCTAGACAGGGCGCAGATTTTAGCCAGAACTGCGGGAATTAGTATTGAAGAGGCGTATCAGGCGCTTGTCAGGCAGGCTCAGATGAATATGCCTGATTATGGCATGCTGGGTCCGGCTGGCATGGGCGAACTGCCGTCACTAGCAGGGCTGGATAAGGCCGTGGGGGAAAAACTGCAAGACGCCTACGGGGCAATCCCAAAGTACTCCATGACTGATCCGTTGGGCGGGGTTAAATCTGCGGCTGAGTCGGTAGAGAGCTTTGTCGATAGTTTTCCGTATCAGTCTGCGTTGCAGAGGCCAAACTACAGCGCATTGTTGGGGCCGACAGAGGCACGAAGGTCGGGTCGGGCGCCAGTCCCGATGGACGAAGAGCAGATGCGCACCGCAGAAGCGCAGTTAGATGCTCTTGACGGAATGCCCGTAACGCCAGAAGACAGAAGCTTCAAGGGGATTACTCTCTCCGAAACGAGGCCGAAGCCGCAAGTCAAGCCGGCAAGCGAGATATATGCAGACTCCTCCCTCAAGAGGGGCATAGAGGCGCTCGGCGGCGCTATATCAGATGAGTTGTCAGCTACTCCATTAGCTCAATTTGACAGAGAGGCAAGTCAACGGATTCGCGAGGTGATGGAGAAGGACGGCATAGGCGCCGCAATTGGCCAGTTTGGCAGAGAGGCCGTTGCATCCGTCATGCCTGCGGCAAGGACCGTGGTAGAGGGCGGAATCGCGCCGATCCTTGGCGCGGTGGGTGAGGGAGTAGCATATATTGCAGACACTCCAATTATCAGCGAGCCGGCAAGAGCACTCGACCAGCTTATTACTGGTTCTGTAGATGACCCATTAACCCTTGGTCAGATATTCGGATCTAAAGACGCCACTAAGCAGGGCAGAAGCCCCGTTCAGACTCAAGGAAACGGAATGCTTCCTGAGTACACGGATTACACAACACTGCTCCCTGCGGTTGCGGCAGACGAAGTTGCGGCTCAGTCCCCATACAGCCTTGAGTACCTTCAGCGACAGAACGCTATTGCGGCGGCAAGGGAAGCGGCCAGAAACAGCACAAGCGTTTTTGATCGCGAGACGACTGACGGTGGGGCAGGCACAGCAACGACCAAGGGCGAAAGGACTCCCGCAACAAGAGCGACAGATGCGGTTACTGCGTTGCCAAGAAACGACAAAAGCGCTCCGGACATGCCTGCTCTTGACTTCTCAGACCTAATAGCAGAAAGCAAGCAACAGGCTCTGGCCAACGCAATGATTCAGCTTGGCGCTGGCGTTGCATCTGGTGATGTGGCCAAGGGGCTGTCCGCCGCAGGCACTGCCGCCATGCAGGGTACCTCCGACGCAAGGGCGCTGGATATGAAGCGGCGTCTGGCTGAGTACCAAGCTGGTCGCGAAGACATCCGCAGAGGCGACGAAGCAGATCGCTTTGAGCGCCAGATGAGCTTGCAGGAGCGCAAGCTGGAAGTCAGTGAGGAGCAGTTTGCCAGCACTCTTGATCAGGCAGATCGCAAAATTAGAGCTGAAATCGAGAAGGGCGAGAGAGTCAACATGGGCCAGCTTTTTAGCTTTGTATCGGCACTTGTGAAGGAGTCGATGCCTGATCTGGCCCCAGAAGGCAAGACGATGCGAGATGTAGTTAACAGCATGACAATGGAACTCCTGCAAAAATACGGGCCTCTGATGGACGTTGATGTGTCGGGATTGGCCGCCCCCAGCGGGACGCAGACTGGAAGCCGCAGTAGGGAAGACATCCTCGCTCAATACAATGTAGCTAACTAACATGGCCACAAGGGAAGAGCTTAAAAATGCGCTGGTAGACGCGCATAAAGCGGGAGACTTTGAGGCCGCAGAGACGTTCGCCGGCATGATCCGCGGGAACGAGTTCGACCCAGAGACAACCGTTCTTGGCGCGACCGGAGAAATGCTGAAAGGCATTCCCCGTGGCGTGGCTAACAGTCTTATATCTACCGGCGAGGGCTTGTTCCAGCTCGCCGACGCCGGCCTGAATCTGGTCGGGCTAGAAGATGCCATAGACGAAGAGGACGAAGATTATCTTCTGAATCTTGCTCGTCAGGGCCGAGAGGCTCTCAATGAAAGCGCTTTGGGCGTTGACCAACGATATCAGGACTCATTCGGCACCAAGTTTGGCGAGGGTCTTGGATCATTCTTTACCTTCCTTGGCCCCGGCCTGATCGGCAAAGCCGCAGGACTTACCGGAAAAGGACTGAAAGCCGCCGAGCTTGGCGGTGCAGGCACGCTCGCGTATAGCGCCGGCGCTGGCGACCAGTCACAGAGAATCGCTCAGGCGCGGGCGCAGGGCATAGAAATTAGCCCTGAGACCGAGGACGCGGCTATCTTTATTGGCGCCGCCATCGGCTTGACCGAGCTAGCGCCCGTTGAACGATTGTTCAGGGGTCTGCCAGCGGACGTTGCCGGTCAGTCTCTCGCCAAGTCAATCATGCCCAGACTGATCAACGCGGCGAAGACAGGTGGCGTGGAGGGTGTGCAGGAGGTTACAGCCGGTCTCTTGCAGGACTTCACGGCTCGCGGACTGTATGACCCGAATACCCCGATTGGCGAATCAGCATGGGATGACCTGACTGTTGGTGGCGCAGTCGGTGCCGCCGCAGACCTTGTTGTTAACTATGCGGCAGGAAGACGTAAGTCAGCACTAAACCAAGCCGCCCTAGAGGAAGAGCGCCGGCTTAGAGAAAAAGAAGCCGCTGACGAGCAAGCACGCAGGGAGGCGCGGTCAGCGCCGGCAGTTGAGGAGGAGGTCGATGTAATTAATGTCGAGCCTGCTACCGTGCCGTTTACGACCACAGGGAAAGATGGTGCGCCTATCGTCGAGCAGAGACTTGCTGGCGGCAACCCATACAAGGCGACAGCAATTGCCATATCAGGCAGGATGGGATCATCTTTTCCCATGTACGAAAGTTTTGCTTTGGAGCAGGTGGGGGCGGAGTCCACTATCGTCGTGGACAGCCAAGGCAAGCAATACGGGCCTGAGTATGCCGACCCGAGGGAGGCAATACAGCTTGCAGGCGCCTTAAACGAGCAGGTGCTAGAGCAATCTCTGGAGCAGAATAATCTCCTTGCTATCAGCGAGATGGATGCGCGTCTTGATGACGATCAAAAACGGTCTCTGCTAACGCTTGGCCGTCAAGTTCTTGGCGCGGACAGGACTACATATAACAAGTCAGCAGTAGATTATGCCGCCGGGACAACCGCAGAAGAGGGATTTGCGGATGATCTGACAGCCCAGCAGGCCATGGAGGCTGGCGTCAAGCCCAAGGATATGACCGCCTCGCAGAGGTTGAATGCGGCCAGAATCAAGAAGGGCCTGCCGGAGACGGACAGGTTCTCCATATCCGAAGTGCGCAGGGCGCTTGGGGATAACGTCGGGCGCCTTGCTGAGTTTGAGTCGGGCGCATCTGAAGTTGATACGTTGCGAGCCATGCAGAAAGATGGCGTGCCAATGATCAGCATAGATCGTGACGGCGTATCGACGGGAACCATAAACTCCAGACCGGCAACCGCTCAAGAGAAAGACGCGGCTCGCAGTGCGGGTAAACGCGCCCCGAACAGGGTGAAGTTCACTAGCATGCGGGACGCAATGAATTACGCGGCCTTTGTTAACCAGCGCAAAGGCGGTTCTTTCATTAGCAGTTCTGAGCTGTTTGGCGAAGAGGATCTTAGCAGGGAGAAGTTTGAACAGCTCCTTGCGGCTAAAAACATCGACATGGGGTATATGTCCCCAGAGATGCGGCAGATTGCCCAGCGCTACACGGGCAGAAAGCTACGCCGCGACCAGTCCATCAATGACCTCACAAAAGAAGAGCGGCAGTTGCTTTATTACAAGCTACGGCAGGCTCCTCGCTTCAACAAACCCACCCAAGTGCCTCTCTTTGAGGTAAAGCCATACTCCCCCGCGCAACTACAGTTGGCTGTGGATCATCTGCGCGAGCAGGGTTCTGACATCCCTAGAGCGGCCTTTGAGTTCCGTGGCGTTGAAATCAAGCCAGCGGCCTATGAGAAGGTGGTCAAAAAAGCCAGAGAAATCGCCTCTCCGGCGCCATCTGTTGCTGTTGAAGAGTCAGAGATACTGGCGCTCCCGGCTCCAGACCAGCGTCGTCAGGCAATGGCAAAGGCAATCTCAGACCGACTCACGGCTATGGGGCTGGCTGGCGACATAACCGCAAAGCTGGTTGATAGAGTCAGACTCGCTCGGGTTGACGCAGAGGGCAATATAACCTTTGTTGAAGACCCTAGAAGCGAAAGGAGTAGAGGCGCATACAACCCCGCCGGCAGGGTCATGCAAGTCAGCATTGACACCATCATGGAAGAGGTTGGCCCCGACGCAACCGACGCAGAGCTTGAAGCGGCCATACTCGGCACGTTTAACCACGAAACAATCCACGCGCTACGCGCATTAGACCTGATCACTCAGGAGGAGCTGGAGCTTCTTGAGCGTGTCGCCAGACGATACAAGCCCGTTAACGCTCGCGGCTATGAGGCCGGCGAGACCTTTGTTAAGTATGCGGCAAGGCAATACAGCAACCTCAACCCCGTCCAGCAGATGGAAGAGGCCATTGCGGAGCTAATCAAGTACGGCTACCAAAACAAGCTGATCGATGACCGTGGCAATCCCGTCAAGCTGGGCGGCAAGCCAAGGACGCTGATGCGCCGCATCATGGATTTCTTCAAGCAGATGGTCGGCTTTACCCGAGGCGTAGAAGCCAGAAACTTCAGCGATTTCCTGCGGCGTCTGGAGACCGGAGAGGTCGGAGCGAGAGAGCGCGGCGAGATACGAACGCTATACCAGACCGAGCGGCAGGCAGGAGTCGTCCCAGAGCGGGCTATAACCGGGACTGCTGTTGTTGCTGACACGTCACAGAGAAAGCCGCAGGCTGTCGGCGACCAACCAACATTAGTAGCGGAAGAGGAGCTGGCGGAGGGAGAGTTGCTCGACCGTGTTCCTCTTGACACATCTGTCGATATCATTGAAGTCGTTTCCGGAGCAGAACAGCCGCCCAAGCTGAAAGGCAAGAAAGCAGTTGCAGGATACTTACAGCGGCGAACGCTGGAGCGCCTTGGTGGCGTGCCGCGCAATATCAATAGAGAGGCAGACCGCGAGGCTATCGCGGACGATCTGGCGCGTGAGGCGATCTTTGAATACGAAAACCAAGAGAGCGCCGTAGAGTGGTACAACGAGACTATCGACAAGACGATTGAGATGCTTGCCGAAGTCCATCCGGAGATCAAGACAGACCCCGGTTCTCGGGCGGCGTTCCTGATGTCGCTAGCCATAACATCTCAGAACCTAGCGGTGCCAGACAATCTTGCGCTCGCGGAGCAGGCGTACAACTACTACAAAAAGAACGGCAAGTTCAAGGAAGAGGGTAAGGGCGACAAGAAAAAGTCGATGGAGGCCAACTTCAAGAAGGCGAACAAGCTACTGGCTAAGATGACCCCCGTTGAGATCGAGCAGTTCCTGCGCACGGAGTTCTTGGTCAAAGACCTCAACAAGGCGAGCAAAGCGCTTTTGGGCAAGCAAGCGGACACCGGAGAGCTGGCCGCAAACACCGTATATGGGTCGGCTATCTTTGGGCCGAAGATCGGCAACGGCTTCTACACCAATCTGCGCGGCGACTTCAGTCCTGTCACGATGGACATGTGGTTTATGCGCACGATGGGTCGCCTTGCGGGAACGCTGACGGGTACATCAAAGACCAAGCTCGACAATGCTTACAAGCGATTTGCAACCGCCGTTGGAAAGAAACGTGTAGTCAAGGACGCCATTGAGCGCCAAGCCAGAGAGGCGAAGAGTCAGCACGAAAGCGATTACAGAAAGTATGCGGCTGAGTTCAAGTCAGGCAAGCGGGAGAAGAGCGAGAAAACGCTTGCGGCTGAAAACCTGATCAAGCTGTTAGACGGCACAAATGATGTGCCGATGAATGGCACCCACAGGAACCAGCTCAGAGATATCACATACAGGGCGATACAAAAGTTTGAGGACGCCACAGGCGTCTCGATTGAACCGGCGGCATTCCAAGCCCTGATATGGTATCCTGAGCAGGATTTATACAAATCACTCGGGGTTAATCTACGACATGTTAGACAAGACTATGCAACCTCAACAGAGCAGTACCTTACCAAGCTCGGAGTTGACCGAGGCAGAATCAAGCGAGCCAAGGATCGGGTTCGGCGCCGCGCAGAGCGAGGACCAGATGGAGTTCGACGCGATGCAGATGTCGGAGGCCGAGATAGACGCGGGGCTGGACGGCTTGATAGCGCTCTTTCGGAAACAGAACAGCTAGAAGATCGTTCAGCTCGCCAGATCGACCCAGTCAAGGTCGAGAAGGCGGTTCAGCAGAATCTCGACGCAATCAACCAGACTCAGGGACCGCCGCGCTTTAGCGTCAAGGCATCCCCAGAGGCGCAGTATATTGGCCGCAACCCAGAGGCGGCACTTGTTCCTGATGAGCAGTTATACGACCAGCCGGAATACTCCCCGGCGGCTCAGTCTGCTATTGACAAGTTAACAACAGGTCCAGAGCAAGAACAAGCGAATGGCAAGGTGTATATGCAGGTCACGGGTTCTGGCCCGATTGGCACCATGCTGACAACCTTTAAGCAGTTGGCACTGAACCGATACGCCGGTCTGGAAAAGTACTACCAGAAAGTGCCCATGCTGAGGGAGCTGGAGGCAGACTCCAGCGCCATAGCCGCCGCGCTATTCGCCGACCGGTCTAGGGGTATTCTGGCCTCCGCAATCAAGCAAGGCGTCCCCGTTTATGAAAACGGCCTGACAAAGGTTGTGGATTTCTATTACGGCGACAAGAAATACAACGGCCTGATTGACGTAATGTCGCTCATCTACAACAAGGAGGTGGGCGATCTGCGTAAGCTGGCGCAAGCATACGCAATCGTCAAACGCGCTGACTACCTTAAAACAGTTGAGTACAAGAAGAAGGTGGCGGGCAAGGTCAAGACGATGGTCGGCAAGGAAACGCCGGTAGACGAAAAGACTCGCGCAGAAATACTTGCCGCAGTTGACGCCTTGACGGATGTCAATGGATACAACCCCGTCACTGAATGGCACGACGTATGGCAGGCGTACAACAACAAAACCATCGACTTTTTAAAAGCAACCGGCATTCTAAACGACGAGACCGCAGACCAGTGGCAGAAGTCGGCTTATGTCCCGTTTTACCGCCAAGCGCAGGGCGACAAGAATGTGCCGAAAGTGGCGACGGGGGTGTTCGGCGACCTGACTCACCTCTCCAGCTTCAAGGAGTACAAAGGTAGCGAAAAGGCGGTCGATATCGGCCTGATTGAATCTATATCCTTAAACCTGAGCGCCGCCATCGAAATGGGCATGCGCAATGTGGCACAGCAGAGAATCGCTAGGGATATGCAGGCGCTTGGCCTTGCGAGACAGGTCGGGCTGAAGCAAAGTGTCCCGAATGGGGTGAAGTTCAAGGTGAACGGCAACCCCGTCCAGTTTGAAATAGATGACAACCTGATCTACAGCTCAATGGAAACACTGGGCGGTGGTGTTGTCACTGACATCTTAACCAAAACGCTTGGCTTTCCGAGCATGGTATTGCGAGAGACGATCACGCGAGACCCCGGATTTATGCTTGCCAACCTGATGCGAGACACATTCTCCACTTTCGTCACGTCAGGGTCTAACTTCATACCGGTTATAGACAGCCTCCGAGGTTTAGGCGATGGCATGGAGCGCCTTGAGCGCGTGGGTGTTGTGGGGGGCTACGACTACTCCAGAGATCCAGACGATGTAGTGAAGTTTTTCGCCGACGAGTCAAACCGAAGAGGCATCGGCCCTGACGGAAAGCGCGGCGGTCCCTTGGGGATGTTCACTACGCTGTGGCGCTGGGCTGGCGAAGCAACCACTGCGTCAGACGCCGCCACCAGAAACGCCGTATACAATGACGTGCTTGCCAGAACGGGCAATGAGGCTGAGGCCGCATTCCAAGCGATGGAGATCATCAACTTCTCCAGACGTGGCGCACACCCGCTGGCTCGCGTCATCACTGCGGCGATACCGTTCCTTAACGCTAGGTTCCAAGGTTTGGATGTATTTGCGCGTGCGGCTAGCGGCAACTATTCAGCAGTAAGGAATCCTCGCGGCAAGACGCTACAGAAGTTCGCAACCAGAGCCTTGTTGCTGTCTGGTATTAGCGGCATCTATTACATGCTGGTCAGTGACGATGATCAGTATAAGGAGCAGTCAGACGAAGTCAGGGATAACAACTGGTTGCTCCCGACATCTGCCGGCGTACCTGTCAAGATCCCTATCCCGTTTGAAGTGGGTCTGCTGTTTAAGACAGTTCCCGAAACCATTATGGCCGCAACGATTGGCGAAAAGACTGCCCCAGAGGTCAGGGAGACCATCACGCGGGGCATCGTTTCGACACTGGAGATCAACCCGCTAGGCGCTCAGGCTGTGGCGCCGATTGTAGAGGCGAGCCTTAACCATAACTTCTTCACAGGAAGGGCCATCGTTCCGTACTACATCGACCAGAAGATCACGGGCGGGTTGCAGGATTCTGCCGGCACCACGGAGATGGGGAAGTACATTGGGCAGGCGCTCAACATCAGCCCCATGAAAGTAGACCACGTCATGTTCGGATACACCGGAACGATTGGTGGGTATGTGCTGAATTTAATTGATCGCGGGATGAAGTCGGAGTTCGTGCAGGGCGAAGACGCGCCACTGCCTCCATCCAAGAATGTGTTTGAGTTCCCGCTGTGGCGCAGGTTCTTTGGCCAAAAGGAGGGGTCTGGTCTGAGGGAGGATGCATATCAGCTCTATGACGAGATAACCACCGTGGTTAATACGGTCAACAGGCTGAAGAAGGATGGGCGAGCAGAGGATTTAGAGGCTTATCTGGCCTCCAGACGCCACTTGTATGATCTGAAAGACCCTGTATATTCCGTCAAAAGAAAACTGGACGCAGTCAGAGATCAGAAGCGCAAGGTGATCAATTCCAGTTTGGACCCCGATCTCAAGCGGGAAATGATTGATGACCTTGACGCGCAGTTGAATGAGTACCTGAAGGTGGTCACACGACTGAAGGAGGCGGCAGACCTTCCGTTCATCGAAACAACATTCTAACTGGGGGCAATGAATGCAGTTAGGGAAATTTGCCGAGAGCGAGTCTCAGGCTGAAGTCGCGGCGTTGCTGGACAGCGGCGTGACAAGGCGAGAGGCGGCAAAGCGGCTAGGCATATCCGAGCGCAACGTCTACAAGGCGGTTGTGCGCATCAAGGCCAATGCCGCGAGGCGGGGATACAGCCCAGAGCACGACATGACGCATGTTGTGCCAGAGGGCTACAAGGTCAAGGGCGTATCCACCTACTACAACGAAGACGGCAAGCCTGTCGGGCAGTGGGTCAAGTCTGCGACCGACGAAAGGCAACGAGTCGAGTCCATCCTCCACGCCATAGAGGGCTCGGCAAAGGCACTTCCCGCTTTCAAGCCGGTCAAACCCCCCAAGCAGGCAGACGAAGAGCTAGCCTCCCTCCTTACTATCACGGATTTTCACCTCGGCATGCGTGCTTGGCGTGCCAGTGACGGCGAGGACTGGGATGTCAAAATTGCGCGTGATGTATTTCTTAACGCTATTCATAACATGTTACAGGGAAGCCCTAAATCCGGGACCGGGATACTCAACCAGCTCGGCGACTTCTTCCACTGGGATGGCTTAATACCGGTCACGCCCACGTCTCAACATGTTTTGATCGGCACTGACGACCGTTACAGTAAACTTGTCGAGATGACCATCGCCATCATGGACGAAGCGGTCAAGATGATGCTCGGCAAGTTCGGCAAGGTGGTGATTGTGCAGGCCGAAGGCAACCACGACCTATCTTCCAGCGTGTGGATGCGGAAATACATGAAACACCGGTTCCGTGATGAGCCACGGGTCGAGGTGATCGATAACGAGTTCCCCTACTACGCCTACCTCCACGGCCAGACCATGCTCGGCTTTCACCACGGCCACAAAATGCGGATGGCTAACCTGCAAAAGCTGTTTGCGGCAGAGCCTCGGTTCCGCGAGATGTGGGGTAAAGCGAAGCACTGCTACATACATTGCGGTCACCTGCACCATGAGCGAATTCTGGATGACGCAGGGGCCACGATTGAGCAACATCCGACGCTCTCAGCGCGTGACCACTACAGCAGTTCCCACGGCTATGTCAGTCAGCGTGGCGCAAAGGTAATTACATATGACAAGTCAGACGGAGAAGTACACCGAGTCACTGTGAGGCCGAGGTATGACAAAGATTCTTGAGTTCAAGCGCCCGATGGCATGGGAATCAGCGCAGGAGATGGCTGAGGCATTCGCCGAAAGATTGAGTGAGAACGAAGACAACCTTGCGTCTGATTTATACAGCGCGGTAATCATGTACCGCATGAAGGACGGCAGTATTGCCTTTGAATGTAGCGGAGGCGCCAACGCCCTCGACGTAGGAATGATGGCGTCAGCGGTTCACATGGCGTGTCTTTATGAGATCGGGATGGCAGAGATGGGAGACGAAGTTATCCACTAACCTCTGGCCAATAAACCACGACAACAGACATAAATATCACAATCAACAGCGCCCAGAGATACTCTGGCACCCCTTCCATCCTGATCTTTTTTTTGCACTCATCGCACAGCGCATCCGAAATAGGAACGCCCGACTTGTTGCAGACGTAGCAGTGTCTCATTGCGAATACCTCCTCTCAATTAGGTGGCACCATAGCCACTCTATCGGCTTCAGCTCATGGGCTTCCATCACCAAACGCTCCCCGTACCCGAAGTCATGCGTTTTCGCGTGAGCATGAAACAGCTTTTTTCCTATCGCCCCCCAGATGCGCATTGAGCTTGGATCATCCGTCTTGCTCACCAGCACCGCGCAATCCGCTTTAAACTTCTCCATGTTGTCAAAGATAAGCGGACCACCATCCCTGTTTGTGAATTTCACGTCAATTGAAACGTCATCAAACCAGAGGTCAACACCGCCGTCAGTCAGGACATTAACTGTTGGCAAGTCAGTACCAAGCACCCTCGCAACGGCAAACTCAGCTTTGAATCCGTATATGTTTGCATCAACCCGCGACTGGCGTTCGTTTTCAAGTCTGGGTGGGAAGCCCTGCATCTCGCATAGCTTCACCGTATCGGCGCCCATCAGCTCTGAGGCATGAACATCCTGCCTGCTGAGGCGAACGAGCATTTATATGCCGCCCAACTCTGCCAGCTTGTTCTGGGCCTTCTTCAAATCCTCAATCGACGCCTCAATGATATCCAGAGTGTCCGCGTTCATATTGGATATGTCGGTTATCCTCTTGATGGCCTTGTCCAGCTCCTCCAGCCTCTCCAGTACAGCGGTCACAGCTTGCTCTGCCATGTCTCCCTCCAGTTCCACTTTAATTCTAGTCACACCCTTCCCTCTTCTGCCGGCGGGACGTAGTAACCAATCTCTGCGGCAATGCGGCACAGCGTCTCTATTAGATCTGAATAGTCACCCCTAGAGGTTTCACTGCTACGCTTGGTCGGTCGTCGCCGAATGCCAAATTTGGTCGCATGCTCTGTCGAGCCGTAGCACTGGCAGAGCAGTTCCTCATGCATCTCATCAGGCGTCATCCCGCAGAACCGAGCAAATTCAGCGCAGTACTTGCGGTAGTAATTCTCCTGCGGTCTGGTCCGCTCGCTACGCAGGGGCTTGATCTCAATCGTGACCCCGTATGGCGCCTGCTTGTTGGTATCGATCAGCTCCTTGACGGAGTCGGGAAAGATTGAGGACAGATACTGGAACACGTTCATCAACTGGATGGACTTAGTTCGCGGAATGTGCAACTGCATTCTTTTGCTCCTTAGTTTGGTACGGACGAAATCGGTGAAGCGGACACTTGACTGAAGTACAGTCCCTGATGTCCTGCCTAAACCCCTGCTCTAACTCTTCCTTTGTACACCCCATACAGGCCGCGCACATTGCCTTGATCGCCCGTTGGCGAGTCGGCTTGGCCTCGTACAAAATGAACGGATTCTGTTCACTCATTGGTATGCCCCTTGATTGTGATGATGTCCTGCGCAACACGCCGCAGTAACGTCTGAATTATTAGGAATAAGAATTGCTCGCTCAGATCAACCTTCTTTTCAAACGTCGATCCATCAAACGCCACATCAAATGCGTGATGACATTTGTGGCACAGATCGGCGATGCAGAGGTCGTGGGGCTTGTGACCAGTGCCCTTACCGAAACGATGCGATCTCATTCCGGTGTAGTGGGCGGCAACCACGGTGCCATCAGCGGCACCGCAGTTAACACATGACTGGCCCTTGGCCCCGTCGAGCATTTTCTTTGATCTAATCAAAATGGAATATCATCCTCTGACATCAGGATGGGCTGGGGTTGTGGTACGGGAGGCGGCGGCGGGGCAGGCGCAGTCTCCTCTCCGTCCCAGAATACTTCGCCGGTCACATACTGGTATGGCTGACCGGTGTCTTGCGCCTTGCGGTCCCATGCGGCCAGCTTGATTTTGGGTGTCTCGCCTTTCTTTGCCATAGCAATCAGCCCTTTAAGTTGTTCGCGTGACAGCTCAACCCTGCCCGTTTTGTCGGGGTGATTGGCGGCTTTCTTTTCCGCATTTGGCCAAAGACCGCCTTCGCTTTTGTGGTACTTACTCATTGGTTCCCTCCTTTTGGGTCTTGAGTGTTTGTCGCAGGGCAGTGAAGTG
>Ga0070754_10001267_pt1 | contig 20628 bp, 16 predicted proteins | sample VirMetDEL_Sep_01_FD_75181 | JGI IMG/M metagenome (GOLD analysis project Ga0070754, IMG submission 75181) | Aqueous microbial communities from the Delaware River and Bay under freshwater to marine salinity gradient to study organic matter... | ecosystem: Environmental > Aquatic > Marine >... | reverse complement strand
GTCGGCGGCGTTCCCGGCATCGACAGCAAGTTCGAGGTGGAAACGGCTGAGACGCGACTTTGGAACGGCGAGGTTTACACGGCACAGGGTGGAGGCAACGGCGCTGAAACGTTTGGGCCTTACTTGTCTTCGCGCATCCCACCGAACGATTGGTCCAAACTGTGGCATTACCTGCGCTTTGCTCCCGTCGATGTAAACGACCAACAAAACCAACTGACTATGGATCAGCTTGGTGTTTACGAAGACGCTAGCTTCAGAACGCAAAAATCGGCAGACGCGGTAACCATTTACCAAGGTGCCGAAGTTGTCGAAGGTGTTCAGGGTGAAAGCGGCGGGGCCACGTATTTTGTTCCGTTCCCTACGCCACCTCTTAGCTCTATTCGCGGCATTCAAATTTTCCGCACTCAGGTTGTCCCGGTTGCAGAGACGTTCCCCAATGGCGAGCCCAACCCGAACGCCACTATTGATGCGGTCAAAGCTTGTCGCGCTGCGCCGCTGTATTTCTTGTCCGAGATCCCTGACGGCACCAACTTCTACTTTGATTCTGCCGAAGACACGCTGCTGGGCGCTGAGGTGAATCTGACGGAAGGGCTGATTCCGGGTAACCCTGGAGGCGTATTTGAGTGGGACGGTTACTTGGGCTTGTGGTCTACCGACCGTCCTCGCATCCACTTCTCTGCGTCGCCAGATTCGTGGGAGTCGTTCCCCAGCGACATGGTTCTCGATCTGCCGCTTAAAGAGTACGGGCCGATTGAAGCCGCGACTGAGCTTGCTTCGCGAGATGCGCGACAGTCCCGTGTCCTTGTGCTAGGCAAATCGTGGGGAGTTTTCCTCGACGGTAACCCGAACACTCCGCGTGTAAACACGATGGGCGGCGGCGTCGGCGCTGCATCTTCGCGCTGCCTTGTTGTCGAGAAAGGCGTTGCCTACGCATACAACGGCACCCTGTGGGCGATTACGGGAGACGGCGCGGTTGAGGACATCGGCCTCCCTGTCCTCGATCTGCTCCCGCCGACGATCAACGCACGCCTGTCCGTGTCTTCTTCTTTGGGTTCGCTGTACGTCATTAACGAAGGCACTGGGCTAGTGCTTCGTTGGCACTTTGCTCGTCGAGAATGGTTCGTTGAGGACCGTAACGCGCTTAGCACTACGGACATTAACGGCACAGATTACTGGGTACACAAGAGCGGTTACCCTGCTGTGGGCAGCACGCGCGTATACGCAGACGACGTTACGCTTAACACTGAAACGAGCTACGCTGTAGTTTCTTACGACAACGCAGCGAACACGTTTACCGTAGCCGATAGTACGGGCATCGACGTTGGGCAGCGCATTGTCCTAGTGGCGAACGAGGATCCGCGTGTCCGCGCAGTTGTTACGGTTACGTCTGTGTCTGAAGGCGTTGTGGCTGTGTCAGAGAACCTCGCGCTTTCAGCTAGCGGCGATGTGCCTTCAGGCGAGCCGGGACAATCTACGTCAGTAACGTATAATTACACTGCATACGTAGGCATCGGCTACTGGGGCACGATGTTGGATACGGGGCAGTTCAAGGTTACGGGCGCGGTGTGCCATGTCGATGTTGGAATTACAAGTGGAGATAGATGGTACGCAACGTTTGACGCTGCGGACTTCGCCGGAGACCCCACTGATCGAAGTGGCCTCAATGCTGCTAACTCTTACCCAACTCGTATTGCAGATGACGCCGGAACAGGAGTCTCCTCACGATGGGGACTCGGCAACCGACAGAGGATTCAACGACTCCTTGTCTGGTCCCCGGTTCCAGACGGGGTGGGACTTTCCGAACTTGAACTGAACTACGCGGAGGAACGCTGATGTCTATTTTTGCGGCTACATCCCTTGTTGCGGGCATTGGATCATCTCTGCTGGGGAACCGTCACGCCAAGAAAATGGCGCGTCGGCAACAGCGCCTTGCACAGGAAGAGGCCCAGAAGATCCGCGACCGCGCGGCGGAAAGCCGTCTTGCCTCCGAGCGCGAGATCGAATCGCTCCGCGTGATGCGGGGCATGGGTCTCCCGGCGTTTAGACAGGCAAGCGAGCAAGCGTACATCCAGGCGCAGAAGGGCGCGGAGCGCATCGCGCGCCAGCGCACTATGGGCCGCCTGTCCCCCGACGTGCGGCAAGCGATCTTCGGCGGCCAGTTTCAGCAGTACGTGGGCCGCGAGCAGCAGCGCCTCCAGCAGTACGCTGGTCTCACGGAGCGCATCCTGCGCGCCACGGAGACGCAGCAACAGATGGCAATGCAAGCCGAGCAGGGTGCGAGCCAGATCTCGTACGGCGGCCAAGCCCAAGCTATCCAGATGCGGGCAGCGGCTGGCGATGTCGGTGCAAACATCCTTGGCGCGGTCGGCCAAGCAGCGGCGGCTTACGGTCAATCGCTCGAAACTAAAGCAGCCGCAGGTCAGCAGTCGCAAGACAGCTTCCTCCAAGCACTGGCTGTGGAAGGTTACACGCCAGAACAAATCTCTCAACTGCAAGCTAACCCCGCCTTTGCGCGGTTCTTCCCTAAGCAAGAGCAATGAGCGAACTAACCTCTTTTCTTTCGCAGATTGGCGGCGCTCTAAGCGCTCAGGCGACTGGCGGTCAGCAAGGTCTGCAGAACTTTTTGGCGACGGTTGCCCGTCAGCAGGAGAGGGAGCTTGCTGGTCAGCAACGAGCCGACGAGCAGCTACGTCAGCAGATTTTCCAAAAAGGACGAGACGACAGGCAGCAGGCGCACGACGCGCGCATGTTTGCCTTGCGCAGCGAGTTTCAAAAAGACGAGCGCAAAGCGGCTCAAGCGTATGGAACGAGTGAGCGGAAAAAGGCTCAAGAGTTTACGTCTAGCGAGCGCCAAGCGGCACAAGCGGAAGCTAGGTCCCGCTTGTATATTGAGTCCGGTCTTAGCGAAATGGCGGCTATGGCTGCGGCAGAGCGCGCCGCAGAGGAGAGCGCGAAAGACCGCGCATCGCGCGAGAACATTGCGCAGAAGCAGATTGACGCAACGCGCCAGGAAACCTTTGACATTGAAACAAGTTACGCTCGAAGTCTTCAGGGACGGTTTAGACAAAGCCCGGAAGGACAGGCTGAAGTTCGCGCGCTGGTCGCTCTTCATCATCCAAACCCTGCCGCGCTTGACAAGATCGACCTTGGAAGCCCCGAGAGTCTTCCGCTAATTATTGAAGCAGTGAAACTTGGCGGCGGCCCTGAGGGCGCATCCGGGCTGCTGAAAGGCCGTAGCGTAGCGTTTGAGGAAGTAGAGGAGCTTGGCCGCGCCATGTTCGGCAGCGCTTACCGCTTAAGCGCGGACGTGAATCCGTTTGTAGAGCGGCAAAGATTGCGCCAGAGCGAGCAGCAGCTTGCGTCATACAGAGAAAAGATTGCAAGCTTTGAAACCGAGCTTGCTCTGCTAATGGAGCGGGCGAATACGCTCGCCGAAAGCAACGCACCCGCACTAACTAAACGTGCGCAGCTTCAAGAACTTGAAGATCGTCTTACGGCTACGCAGAAAAGGTCGTCTGATTTTATGTTGGGCCTTTCGGGTTCCGGCTTTCTTAACCCCGGCGCTGTGCTTGAAGCGGCACCCAAGACAATCGATCAGGGTATTGACGGCGTAAGCAGCGTTATATCTATCGCTAAGCAGGGTTCTTTGCACGACGCTGCGCAGCAGTGGAGCCCTAGCTCCGGGATGGACAACTTTCCGCTTAGCAGCGACCCGAACGTAGACTTCACCGAGTTTAGCGGTGCGGTCGGGGTCATTGAGAAAACTCAGACAGAGTGGAAAGAGCGCTCTGAAGCAGTCAGCACGTTTAGCGCGCAAGACTACGCAGACGCAGCAAGCCCTGTTATGCAGTCGCTGATTAGCTCTGGCGTGACGTTTACTCCCGCAGAGAGCTTTGAGCTTAAGCAGGCGCAGGAGGTACTAGCGGAGTACCCCGACAGCAGCCTTTCAGATTTGATGCTTGCGTGGCGCAATTCGGACGACCCACAAGAAAAACAACGCCTTGACCACGCGATCAAAGCAATTGCCAAAGTGAACCCAAGCCGCGTGGCGATGCTTCGCGGTGTGACGGATCACTACAACCTAGAGATGAGCAAGCTAACGGGGTTTAGCGCGACGCAAACCACCGATACGCAAGGACCGCTACTGCGCAATCTTGTAGACGCGGAGTCTTTTGGCACGGCTCTAGAGCAATACGGCACGCCTAACTCTAGCGTAGTTAACGGCGCGACAATTAGGACATGGGACAGCGCCGCGCTTAGCCGGTATGCTCATGGAGAAAAAGCGTCTGTTGCAGGCAACTACATGAATGCCGCGCGCGGCGACGTAGACCTTGCGCTAGAGCTTTTCAACACCGGGCAAATGGACGACAGCAACGTTGTGCTGTCTCGTGACGCAGCCGGTCAAATCCGCCAGGAAATCGAGCGTGCATCCGGCTTGACGGCAGCGATCTCGACCCCTGTCCCTGAATTCTTTACCTACAACTCTACTGGGTTCAACCAAATCATTGGCGGCAACGGGCGTGAAGGCTTGCTGCCCGAAAAGCGCGCTCAGCGTAGCCAGCGAGTTTTGGATTCGCTTATGTCTCGCAGTGGCGTCAGCATCACTGAACGTGCGAGAGAGCAGGCGGTTATTGCCCGAGACAAAGCAACGATGCTTGGGCGGACGTTTTCGGGTGAGTCCACTAGCGACGGCGACTTTCTTACGTTGCGCGATCTGGTAGAAATCTTTAGTGAGCCTATTCCGCAGTTGCGGGAAGTGTTTGCTACGAAAGGAGGCTTGCGCGAGGTTATCCCTAATAAAGGCGGTCGCCGGTTTTTCCGTGGGCCAAGCAGCGTGCCGTTTACTTACCAGCCGCACTACCCCGAGCCGTTCGACCGCGATTTTGCTTACGGTTCTGGCTCGTTGTCTGGTTCGGGCATGGCGCACCTTGCTGAAGAAGGGCGCCACTCCGAGCTTGATACTCTAAGGATGGTAGACATTATGCGCGCAGTCAATCTGGACACCGTAGGCAGGAACTTGCCTGAAGACGTATTCCAAATGCTGACTGCTTTGCAAGACCAACTGCGCGGCATGGACCCGATTGGAACGTTGGCTACTTTTGGAAAACCTAGAATCCCCGGCGTAGGTATGGCTATTGCGGCAACGGAAGACGCCGCACCTGCCCCGTCCGCTGGGCTTACTGGGTCTGTTGACTCCGCTGCACTTGTCCCGCGCGAAGCGCCGGGCTATCGCGTCCATTCACAAGAAAACTTTGAGCGCGCGCGAGAAGAAATCAGGGCTGCGCAGCAGGAGCTAACTATCAACCGGTCAATGATCGACACCGTGGTGGATACCGCTGTCGGTGAAGAGACTGCGTACACGCTTTTGCGTGGCACTGCGGTAGACGCGGAGTATGCAGAGCTTGAAAAGCGCCTTGAGCAGCTAGAAATTGCGGAAGAAGCGCAGCAATTTGCGGACAGCACGACGACTTTGTCTTCGTTTGGCCGCGTTGCGCGCCGTGCAATTCTCGATGGTGCTACTAATCTACCTTCGTTTATGGCGGCGCTTGGTGCACCTACGGCTACTACGGCCATGTCTGGCGCAAGTACGCAGCAGTTTATGGGAGACATTAACAACCTTCAAGCTCAGCTTGGGCAGCTTGATGGTGAGCGCGGAATTGATGACGTGCGCGAGCTGTTTAAAATCATCACACAGATTACACCTAAAACTAGCGCGCGCGGAGGCGCGGCTCCCAGTGCTGCTGTTGAAGCTGATTATCTTCGTGCTGTCAAGGAGCGCACAGACGAGGCGTATAACCAGTATTTGGATATCTACAACGGCGTTCCGGCGAACACGCCAGCTTCGCGGTTTAGACCTCCTGTTGCGGAGCGGCTAAACGATTACGGCTACGACTCCATCAAAGACCGCGAAACGCGCGCGCTACTTATTTGGGCGGTCATGGACCAGATGAGGAGTAACTGATGGCAATGCAAGCAGGGCTCCTTGATCGGGTTTTCAACTCGACGTTTAGTTTGCCGCAACAACTTCTGTGGCGCATGTACCGCGTCATGGAGGACGACAACGTTGACCTCTTTTCTGAAGAAGGGCTTGCTGACGCCGCGCTAATTCCTCTTCTTGGTTTTTTTGACGATCACCAGAATGACGTGATGCCAGATTACATGGCAAAGCAGATGGGCATGGGCGACAACTTTGGTTCCCATTTGCTTGCGTCTATTGCTACGGATCCTTTGACTTTTATGACTGGCGGCGCAACTGCGCTAGGCAAACTAGGCAAAGCAGGCGTCAAAGCAGCTACGCATCCTGCTGTGCGCAAAGCGCTGCGCGAAATGGCCGAAGAGTCGGGCAAGACTATTGATGACGTTGTTGGTGCGATGCGCCCGCAAGATTTTCTAGAAGTTACGCGGCAAGCACGGCAAGCAACTACTGCACCTAAAGAGCTTCGCAAGCTAGACAAGCTGTCTAACCGGATGGCGTCTGCAATTCCTGGGGCAGAAGAACTGGCGAAAGCACGCGGCATGGAGTCCTACACGATTAAGGACGCCATTAAGCACACGCGCGATAGGCAGATCGCCATTGGTCTCCCCGGCTTCACTACTCTTGGCGTTAAGCGAGATATTGCTCCGGGCTACGGCAGTTGGTGGAAGCTGTTTAAAGACGCGACCAACACTGGCGGACAAGCGGTCACGAAAGCGCTGCACCTAAACGCGCTTATGGGCGTGCCCGGCATTGGGCACGTAATGGCGGGCGTTGACCAAGTTAAGGGCGGGCTCAAGCTAGGCAGCGAGGCGCGTTACGGCGTTCAAAAGGCCACGACTGAATTGAAGCCCGGTCAAATTAAAGCCATGCAGCATTGGTTGGACGCAGACACGGGAGGAGCCGCGATTGCAGCAGACGCCGAACGAGTGATGAAAGCGTCTGGCGGGCTGGAGAAGGTACTTGCAACTTACGAGGTGGCGTTGAGTCGAAACCTGTCGCCGCAAGAAGCGTTTAAGCGCGCACTGAACAGCGTTAATGTAGGCGTTCGAGAAGAGAGCGGCGCCGCGCTTTACGGGCGACTCACTGGACGCGGTTCGGGTAGCGACTTTTTCCCGCGCTCGTGGGACACCTTGAACAAAGGCAAGGTGGGCATCAAAAAGCTTCTTGAAGGCGCCGTTGCGAAGCGTGACGCCGCTAGTCGCGCAGCGCAGACTGAAGGGTTTTCTGCTGTACCGCGCGCTAACCGGATCAAAGAACTAGAGGACGTGTACGCAGCAAAGCGCGCGAACATGGGCCCGGCAAAGGAAGCAATTGCAAAGCGCGCGTTTGAAACCGGCGTGGCTGCGCGCACTTATTTCAATCGACTTTTTGTTACTGGCGAGTCGAGCAAGTTTGGCAAAGACGCTTACGACGACTTTCTCGCAAACGTTGCGCGAGACAACGATCAGCTACAGACGCTGACTGAAGCTCTTTATAAGCGCCTTAATACGATTAGCGCGGGCAGTAAGACGTTCTCACGCAAAGATCTCGACACGCTGGTTCTGAAAGCGATGGAGCTTCAGGGCCTGCCCGAAGAAATCCAGGCATCTTTTAAACTTGGTGAGATTAACCCTAGCGACGTAAGCGCAGGGCTTCAGGCGGCGGGCCGTTTCTTTAACCGACACCGTCGTGTAACGAACAGCATTGAAAAGCTGCTTAAAGCAGGCGGCTTTGAAAACACCGAAATGCGTAGCAAGCTCATGGAGTTGCTGGACGACCCCGAGCACGGCATTTTTCCGTTCCTTGAGCGCGAGCGAAAGCTAAAGGGTTCGCCGGAGTCAGACTTCATTGCAGAGTTTGACGACATTATTAAGAACGACTCTTACAAGCGCACGACGTACACGCCGCAGGAAACAAAGCTGCTTAAGCGTGTAAACAACAAACACGTTGTTCGCGGGCATACGTTTGCGCCGAAGACTGAAAAGGGGCGAGAGACTCAAGCTCTGAAGAAGTTGCGAGGCCGCAAGGTCGGCACCCTTACTAACGACGAAATTGACGTCGGGCTTGCCGAGCTTGAAAAGCTGGGCCAAGTGAAGCTGTCGGATTCGGAAATCCTTGCGCACGCTGAAGAGCTTCCTGCAATTGCTCAATTGAAGCGTGACACTGGCGTCACCACTAGCGAAGCAGTGGCGCTTTTGCGCCGTTCGGGCAAGGCAACGGAGCGCACGGTCGAGCGTCGCCAACCTTTCTGGAACCCGGAGAAAACTACTTGGTCATCTAAAGAGATTGAAAACGCATCTGAGCCGTTTGGCTTTAAGTTGTTCGATGCTTCTAAAGAGCAGAGAACACTGCGTGAAATGCCTGAAGTAGACAACCTTATCCAAGGTCAATATGAAGACAGGGCGCTTTTTGATTTTGTTGACGACGGCCTGCGCTGGGTAGATAAGTCCGGCATGCTTAAAGGTGTTATTGAGCCTAACAGCAAGATCACTAAAGCAACTGTACAGAAAGCGATTGACCATCTAAATCGTGCGCAGAAGCAGGCGAAAACTAAGCTAGACCTAGAGAGACTTCGCCTCGAAGATTTCGACACCATGTCTTCTGATTGGTCACGTCAGATGGACAAAATTGTTGAAATGGAGAATAAGATTCTTTTTGATAACTCTCTCGAAACTATGCGCGGGCTGCGCTTTGCCCTTAAAAATCTAGAAAGCGCCCCAGTAACGGCACGACTTCAGTGGCGTCCCACTAAAATCAACCAAGGCACACTAGCGCGAACGTACAAGTTTTTGCCCGGCGGGCATCGTTCGCGCGGCGCTGCAATGCAGGAGCTTCGGGAGTTTCTTGAGGCTAACCCTACGTATGTAGAGAAGTACGGCGATCCTACCGTCACGTACAACCGTCCGCTAAAAATCTCTGCGCAGCGCGTTGACGACGCCAAGGCAGTTCTTTCGGACGTAGACCGCAACATCCTGCTGGGCCGCACAAAGAAGTTTGACGACGCTTCGCTGCCCAAAGACCTGCAAGCAGATTACGCCTCGCTTAGTGAGGTTAAACGACGCCGCACTGAACTACCGAAGAACCATCCGTACTACGAGCCGGGCCCGATCCTCGGCAAGCAGGAGCGTGTAGTGACTGCCGTTGCGCCGCCGCGCACAGATTACGAGGTGTTTTTCCGGCAAGCTGGGATCACTATTCCTGACGGAGCGATGAGCGAGTGGGCGTCTACGTACGCGCACGGTCGCGTGCTTCTTCGAGAAGTAGAGATGGCGTACCGGCGAGCGGACAAGCTTGGCGTTCCGGTTGAAGTTGATCCCAGGATTCTTGACGACCTTGCGGGCAACATGACCCGCATGGGCGACATCATCACAGACATGATGCGTCAGGCGGCTCCTGACGGTTTTGGGGAAGCGCTGGACATTGCCAAGAACTTGTCTCTAGCCACGTTTCAGCAAGCACAGAAAACCGGCACGTGGCTTCCCGGCGCACCAATCGGCTACATTCCGCGTTTCTTTAACCGAAGCTCGCGCGAGAAGATCAGCAAGATTATTGGGAACATTGAAGACCACGATGGTTCGCTGCTCGCGCGTATCGGCGTTAAACAGGGCGAGTATTTTGCACGCCACCTAGACGAGTATTCGCTTGACGACGTGAACCAACTGTTCACAGAGCTACGCGCTGCTGCTACAGAGAAGGGCGCTAGCCCTGAACTGGCGAAGTTCCACAAAGAACTAGAAGACGTAATGAAGGCTGAAGGGGTGCAAATCCGCAGCCTTAAAGGGGCCAAGCTAGGCTACACCGATGAACGAATCGAGACTGACCCGTTTCTTAGCTTGGTTCAGCGCTTGGGTGCAGCTAACCAAAGCGACAACCTGTCTTCGTACTTTGATCGCCTTCTAAAGACGGGGGATCAGGACGGCAACGCGCTCATGCTTGGCGGCAAGGTTATCGGTGTGCTCACCGACACTGGAAGCACCATCAAGTCTGGCGAAGTGCAGCGTTTTAGGGGCAAGTCTGTTTACCGAGGCAAAGACGGTGAGACGGTTGCGTTTAGCACTAAGACCGACGTTAACGAATTCACTCCTACTGGGTTTTTGATCGAGGACTCAGCAGGCAAGGTGCACCGCGTTGAAAACGGCGCGCTCAAAGAAACCGGCTTTGGACTGCTGAACCTTGGCGATGTTAGTCGCGCAGAAACTGGCGTTGTTAAACCTACTCTCGGCAACACGTTTGCCCGAGCTAGTCTGCGTTCAGACCTGCACCAAAGCATGTTTAAAGACGTGGTGGGTCCTGAGGCTTCAACTGCACTACTTGGGAATCACGTTGTGTTCGGCTCTCAGAACGTAATGACTTCGGCCATTAAAGCGGCGGCGCGCGTGCACCAAGTTGCGCCTTCGTTTTGGCGTACGTTTGATTCGGTTAATTACATGCTCAAGTCGTTCCAGACTATTTTCAATGTGCCGTTCCACATTGCCAACCTAAGCAGCGGTGTGTTTCAGGCGCAGCTTGCGGGCGCATCGCCTAAGAATATTGCGGCGGCGTACATGGATACGGTGCGATTGCTTGGCGGCAAACAAGACTACGCCGAGCACATGGGCACCATGCAGACGCTGCTCGGCGCTGAAGGGCGTACCGTGTCCAGGGGCATTGTGGACTTGGTTAAAGGCGAAAAGCCGCGTTTGCTTGAAGCAGTGCGTATGCACGGCAACGGCGAGCTAACTAAGTTTACTGAGCAACTAGACAATATGGGGGTCTCTAAGGCGGAGCACCTTATCCTTGAGCACGCGGACGGCTCGACAACTGACCTAATGGAGTTCATGCAGCTAGCTGGCGAGATGCAGCTTTTCGGCACGTTCTCCTCTTCGCTAACGCGCGGTTCGCGGACGATTGCTGAGAACCTCTTGCGCACGAAGCTTTTGGCTACAGACGCGGGCAAGCTAGAGGGAATTGGCAAGCGCACCATCAACAAAATGCGCAACGTGGCTGAAACGTCTGAGGTGTTTAACCGGACGGCCACCGCGCTTGCCCTTGTGCGTGAAGGGCACCCGATGAAGCGTGCGATTGAAATTGCGAAGGAGGCTCACGTTCCCTACGAGAAGCTGACGCCTTTCGAACAGCAGGGTCTTAAGCGCATCTCTGTTTATTACACGTTCCCGCGCCATTACATGCCTTGGGCGTGGGCTCGTTTTGCGGAAGACCCGTCTAAGTTGGAGCGGATCAGTCACTACATTCGAGAGCAGTCCCTGGTCTCTACTCAAGAAGGCAAGCCCACGTTGCAACTTGGCGACTACCGCGTCGATCTTGCTCGCCTCAACGCAAACTTTGAAGCGGCGGGACTTATGGCTGCGTTTGCTGACCGCGTGGTTATGCCCGCAACGGAAGCGTTTGTGCCGGGCGTTAGTCAGTACGACACGCGCATGCTGTCTAAAGCGTACAGCGACGCAGGCATTACTAACGTAGGCGGCGTTGCTGGAATGATCTTCGGTTCAGATGCGCTTAGCGTTGGAGAGCGTTCTAGCTTCGGTGCTAACAACATGTGGGAAGACGCCACGCGAATTGTGTGGCCGATCAAGTTGATGGCGCAGCTTGCTGGTAAGCAGCCTACGCTGGAAGAGCAGTCGCCGTACGTTAACTACACCCCGATGGAGGAATGGCTAATTACCAACCGCATCTGGGGTCTTGGCGTGCGCAAGGTGCGAGACAAGCACGAACTGGTGCGGGGCAAAGCTATTTACGACTCAATGCTGCGCAAGATCAAGCTGCGCATGGCGGCTACGGACGACCAGTCTAAGAAAGACGAGCTTTACAAGGCGGCGCAGACGCTTGGCGTTGGCCTTCAACAACTGTCTCAAGCTGAGCAAAGCAGGGCGTTTAAATGACCGACAGCGACAAGAACATCATGCTGGCTCTTGGACGCCTCGAAGGCAAAGTCGATGCTCTAATGGCTCAGCACGGCAGGCACCAGCTAGACATGGATCTGCTGGACGAGCGCGTGCGGCACCTCGAAAAGTACAAGGCGCAGTTGCTGGGCGTGTGTGCAGCAATTGCTAGCGCCGCTTCTTACCTGATCTCCTCGATCACATGACTGAACCGAAACCTGTACTGGGATCTGGCTCCCTGTTTAACACCTCTGAAGGGCTGCTTGGTGCAGCGCTCGCTACGCTAGTAAGCGGCGTTGTGTCTGGCGACTACCCTGACGAGGTGAAGATGGTAGCCATCGCTGGCCTTTCCGTTGCTGTCGCTGCGTACAGCATTGCTCGTGCCCTTGTAAAACGTAATGCGTAACACTCTTCTAGCGTCGCTACTGCTCTGCTCTTCGTGCGCTTTGCTTGACCAACCTGTGCAGGTAGTTGATCCAGACAACGGTAAAACCGTAGAGGTTCCGCTGGGGGACGCTATCGCAGACAACTCTGAATCCGTAGCTACGGCAGTTGGCGGTGTGGTTGGCGGGTTTAACCCAGTCCTTGGTTTGCTTGCTGCGGGTGCAGCGGGGTCGCTCCTTGCAGGAGCCCGCCGAAAAAAACAAGTTTGACCAAGCGCTGCTTGGTTACGCCGCAGGTGTTGTCGATTGCGACGGCTCTATATGGGTAACTAGGTACATACGCAAGTCTGGTAAGTTTGCTTACCGCTTGCGCCTTAACGTAACCAACACGCGCAGGCCGCTTCTAGTCTGGTTTTCAGACTACTTCGGCGGCGGCTCGATCACGTCTAACCGACGCAAAGAGCGGGCTTGGAAAACGTGCTATTGCTGGGGAATTAGCGGTGAGCGTGCTGTTGTTTTTTTAGAGCTAGTGTTGCCGTACCTTGTGATTAAACGCAAGCAGGCAATGTTAGGATTGGAGTTTGCAAGCACGCATGTAGGCAAAGGAGGTCAGTTGACTGAAAACTTTGTCCAGCATCGAGAACGCATCTACCAAGAAATGAGAAAGTTAAACGCGAGAGGCCAAGGATGATTGTACTTGGAGTAGACCCCGGCTACCGAAACCTGGGGCTGTCGATCATTCGGGTAAGCGAAGACAAGAAGGTCATCAAAATCCTGCACTCAGAGAATAAGTCTGTGGGCAAGGCGACGGCACCTATGGCGTTTACTAAATTCCTTTGGCCTAAGCTAGAGCAGCTTAGTCAGGAGCACGGTCCTATCGAAGCCGTAGCTAGCGAAACGCCGCCGTTCATTATGAGCCAGATCAAAACGACGGCATTCCTTTGGGCAGTTTCGTCCATCATCGTTGCTTGGGCGCACGCTAAAGGTATTCCGTTTAGACACGCCTCACCGCTGTCCTTGAAGAAAGCTGTTTGTCGAGCTTTCCAGCGTAAGTGGGACCGGAAATTCATCCCCAAGAAGAGCGAGGTTAAATTGCTTGTGGCTAAGTACGCAGGCGAAAGTGGTACGACATCGCACGAAAACGACGCCACTCTTGCTGCAATGTTGCTGTTTAGTGAGACTATTCCAGATGTCTAAACTGCGCTTGAACTCTGGCGTAAGCTACGTGCGCATTCCTTCGCTAGTAGTAGATCGCTTTGAAGTACGCAGCATGCAGTTGGACGAGTTGTTCTGCCCTGTGCGCGATGTGCCTGTGTTTGCTGACGAGCTAGCGCAGTCGATTACGGATTTTGGTTTGGCGAACCCGGTCATCGTGGTGCGCGGGCCTTACGAAGACTTGTACCGAGAACTACGCGGAACGTCAGAGCGAGACAAGCAACTTCAACTGCCGAATGAGCCAGTGGTTAACTGCGTTTATGGGGGGACAAATCGAATCAGCGCTGCGCGGTCTCTTGGTTATACTCATATTGATTGCGTGCTTGTTCCGACCTTTGCCCTCGGTTTCCGGCTCCAAGAGCTACAACGAAATGCCTACACCAATGGAAACAGCACCCAAATTGGACAACAAGCTGGAGTTTAACCGGCTTCAATCTGCGGAAGACTTGGCGATTCAGCGGTTTGGTCCGACTGAAGGCTTGGCAATCGTACAGAAAACCACGCTAGAGCTTTCGCAGTATTACGCTGAGCGTTACGAGCTAGATCCCAAAGACCCTGAGGTTACGCTCAACGCCACGGCGCTGGCTTTTGCGCGCCACAAAGAGTTCACACTGCTGCGTGAGGTGGAGCGCGACTTGTACAATCGCGTTGTGACCAGTGACCAAGACCTTAGCTACGGCGAGGTGCTGTTTAACGTCACGCGAACCGGAGCTTACCGCGATGTGTACCGAGAGATTGATCGGCTGCACGGTCGCGGCGCTACTTACCTCAAAGAACTACGAGAGCTTGCTGCTGAGCAGCGGCGCAAAGATGCTTGAACAACAGTTTGCCCACCTCGCCCGTCGAGTTGCCCGCATTGAAGAGGCACTTGCCGTGCCGATTCTCCCGCAGATGGTGAAGCCGGAACCGGAGCCCGAGCCCGAGCCTGAGCCCGAGCCGGAGCCTTCGGCGTTTAACGCGCTCGCTTGTTTTGACAACACCTCTGCGCAGAACAAGAACATTCGGGTGCCACTGCTTTGGGCTGAGCGCGAGGCGCGTTCGCCTGTGACTACCGTAGGCGACATCACGCAGTGGCCTAACGGTGGGCTCACTAAGGAGAACCTAGACTCTGTAGTGCCGAAAGGCTACGCGCAGTGGAGCAGCAACCTGCACCGCAAGCAACTGGCATATCGAGACGGCATCTACTACTGGAAAAACGTCAGCGTGCGCGGCGCGGTGGACGCGCGGCAACTGAAGTGGGGCACTCGTGAGTACAACGCACCGGATCGTGTGTTTGTGGACTGCGACTTCACGGAGATTTGGCAAGAGCACGGCCTGTACGTCTCCAACAGCGGCAACACCGGACTAGACCGCTGCACGTTTGTGCGTTGCGGAAGTCAGGGTGCACAGTGGGCACACCGCGCGGAACCGTACCAACAGTACGACGCGGACAACATGCCGTATCGCCAAGACCCGATGCACCAAGTGCGTGACTCGCACTTCGTGGACTGCGCGTATCAGGGCACCCGTCCGTCGTTTAATCTGACGTATTTCCAGCCCGGCACTTCGGAGCATCCGGGGTCGCTATTGATCGAAGACTCTAGCTTCGTAGCGAACTGGCGCATTGCCCGCAACGACGGTTGCCGGAGCACTGGCGCACTAGTTGTCACGCCGGGCCAAGGCAACGCCCCGCTGCTCCGTCAGAACATGATGCGCGAAGTCATTGTGCGCAACTGCCTGTTCGACTTTACGTCAGGGGATCGCTCGCTCGCGTCTATCCGCTCCGCAGATTACATCCTCTTCGAGGATTGCGCGTTTATCGCTCGCGACCACAAGCAGCCTCACATCACTATCGACAAAGACTACGGCAACTTGGGAGACACCAAGACCAAGCTGATCGAGTTTAGGAACTGCCGCTCCAGTAGTGTGGTGCTCAACATCTTGCTCGCCAGCGACGCAAGCGGGCAGCAGCGCAGTCGGAAGCACACCATCGACTGCCCCGGCAAAACCCTGCGCTTCGACGGCGAGACCGGAGAGCTACTCGAAGCGTGACATCAAAAGCTCCAAGTACCACTTGGCCTTTTGCAGATCCTGTAGCGGCTTACCTTTGTGTTGGTAACGCCACATGTACTTCAGCACTTGCCCTTGCAGGAAGTGTTTAAAACCATCAGGGGGCATCGAAGCTTCAATTGCGGTGATAGCTTCGATGCCCCCATGACAGTAGTGCGGCGGCTGATCAACCAGCGGGTCCTTCTTCACCTTCAGCCCGTTGATGTAGCAGCGCCAAGGCAACAAGCCCGACTTTGACTAGCTCGAAGTCAGACATGTTAGTCATAACTGTTGCAAGGTCATCGTCAGACGGTGACTGTTGCGGGGTTGTTTCGGCAGATTTCTCGGAAGGCGCAGTACCCTGGCTTTCCTCCTCGTCCGCACTGGAAATAGGCGTCTCGGTCATGTCGATTGAGGAACTCCTCCCCAGGGTCAGCGCCTTCCAGCGCCATCTCGATAGCAACGCGAACGCGCTGCGCTTCCTCTTTTAGCGCCTTGGGCTCGATGAACCGAGGCAGCAGCGGCTGCGTCAGCGAGTCCCGATTGATGCCAGCGATAAGAGCGCCGTTGTCCTGAACGCCAAGAGCGTCAGCATACACAGACAACTGCGCGAGGTAGCCGAACGCATCCGGCTCCTCCCCCCAAATCGTCTTCCCGTGCTTCTTGTACGAGAAGCCGCCCATCGTCTTGAAGTCGATGAGCATGCGATCCGGCGCATCCTCCGGCAAGTAGCCCGTCGCATCGTTCGCAGTCACGAACATATCGACATGGCCTTGCTGATTGAAACGCTCGTAGTCTTCCGGCCACCAGTCGGGCAGGCTGACTTCCTTCTCGACCTCCACGGTGAAGCCCTTAGGCATAGCCGACTGCACGGCAGCGTACGAAATCTCGTGGAGCAGGTGCCCCACAGAAAACGTTGTGCCGATGTTGTCGGGCATCAGGCCAGCGTCCTCACCTTGCACGGCGTAGTACGTCTGGCGAGCACAGGCCAAGAACGCGGACGGGCGCACGCGCTGCGCCTCGTTACGTTGGACCATCGAACTCTTGATGCTCTCGGCAGCACGGTCAACGTGCTCACCAACAAGGCGCGGGTCGATGTTGTTAACGCTAATGCCGTGCATCCAAACGGCGCGGATAAACCGTGACCAGTCGGGGTACGGCTTTTCAGGTACAGGCAACAGGTGCTTGCTCATCTAATGTCTCCAATAATTTCGTCAGGGGAATGATCGACGCGGATAGCTTTATCCACACCAACAATAAACACCATTGAACCACCGTGTTTGTAGTCGGGAACAATGGATTGAATACGCGATACCGGAACGATACGACCTCCCTCGTCATCAGGGAAGTAGACCAGTTGGGTTTCGCCAATAGCAACAACGGCAACGTCGTCAGCAGCTTTAGTCATATGTGTTGGGGAGCGTTTAACGCCCGCTCCCCGAAGGCGGATCATCAGCGACTAGGCGTAAAGCGGAATTCCGCCCACTCACCGTAGTCACCGTCCTCGTGGAAAACACTGACGTTGACTTTCTCACCAATCAGGTCGCGCGGAGTCTTCTTAAGCGCCACCGACTTGTCCGGCCAAACAGCCTTCATCAGCTTCGTGTACGTCGCCTTCGCGTTGAGGGGACGCTTGTAGTTAACAAACGTAGACAAATCACCGTCATACGTTTCGCAGTCAAAGGTCACAAGGAAGCGAGCTTCAACGCCCTTCTCCTTGGCCTTCTCGTGGGGCTCGAACGCTCGCACATCAGTGATCGAGCAGTTCGGGTAAGACCCTTCAGGGGTCAGGCTACGCTTGCCCTCGTACTCAGCCTCAGTAATGGTGGCGTTGAGCAGGGCGTCAGGGTCAAACTCAGTCATTGCTGTCCTCTAGTGGCCTTGGGCCACGGTCTAGGTTACGCAGGATTTCGAGTAGGTTTAGGCCGTGGTCTGCCGCCAAAGGCTTGGCCTTCAGTAGCTTCTCCACGGTCCCAGCGAGGGCTTCTTTTTCCCTCGGTGGACGGTCGCCCATCTCGTCCAGCGCATCGCGGATGCGTCGGTCGATCAGGCTTACAATTGATTCTTGGTCAGGCATCGCCCCAAGTCTCTCCGAGACTAGCTTCGGCCAGGAAATTTACGGCTCCGAAGGTGTCAGCATACGCGCCGTTCGCGGCATGCTCCATCACCTCCTGGAGGTTTTGAGCTTTAGTGTCGTCAGCGTTGCCCACAAGGATTTCATCGTGGACGGTGAGGATGGGCTCCAAGCCAGCCTCATGCACCGCAACCAGTGAGTGTCGAATCAACTCAGCGGCTGACCCCTGAACGATAACAGACACCGCCGGGCGCGTGTCCTCGTTCGACGTAAAAATTCGAGTGCGCCCCGCCACGGTACGGGCGACCCGGAACTCCTCGGCCTCGCGCCAAACGCTCTCCATCCAGTTGTTGAGCTTCGGTAGGTTCTTCTTGTACTCAGACAAGAATCGAGCGGCTGTGCCCTTGTCCGTCTTAAGTTCAAACGCAAGGCGGTTGGCGCCCATCCCGTTGAGGATGCCGAAGTTCACCGCCTTGGCGTTAAACCTCTCTTCTTCGGTGACATCTTCAATGCGCTTACCCACCATCTTCGCCGCCACCTCAGTGTGCGGGCAGTTCCGCTGTGCAAACGCCTCTAGCAGAACGGGCTCCTGCGCCAGCGCCGCCGCCACCCGCAGTTCCACCTGAGAAAAGTCGCAGGCGATGACGCCATTGGCTTCCGGCGAAGTCATGCAACCCCGGAGCGCCTTGCCCAAAGGACCCCGCTTTGGGATCTGCTGTAGGTTGGGGCTGTCGCAGGAGAAGCGTCCCGTTTTGGTGCGCGTTGTGTTGGTCTTAGGGTACAGGATGCCGTCCTGTGTCATGCGAGGAAGCGCGTCTACGAATGCGGTTTTAAGTTTAATCGCCTTACGGTACTGAATGACCGCATCAGCAAGGTCGTCGCCTTTATCAGCCAGCCGCTGCAATGACAGCTTAGACGTACTGGGCTTGCCCGTAGATGTAAACGGCAGCTTGCGCCCACGCTCTAGCAACCAGTCACCCACCTGCTTTGGTGAGTCCGGGTTACCTTCCAAGCCCTCGCTGTGCAACTTCGCTAGGCGCTGCTTGATGATCTCTGCCAACGTCATCTCCACCTTGGAGAACTTGTTGCCTAGCAAGCGCACGCCCCGACGCTCCATCTCGTAGACCGCTTGCTCTACGCGGTAATCAAACGCACACGCCTCCATCTGAAGGCGTTTAGCCATCTTAGATGTGACAACGCAGTCATTAGCTAGGTACTGAAACAACTCCTCCTCGGGTACATCTTGAATGCGCCCCTGCTTCAGAGCCTCTGGCGTTTCAATGTTATGCCAGCCGTTGACCTTAGCAATGTGATCCATTGACCGCTTGCCAGACGTATGCCCGAAGTAAGCAGCCACGATAGTGTCCCTCCAAGGGACTTCCGGAACCAGATCCAACGCATGCAGGTCAAACCGGAAGTTGTGCCCGACGAAACGCATTTGTTTAAACACGTCTCGGAGCCCCCAATCTTCGTACTCATCCCCACTGATGATGAAGACGTTAGGTGAGCCAAGTGGACTTAGCCCTATCCACCAAGCAAAGTGCCGGGCCGCTGGCCCCACAACATCTAGCCCGTTGGTCTCCGTGTCGAGCACCCACTCTTGTTCGGGCGACGCTGCGCCCAGCACCTCAAGCAGGCGATGCTTCGGAAGGCGGTGAATTTCCATATCAGTAGGCAACCTTAGCTAGAACGACGGGGCAGCGTAAACCTTCAGCGTTGTACAGGCCCCGCTTCAGCAACTCTAGCTTCGCAGTGGTTGCAGGAAGGTCTTCATCTTCCAGTATTTGACAGACAACGAGCGCCTGTCCTTTAGACGCCAAGAACCGTGCGCGGCTCAAAGCGCGAGGCTCTTCGAGAACCCACCGCTTACCCACAACTTCTGCGTGTAAACGTATCGGGCTCCAGATGATCCCTTTGCGCCACTGACTTTCAAACAACTCACGCGCACCTGCGTCTATCTCCATCTGTGGCCTAAGCTTTATTAGCTCTGCTGGCGACACGTGTATGATGTAGCCACGCCTACGAAGAAGGAAGTCGCTGAACTGTGCCTTATTGCTGAGGCTATTTTTAACGCGAGCCTTTTCGGGCACTGTTGCGTAGCCAGTACGTGCGATGCCTGGCTTGTTAAATACTTTTGCATGTAGCCTACGCAATAGCTCAACTACTTTGTCTTGTGAAGTCATAGCGATAACCTCGCCTTCAATTGCCTTGGAAGATGTATGCGCTTACGCGCCCTAGTCAGCATTACATACAAAAGACGTAGAGTAGCCGGGTCCTTCTGCTCGAAGCGTGTCATAGCTTCTCGTGACCAAGGGAGTAGGTAAACGTCATCTGCTTCTGCTCCCTTAGCGGAGTGCCCTGTGGACAATACTAGCTCGGTGTCTGCGTTCGCAACTTTGGGCACCACTCCTGTCGTGCGGAGCCCCCAGTTTCGGAACGCTTTTGCTACGCCGCTGCGCGAGTAACCAAGCACCAGCCCACTCGCAGGAGGCACCGAAGCATCCCACACCAGCATCTGCGTCTGGTGCTCTGCCTTAAACATGCTAGCGGGTCGGTCGTACCAAGACCGAAGCACCTTCGCAGCAACAGAGGCGACCGGATCACCTACCCGATAGCCCTTGTTCAATACCGTGTGCTCGTCGGCATGTGTCCACACTGGAGGAAGGCTGGACCCCTTGACCCCCTTAGCTGTACCAAAGATCGCCTGACCGGGATCACCAAACGCCCAGGCATCGCCGCCCTGTTTAACCAAAGCCAGCGCTGCGCGTAGCTCGACCCAACTCATGTCCTGAGACTCGTCGATCATCAGCAGGTCGAACTTCTCTTCTTCGGGCATCGGCGCACCTACGTTTAGCCATCGAGCCACGGGCAGGATGAACTTTAGCTGTGAGGTAGGCTTCTCAGCATTCAAATCGAACGGCGGATCCCCACTGCGCCACCCGTGTAAACGCTGCGCTAGCTCATCGACACGGTTCGGTGGCTTATTGCTAGGCGCGTCCCTCCTGTACTGCTCCAGCGCAGGGTCGAACAAGTGATGGATCTTCCTCGTCGTATAAGCAGCACTGACCCTCGCTGCACTAGCAGACGAGCCCT
>Ga0070754_10001265_pt1 | contig 20653 bp, 34 predicted proteins | sample VirMetDEL_Sep_01_FD_75181 | JGI IMG/M metagenome (GOLD analysis project Ga0070754, IMG submission 75181) | Aqueous microbial communities from the Delaware River and Bay under freshwater to marine salinity gradient to study organic matter... | ecosystem: Environmental > Aquatic > Marine >... | reverse complement strand
TCTGAAAGCAGCTACATCAAAATCAGCCTCTAAACCTGTAAGTCTAATACCAAAATTATCAGCAATACCTGTTGCAGAAGGAATTAAGTGGATGAAGTCGTCATCAATTGCAGCAGTAGTTCCTGTAAATGCAGAATCTAAAGTAACTTGAGTAGCTGAATCTACAGATTTAATTCTGTAAACTGGTGCAGTCAAAGTTTCAGTAGCAGAGCTATCTACACGGAAATAGTCTCCTGCAGATAAATCTTGCGTATCAGTCATTGTAGCAATCTTAGACCCCTTAGTAAGGGTTACGTTACCAGTAGGGTTTAGAAGTCCACCAAACTCTGTGTTAGTAGCTGCAGTATCAATGTTTACTTCGCCAACTAAATAACCGTTAGCAGGTTCAAGTGCTAGGTTTTTGTTTAAGTTGTTAATCAATCCGAAAGCAATTTCTGATTGTGAAGTAGAAGCAGAACTAGTAAACTGAGCAAAGATGTCAGTTGGCTGGCTTCTATTAGCTGCATCATTATCATTCTTACGAATTTTAATGAAGTAACCTGTTTCATTTGCAGAAGGCAAAGAACCATCAGTACCATTAGAACCAATTGTAGTAATTTGCTCCGTAGCAGCTACATGTGATTTAATTGTAGTGGAGTATCCACCTTTTCTAATTTTTGCAGAAAGGAAAAGAGGTTTTGAGGTACCTAAACCTTGTGCAATTCTAAAATAATCATTGTTTCCTAAAGCAACGAATGCAGCGTTGTCTAAACGTCTGTTTCCAGCGTCTACTACAACAATTGCTCCTTGAGGAAGATTGTCTTTAGTTATTACTGTTCCTGCTGCAGGAAGTGTTAAAGTAGCTATTCCTTCTGAACTTATAACAACTTCATTTTTGTAATCTTGATTACGTAACATTTGTTTTTTTGTTTTTAGTTAATATTCAAATTTAATTAAATTACTCTTTATTCCAAACTAGAACTTGGAGTATTATTATTTACTTTCTGTTCTCTCACTCTTTCCATTAAGTTTTCTACTGCCATAGTTATTAGTACTTCTTTAACAGAATCGTCTAAAATACTATTTCTTTGGTTAGTAGGTGTATTTCTATCTACTATAATACCTTTAGGTTTTTGCATGTAACTTAAACTATATTTAGCTACTTGAAAAGTACCGTCAGTAATTATTTGATGTCTTTTAGCAGTTCGATTATTTATATCTAAATGACCATCATCTTCTCTTTTATACTGCTGTCTCCAGACTTCTGCTTCACATGTATTGTAATAAGGTTTTTTATACAAATTCTTTCTAAACCTCATTATTTCTTTATGTGAGACGTTTCTCACATCTGCGATAATTGGTTGTTCCGTTGAACAATTGTTTTTATCTATTTCAACTACTTCATGTATTGTATACATAAAGTTATCAGGTAAATCAAAAAAATATCCCTGTATTCCTGTAAAACTATGTACTCCTGTTTGAGTAGCTGATAAATTTGCATCTTCGTTACATACTAACGCACTTAAACCTTGGTTACGAATTTCTGTTTCTTCAAAGCCACGCATTTTTCTGTTAGAAAGTCTATCGCCAAACTCTTTAACATATTGCCACTCTGCTTCTGTAAGTACAGAAGTCAAATCGAAATCTTCATAACCAGGAGAACCATGAGCAGACTGTCTATCTGCTCTTAGTTCTATTTCCTCGGCTAGTTCATTAGCTGTAATTAACATTACTTACTTTCTTTTATACTTTTTAATTCTTGTACTCTTAGTTTAATAATCTCATTTTGAGGGTCATTAATATAAGTAATTACGTCATTAATAGAACCAATTGTAGCACCACTATCCGAAGTATATTGATTCTCTTTAACCTTACGTAGTACTCCTAATTGTACAGCATCATAAATTAATACTTTATCATTATAATAAGGGTCATTAGCATAACTTAAAAATAGTTTTGGGTCACCTTCTACTATTTTGTAAATTTCACCTTTTAACCATTTAGCGTCTGCATTATGAGGAGCTCCTCCCCCTTTTACTTTTATAAAGTCTAGCATAGTTTTTTCAGACTGTGCAATTTCTGCAAATCTAATAGCTGCACTTGTTTTTAAGTCAGCAATTTCTGCTAGTTTATCTACTTGTACGCTTTCATCAAGTAACATAAATTCATAAGAAGCTCTTGTATCCTGTAATTCAGGAGATGGAGCAATCTTTCTTTTATTAGAACGTAAAATCTTTTCTTTTAGGTTATCTAATACATTACTTAAATCTAAACGTAAACCACGCTTATCCATAGTTACTCTTGACCTTTTATCTACTCTCCAGAAGTTTTCTGCTACTGGTAGTAGAGGGTTCAAATTAGTACCTAGTAATTTTTCAAAGAACTCTTGTTCTGTTAAAGCCTCATTAGGGAATTGTGGTGTATAATATCTTTTAGAATTGTCTAAAAGTACATGCAATCCTCCTCCTTGTGTAGCAGGTCTAAGAGGTACTTGGTAACTCCTCTTAATTTTGTTAAACATAAAAGGCTCATTACGTTTGTCTTCACCTTTAACTAATAGTTCTGCCCATCTAGCTCCTGCCTGTACAGGTTTTACTACTATAATTTTTTTAGGTAGCCAATTTATAGTTGGGTAATCAGCTTTTTTAGTTTTTGGTGTTTCAGCTACCGTTGTAGCTGTATTTCCTTTATTTTCTTCTTTTCCGTTTCCAGAAAATATTTCTCTTTTTAAACTCATATCCTTAATTTATAATTTAAAATAAGAGGGGAACTAAGTCCCCTCTTAGTATTTGTTTATTTAACTACGCTCTACAGCTTTTCTTAAGTCAACAATCTTAGTTGGGTCTTCAATCATAATACCGCCCCACTTTTGGAAATGAACTTCATAACCGTCAATAGACGTTGAAATATTTCTAGATGCACCTTTACCTGCAGCAGAGAATGGGTCACGCATACCTCTAATATAACCCCAATTGTAGTCAGAAATTCCATTCTTAGGTTTAACTCTGTACACACCTGCTTCACCACCATAATCAAGGGCTAGCATTCTATGTGATTCTACAACACCGTTTCCGTCTGGGTCTTCTTGTGGGAAGTAAACATCATCGTCCATAAAATCAAGGATTTCAACAACAAGACGAATACCGTTGTACCACTCATACTCGTTATACTGTGGCTCCATGTAACCTTTAGTGTTCATACCACCAATGTTACCTGCCTTAGTATTCTTAGTTAAGAACTTATCAGAAACAACTGTTACGTTTTTATTAGACTTAGCTTCAATTTGTTTAGAGATTTCAATTGCTCCAAACTCACCAGTTTTAATGTAAACTGTTCTACGACCTCTTTCGATTTTACCAACACCCATATCTAGCAAGATATTCATATGCCAATCAATATCGTAAGTATTGTAGTAATGTACGTTAGAAGGTGCAATTTGCTCAAAGAATCCAGAACCTGCTTCAATAGTATATTTAGTATTCTCATCTTTGTTTAAGTACTTATGGTCAGAAGTCCAGTTTTTCTTACCATAAAGACTCATTCTTGCAAACATCTCTTCACACTGATGGTGAGCTACAATATCTTGATAGTTAATCCACACATTCTCAGTCTTTCCTTTATAGTTAAATCCAAACTCTAACGGTTCGTTTTTACCTTTGTTAATCATGTTACCAGGAACTTTATATTCCATTCTCATAGTAGCAGGACGGTTTTCCATTCTCCAAGGAGAAGTGAAATAAGGATTTGCTCCTTGGTAAGATAATGTACCTGGAACAAGTCCATAGAACTTAGTAAATCTAGCTCCAATAAATAACTCGTCTGCAGGAACTGCAAGAGCAGGATTACTAGTTACTAATTCTACTAAATATCTATATTGAGTACCTACTTCATCTCTACGTTTTACTAAGTAGTGATAATCATCAGTTTCACCTTTAAGTACGTTAGTCTCTTCAAAAAGAGGCTCATCGAAAATAAGGTAAAATTGCTGGCCAGAAGCTCCTACTGCTGCAGGGAAACTTCCTGCTGAAACAGAGCTACCATCAATAGTTTGAGCATCAACAAGTGGGATATTCTTGTCGTGTTGCCCTTGTAACATCCAATTGTAGAATCCATTTTCTTGCTCCACCTCTTTAGTTGGGAACCTATCAACAAATTCACGTAATTGTCCTTGTAAATTAGTTTTGTAAATCTCTTTGATTACATTACTAATTAATTGTTCTTTTTGTTGATAAAGAGTATAAAAGTGATTCGACTGAACCAATCCATTATAATCTTTAGCTTCAAATTTTTGTAATGGAAGTAATTGTGCCATTTTTTAATTAATAATTATTTGTTAGACTATTTAATTTATTTATTTATTTATTTACCAAATCCTCCTTTTTCAAGTAAGGATAAAATTCCATTTGTATGTTCATCCCCAGTACGATTATCGCCTCCACCACCAGAATAGTTAGTACTATTAGTACTTGCATCAGCAATAATCTCATCTAATTCTTTAGTAGCTTTAGACTTTACATTTCGTTTAATAGCTGAAAGGTCAGGTTTAAATTGTCCTGTTTTTTCATCTAGATTAAACAGTCCTAAACTATCATAGTAATGAAGTAAAGTTTCAAACTCTTTAGGATTTTTCATTTGTTTATATCCTACAGTGTTATACTCCTTACCACTCTCATCCCTAAATACTGTGTTTGAAATAGAATTTTTTAACTTTTCTTTGTGCTTAACTGTAAAAGGTAAACCGCTTACTATTGTTTCTTTTTCGTCAATAGAAGCTAACATACTTTTAAACTCTGCTTCTTCTCTTGCTTTGCTTTCTTGTATTTTAGCTAATTTAGCAGCTCTACTGTCTTCGACATACTTTTGAGCACCTGCTGTAAGTGAAGGTAAAACTTCTCTAGCTTTAACTCCAAGTTTACCTAAAGTAATAGCATCGTCTATCATTTCTCCTATCTTATCGTTAGAAAATCCTCTAGCTTGCAGAGACTTAGCATACAATGCTTTTTGTACTTCTTCATGTTCTAGTTGCTCATCTGTTACAGTTTTAAAAAACTCTAAATCTTGAGCTACAGTCATAGCTAATCTTTCGTCTTCAAAAGCGTCTTCTATTTCTAAAAATGTTTTTTTAGCTCCTGAAAAATTATCTATATACTTACTAACTTTTTCTTCAGCTTTTCCTTCAATATTAGTTTCTAATTGATTTTGTAAGCTTTCTAGTGAACCATCAAAATCTTCAGGAAGTTCTCCTAAAATTCCATTTTCACTTAATTGGTTAGCAATATATCTTAAAATTTCTTTTTGTTTTTCTTCAGAAATTTTAGTTTCCTGCTTAGGTTTACTTTTTTCTGGGTCTTCAATGAACGCTTCATCTGTTTCAGTAGATGTACCTGCTGAGGATTCTTTCTGAATCTCCTCTGGAGTCATAATAGAGATACCCTCAAAATCGTTATCAGGAGTATAAGTTGTAGAGGGGGAATCTTCCTCTACAGGACTCCCTGTTTCGTTATTTTCTTCTTCTGTTGATGCTACAGGAGCTCTTCCTCCTGCCTCACCTTCATTAGGACTACTTATTATAAAGTCCATATTATCATTGTTCTCTTCTGCCATTTGTTAATGTTTAACGGTTCAATATTAAAAAAATTTACATACTTTATAAAAAAAAATTTAAGCTCTTATATCGCTTTTATTTACCAGAGCTTGCTTTTTTCTGCTTAGAAATTTTCTCTGTTTCTTTATTATGTCTGATTGTTTCTTGCAATTGTTTTTCTTTTAAAGCAATATCTTCATCATTCTTTTTAGCTTGAATTTTAGTTCTTTCTAAATCTAATTCGTCTGCTATTCCATTTCTATCTGAATCTATTAATTTACCTCCCATAACGTTGTCTCCTTTTACCATAGCAATACGCTCATCAGAAGCTATCTTTTCTCTTTTAACTTGAGCTTCTAAATCTGCTTTATATTTTTCAAAGGCTTGTTGTGCAGCTTTGAGTTCTGCATCTTGAGCTTTAATTTTTTCGTTAGATTCTAGAGCAGCTTGTTGTAATTGTTTTTGCTCTTCAGATAATCTTTTTGCAGAATCCTGTAATTTTCTAGCAGTATCTTGTATAGATTCAGATTGCATAATACTAATTAAATCTGCAATAGTAGCATTTCCATTTTGAATAGCTGCTTGAGATAACTGTTCTAATCTATCAAATAATCTTGTATCATTAGAAGAATTAGCGATGTGTATATCCATCTCTGAATTAACAAATTCGTCAAAATGACTTACCATTGCCATACTCATATCATCAAGTATATATTGTCCTCTTTTAGGATTCTTTTTATAAGCGTACTTACAGCATTCTAGAAATTTAGTTAGCCCTAGTTTACGGTATTGACGTTCTAGAGCAAACCATTTTTCTGTAATATGGGAAGTTTGTGTTACCTCTCTTTCAACATTATTAACTGCTTCACTTGATTGTATTTGCCCTTCACGACCACCGTGTACACCAGAAAGTTTTCCAATTTTATCTTCTATATCAAACATTAAGTCAGTATACATTCTAATACTATCTGCATTTGAAATATTTACTGAAGTAGCTGTAAGAGTATTAAACGCCCCTGCAGATTTACCTTGAGAAGGCCCTTTAAGAATTTCGTTTGTAGGGTCTAACCAAGCAAATTTATTAACTTTAGCGTAATGCATCCAATCTCTAGGATTCATTCCTGAAGGAATCATAGCAGCATTTATAGCAGCAATAGAGCCTACGTGAGTAGCTTGTTCTATTTCTCTTTTAAAATATGCTATATCATAAGAGTAATCTAGGGGCTTAATAATATCTGTAAGTGATTGTACTTTGTTATTATTAGTAGCATTAATTACCCCAAAGAAAGGAGGTGTACCTTTAGATTTATTTACAATGGATTTAGATGCGTAAGGAACAGGGCCCATATCTACATAAATATTCTCTCCGATTTTAGTAGCTTGTTGCCATTCATTTACCCACATCCACTTTATTTCTTCTCCTGCATCTTTATCTTCTTTGTATGTATCAGGAACATAATCATACTGTTCTTGTCCAAAATCATCGTAGTATTTTCTTTTACCAATTTTTCTTTTACCTCTCCAACAAGCTCTAATTACTCTTATGTTACCTTGAGTATCGTAAGCCCCTGCATAATTTCTAGCTCCTGTTGTACTAGGATTAAATATTTCTACTTTATCTGGGCCATATCTTTCCATTAAAGAAATATCTCTATTTAATCCTAATGATGTAGATGATGTAGCTCCATATCCACTTTCTAGATATTCAACATCTTTTTCTGAAAGCTTGTCGTAAAAATCATCTAGTACTTGTCCAGTAGATTGGTATCCATAATGTACCATTATATCAGATTCATGAATATACATAGAATGTCCCCCTATAGTAAAGAAATTTCTAGGGTCTATACGCAACATTCCAGGAAGTCCTCCAAATATTCCTGCATATCCAATCATTTCTCCAGCAATAAGTAAATCTTCGAATTTTCTAGTAAATAAAAATTCAATATCCTGGTCTTTTATTTCTCTCTTTAGGATTTTATTAGCAGTAATTTCAGCAATATCTTGAAAATCATAAGTAGCCCATTTTTGTAAGGCATTTAACTCCTGCTCCATTTCTTGAGGAGTTATATTGGTTTTTTGAATTAAGGCAGCAGTTTTAGCTTTTAATTCTTTTGTAAGTGTCTTTTCTTTTCTACTTAAACCTTCTTTATCCGAAGCAGATAAAAAAGCTCTCCATTCTTTTTTACGTTTAATATACTCTCCTATTAAAAGATTAAGTTTATTATTACCAAGTCCTATATGTTGAAAAGTAGCAGGTAAAGTATCCATATCCAATTTATCGGGATTTAGAGTTCTTTCTACATTTTTTCGGTCTATAATGTTAGAACGTAAATTATAGTTTTCATTTTTATTTTGAAAAGATTGTCTTAGTTCATAATCTGTAGATAAAAGATTTTCTGCAAAATCTATACAGTCTTTATAAAAATCTTCAGTTTTTTTAGAATCTACTATTTTCTGCTTAGGAAAATTTAAGAAGCCTTGCATTGTGTTACTGCTCATGTTTGTAATAATAATTATTATTATCTATTTTAGCAAATATAGAAACTTTTTTTGTTAGTCCCATATCTGCAAAATAGTCGTTCTCTAAAAATGATTTCTTTTCTTCTTCTCTTTTTTCTACTTCTCTGTACATAGTTTCATCATGCCATAATAACATACCTAACGCAGAAACACGGTCAAAGTTTCCACTTGGATTCCAAGAAATTAATTCTCTCAATAATGCACTTGAGTAAATTCTGTTAAGTAATCTATCTTCTGTACGGTCTGATACTTTTTCTAATAGCCACGATTTTATAAATTGTCTAGCAGTTTGATTTACTTTATTAGAAGCGTTTATACCTTTAGACGTATTTGTCCCCATTCTGAATGTATCAGCATTCCTAAGTTGATACGGTGTTTCTGCTAATAAATGTAAACATTTATGTTGCTCAAAGTATGTAAACATTCCAGGTAAGTTTTGTTCATACATACCAGTAGCATTATAGTACAAAAGAAGTCTTCTACATGTTTCATAAAAATCTTTAGGGTCTTCTGTACGTCCTGTATATTCTGCTACTATTTGACGAGTCATACGATTCATAACAAAAATAGAAGGAAGGGAATCTGTAGTAGATTTAGCTTTATCTACAACATCCATACCTGCTATATGTAAATTAAACGGAACAATTCCTGATGAAGGGTCTTTTTGAGGTTTAACCCATATTTCTACAGCTCCTTCTTTTCTATCATTTTTTCCTAAAGGAAAATCTCTAATTGGCCGAGCATCTTGTATAGTAAGAAAATCTATTTTACCTTCTTCATCAAAAATTAAATTACCTTTAAAAGAAGCCTCTGAATATTTAGAATATTTACCTCCTTCTAATTGTTTTAATTGTTCTTTTAAAAGTAACGTAGGAAAATAAGCTCCATCTACAACTAAAAATGCTTCAGAAGGGACAATAGGCCCGTTGATTATTTCTCCGTAGTATTTACTAATATCTCCACCTTTAACAGATTCTCGTTTATTGTGTACGTAAAGAGCAGCTTTCTTTTCGTTAGTAATTTTATTAGGCCCTTCTTTAAATTCATTAAGTGTTTTAGTGTAAGGTACAAAGTATCCTATTTTTCCTCTGTTTTCAAATTGGTCGTCAAAACTAATACACCCGTATTCTTCAGGATTACGAAATATAGATTCAGCAAATAATGCTGCCTTACCAGATACTAAACCACCTGTCCCTAAAGCCCATATAACCAAATTTTTCTTTTGTTTCGATTGCTGTGTGGCTTCTATGGCATACCAAGCTTCTTTTATATTATTCATAAAACCTACCTCATCAAGGGCTACTAAGTTAGGTCGAGTACCATTAGCTGCAAGTGGATTATCTTTAAATGTTCTATGACGTAATACAGATTGACTACTTGAAATGTATTCTCTGTTAGGGGCAAGTGAACCTGTGTATTTAACCATTAAGGGAGATATATGACGTTCTACTTCTTTCCCTTTTCTAATTTCATACGTTCCAGGATAATATTCCATAGCTGTTTTACACTTAGCTATAAGGGGCCCTGTATATTTAGTATCAATTGCTCCTACAATAGTATCAGATGCCGTGGGAGAATTTTTACGTTTATTTTCTAAATATATGTCATAATCTGTAGCCCCATCAAAAAGGAAGTTATGGTTACAAATACCTGAAGTAGAGTAGGATTTACCCCCACCCCTAGATTGGATGGACATAAAATGTTTGGCTCCGTTTTTGTAAAGAGGCTTGCCTAAACTTTTATGATGTATTTTACGTAAATATTCTCTTGCAGGTATGTAAGTTTTGCTTTCTGCTTCTTCTTTAGTTATACGTCCTAGCATTAAAGCTAATTCTAATTCAGGGCCATATCGTCTATCACATGTAAATTCTTTATCTTCTGAAAAACCAGAAAATCCTCTACATTCTTCATAATAAAGAAATAACTCCCAATCTATGTCACGTAACCAAGGAAGTCCGATAGATTGTGATACAGAGGAATTATCTTCAAAAAGAATATTGTGGAAATTTTATAATAATATAATGGGCCTGGCATCCACTTTCCACTTACCCAATATCCTTCTACACATTTACGTTTTTCGGTTCTCCAAAAATTCTTTCTTTCATATTTCTGTATGATAGGATGGAAATTAGGTACTTCCCCCAATATGTAATTATTATTTTCAATCATACATCATCCTCGTATTGGTCACCTGTTGTTTTTTCTATAGATTCTTCTTTAAGAGTCTGTACTATTTTTACATAGTCTGAAAATATCTTAGCAGTATTAGCCATCATTGAGTCTAATTCCTTTAATTTTTTTACGTCTCTTTCTTCAGGGTCTTTAGCCATTTCTGCCATGTAAGAAGACGTAATAACACTTTTTCGTAAACTAATCATTTCTGACCATTCATACAATTCCTGCTCCCCTACACTTAATACAGATTCAGAGTATCTTTTTAGTTCCTGTTCATAATCTTCCCATAAAAATCCTTTTATAGTTTTCTGTAATTTTTTTGCTATTTCTTCCCTTTTTCCAGGAACATTAAACATTGGACTTTCAGGGTGTGCATAATAATAAAGAGCCCACATAATAGATGAGGACTCTTGTTTACCTACAGATTTATCTTTTGCATGTAGTTTGTTAAAACATTCATGAATTAACATTTCTGGGTGTTCAATCCAATAATTCTTCTCCGTAGTTTCCATTAATTTCTTCTTAATCCAATTTTAGCCATTAAACCCCCGTCTGCAAATTCTAGTACTTTTTCACTGTACCAGTCTCTTTCTACTGCTGAAAGTTCTACCAAGTAATCTATTCCTCCTGTATGATGAGTTCTCCACCCAACAACCATTCCTTTGTTTCCTCCTATTTTATGTTTTACAACATCTCCTATTTTAAAAATCAGTTCTATTTCAACTTTCTTTGGTTTTCTTTCGTTGTTCATTATTTATTAGTTTATTATTAACAGCTTTAATCATTTTTTTATTAGGAATAAATTTACCAAAATTTTGAATATGTATTATTTTAAATGATTCTAGATTTTTAACTCCTACTTCATTTTCTTCAAAACTTTGCATTTGTTCTCTAGTATATTCACATAGTTTACTGAAAATGTCTTCAACTTGTTTCTTAGTTAATCCATTTTCTTTTGCTACTTTATCTATAGCTGCTTTTTGTAAATAATTATAATTAGTCATTTCTTTTATATAAACTAATAGCAATATCAAATCCTGTCTCAGAAGGAGAGAATAATAATTCTTCTTCTATAATATTATCTTTAGATAAGATAGGCTTACCAAAATAGGTTTTTTCCTTTCTTAATCTAGTTAGAATATTATTCAAGGCACTTTCATCTATATCTAATTTTTCCATTACTTCTTTTCTCATATCAGTTGAGAAAATAAATTTAGCACGTTGTACAGCAGGCAAAGCTGTATACTCGTTATTTAGTCTAACAAATTCTGCAAGTACATCAATCTCTTTTGGTGTCAATCCCATACCAAAATTGAGAATTTTCAATACTTGTCTATAGATGCGATTATCATCTGTAGGAAGTTTTATTATTCTAGCTCCTTGAGACATTGGTTAATTTTTTAACTATTTAAATTACTCACTACTTTTTGCATATCTGGATTAGCAGCTAGCATTTTCATTGTTTGTTCCCATACTATAAGAGACGTATCTATATGTGACAGAAGTAAAGCTTCTAGGCATGCTCTTTTAGCATCTAATAAGTGTCTCCCCATCTTACTTTTAGCTTTAACTCTGTGTTCAGAAATGCCTACTCCTTCCTCATATTCAGCAGCCTTTACAATTACAGTTAAAGTATATAGTCTAGACTCAGGCTGAAACTTCTCCTGAAACAAATAGATTACATCTCTCTTAGCATTTCCTTCCCGTTCAGACTGCATAGCTGAAACATTAGTATATGCTTTCATTAGTAAACTTTGTAGTAATTTAGTGTACGCTTCATTAGACAATAATTCTAATTTAGTGTCAACTCCTTTCCTACTAACTTTTACTTCTCTAGTCTTTCCTTTATTCATTCTTCTTTTATTTCTATCATAAGAGCATACTGTGTATTCTTACTAGGAGTAATGTAGTAAGTAAATTTAGGTCTTAACTTCTTACCTTTTTTACCATTAAATGCCTCTTCAGTATGCATCTCTATTAAGTACAACGATTCAAAATTATTAGATATTATTAATTTCGATATCGGAGTCATGTTACTTCTTTTTTCCTCTTCTTTCCAGTAGCCTTCTAGCAGTTCTACGAGAATAACCTTTTTTTATTAGGTTATGTATTTCTTCATCGTACACTCTTATACTATTTATATTATGTTCTTGAAGGTACGCTTCTAATGCTTCTACGTCATTAGCAGTATGGTCTATTTTAACTTCATCAGCTCCACTCATCACTTCCCTCTTACAGCACTTATAAATTTAGTAGCTCCTGCTCCAAACATTAGTCCAGCAAACCACTGCTCCCCCATAATCCATAAAATAGTACCTGCAACTCCAAATGCAAATGCTCCTATCCAAAAACTGTTTAATAATTGTTTAATTGTATTCATAATTTATAATTTATTGTTTATTTATATGACCGTCTGCCGTAGCCCCTAGCCATTTTTCTATTTTCATACTTAACGTCATTCCGTATATACTTCCTACTAATGACCCTATTACATAAGGTATTAATAGTATTAAACTCATATCTGCTAGTATCAACTCCTTAAAAGTAAGAAACCATAACGTATGAGAAAATGTAGACGCAATTAGATGAAATCTTTTATTATCTCTGTTCCTACTTCTACTTACTAAAGTAAAAGCTACATTTTGAACTATTGCTAATCCTAATATTTTAAGTATTTGAATTGTCATAACTTATTTAGTAAAACTTTAATTGCTTCTTTAATATGTTGCTTACAGAAGTCATTCTTATATATGAACTGTGTAAGCATATTTACTTTATACTCATCTGGAAGATTGTTGTACTCTTTATAGTAGAACTTATCCCCATACTTATTCTTCTTAAACCAATAGTAAGATTCTCCTTTTTTAGCTACTGGGTTATCCTTTCTTGCACTTTTTACATAGTGCACTGTTATTCCTCCAAATGTAGTATAACTATATGGTTCATTTGCCCCTATATCATCTTTTTTAAGACGTATCAACCTTTTGTTTTCGTCTTCTGCTATTATATCAAATTTTTCTTCACTCATATCCCAATCATTTTAAGAACCTTTTTAAGTTCTGATTTGTTTTTGATTGTACCATCAAATAATACTTTTTCGTTTGAATTGGTGATATGACAGCTTCCTCTTCCTCTGAAGTAAAGCTCATATCCAACGCTTTTGTTTAACCTGAATACAAGTGACTCATCTCCCCATCCTTTTTTTAGGTATTTAAACCCAAGACTCTCTATATCCTCCCTATCAAGGTATTTGACTCTAACTAAATCTGTAAGTATTCTTCCTTCTAGCCCATGAGCAGATGTATAAACCATATCTACCCATGATGAACCAATTCTAAATTGGTACTCAAATCCAACATGGAACTCTTCTATTTCTGGTGTATAGTATTTACTCATCTTCCTTTAAGTATTGAACTAATAATTTTCTTCCTTCTTTAGACTTGACATCTACAAATTCTTTCGTTTCTGCAAAGTCTCCTTTTTCAATCAAGACAGGAGCAAGACCTAAAGAAGAGTCGTAAAAAAGTATTCCGTCTTGTTCATATATTTCCATTATAGATTTTAGTGCCTCTCCAGTACTTACTCCTGCTTTAGCTTCTTCAGGTATAGACGCTACATCATATGCTAGTAATATTTTATCTCTATCGTGCATTTGGGAATTTAATATCAAAGATTTCTAAATTAAGTGAATATACAGAACGTTCTGCCATAGGTCTAATAAACCCCCTTTCTTTAAGCGACCTTATATGCTTATCTAGCGTAGGTAGTTTAATATCTAGCTTATTCATTATTTTATTTTTATTTTCCTTTACCGCATACCATCTGTTGTCTCTAAGATTAGACTGTCTGATAATGTGACACAATACATGCATTGATGTATCGTTGGTTTTCATAAGTAGGTTATTTAATGTGTTGTCCATGTATATACCTATACTAAATCGTTTTCTCTTATACATTACAAATCTAACTATCTAATTTGTATATTACAAATGTATGTTTAATAAAGTTACTATCCAAATAATATAGTAAGTACTTTTTTTATTAAAAAAATATGACAAAATACTTGACTTGTATTAGTATATGACAGGTCTACTATCATGTTTATGATAGTTAGACTATCACGTTTATGATAGTCCAGATGTTACTGGAGTGATAGTTAGAAACACCAAAACATGATAGTCTATTTTTTGTAAGTTACTGAAACAGAAGTAAATGAGTTAAAAGGAAGGGATTTTTTATATGTATATATAATATACCTATTATTTATTTAGATAAATCTTGATATATTATCTTTCCTATATTCTCTATAGGACTGGTTACTATAACTTCTTCTATGTGCCCATTATAAGAGTAAAGTACTCCAAGCACTAGTCCATTATCCATTAAAGTGTTTGTTGCGAATTTGCTTTCTCCTAGGCTAAATTCTGTAAATATAAATTGTTCTAATAAACTTCCATTCTCCATACTATTATTTTTTTGTCTTGTCAAATATAACCCCCCTATGTTTTATAATCAAATATTAACCCCCCCCCCCTATAATTTTTTTTTAAATTATTGTGTGAGTATTGAAGGTGGTACCATATTAAAAACAACCCCATCGAAATTTTACGGGAGCAAAGTGCCCCCGTCTTGATTTATTTAATTTAATTTTTTAAACTTCAAAATTATGGAAGCAAAGATTATCAAAGAATCATCTGTTAGAGAATGGATGATTGCAAACGACAAAGACTTAGCTAAGTCTGCAGTACAAGTTAATACGAATGGCTATCCATTCATCACGTTCTTCAAAGGAGGACAAGATGATTCGGCGGAGAATATTTATTTCTCTAAAGCTGCAGCAGAGGCTGTTAGAGCTGGCGATTCTATTAAAGACTTAGGTCTTGGAGACTACCGTATCATGGAACTTGATTACGGTAACGGTGAGACTCGTCTTAAACTTACTAACAAGTCAGGCGGAGCCTTGGACTTGGATGCTATCTTCGGATAGTCAACTTACTGGAGAGAAGCCTAACGGCTTCTTTCCTCTTTTATGTAGACTTATGTAGACTTAGTTGTATGTTTTAAAAATACAACCATTGTATGTGATGAAAAACACATATAGCTTCAACCTGCTAGACGATACATTAAGGGTAATCAGTCCTTATATTTTATAAAAAACTCAATAACTTCCCAAGATGTTGAGGGCACCAGTTTCTTTGATAATGAAAGATGTAGTGTAGCTACTGCATAGGATAAAACATATAACATTGATTGCTACTATAATTGTTATTTGTTCCTTTCAAAGTAATTATCAAAGTTTTAGGTGTAAAACACAATTCATTAACTAAAATAAAATAAAATGAAAAAGTCAATTAGAACTTAAGATAATTATCGCTCTACATTAGTTTACTTCTGATTTATTTATCTTTTAACCTTTAAACCTTAGAAATTATGCATAACAAGCAATATGTATTCGTAGATGGTGTGTTAACTACCAGAGATTTAGTTTTTAATCCTAATTCTTAAGTAAATCACTTAAGATTGGGTATGAACAATAGAATTGTTTAACAAGATTAGAAGTGTTTTGAGAGTTTTAATTAGATTTTTTAAGTTTATACTTAAGTCTTGCCTTAGAACTCTCACGCACTTTTAACCACTTTCCTAAACTAACCTCTCACAACAACATAATTAAAGTATCGCTTATTCACAAATTAACTACAATGGAAGCATTCTTAATCTTAACCATCATATGTATAGCCATCCTATACAAAGAATTTAATCAATAAAACTTAAAACTCATGATATCACTATCAGTAATTCCAAATCTAGCACCTATGAAACTATCTGATAAATTATCAGCTATCATACTATGCTTACTATTAGATTCCTTATACATTTTACCATTATTAGGAATACTAAACTAAAATCTTATAAGCGTATTGGCACTCTTCCGTTAACCGAGTGTCTATCCAGTAAGCTACTGGCTCTTCCCACTTTAAGTAGATGATGTGGGACATAATATTAAAATATCAATGATTCGATAATACTATGTACCTAATTGCAAAGGGTTTTAAAAACCATAGTTGAGTATCATTGTAGAAGAAGCAAACTCTTGAAATAGTAGGTCACTGCTTCTTTGATATATCCTTAAAAAACTAAATTAGAAATCAATCAATGACAAAAGGAGAAGCTATTGTTTTAGCTTATAAACACTCCTACAAAACATAGGTTGAGCCACGTGCATATGGCTTTTACGACCTGTTAGAGAGGTCGAGGGTATATAATTTTTATTAACTATAAGTATTAGATGTAAGACTTTAACACATTTAGCCGTTATGGAGCGAAGCTACTCATGGGCAAGACATGACAAGCAGGGTAAAACCAAAGCCTGCATTTATAATTAATATATACTCTCATCCAATTGCAGGATATTTACATAAAACTCTTCTTTTAGATAAGTATGTATTTGTTTCTTACAAACCTTCTTTATAGTAAGGTAAGAAAGTATTCAGGGGTTGCAACCTTGTGAGAGTCCTAATAATATTAGTAAATAGGTAAGTATTGATGCTGAAATGTACCAATAGGCAACTTAGAGTATGGTCAGACTGCAGATAACTGCTATATGCTCAAGCACGTTCAAAACATATCAACTTTTTACTAGTTTGGTCATAGACTATTTACTAATATAATACCTCTCGTTTGAACTCACGATATTCTCAGCCAAGCGTATAGACCCTGCACGTAGGAGAGAGGTATTATTCATTAAAAATATTACTTGTTAAAAGTAGATAAGAATTTGCAATGAACCGTTTGTAATATATGAGCAATATAATTCTAATTGGTTCGACACGTTAAACTAAAACAAAAATGAGTAAAGAAGAATTAAGAAAACAGTATTGCTTAGAAAAGGGTGGTATTAATCCAAGTAATATTATTGAATGGTATTACATTGAATGGCTGGAATACAAACTAACAGAAGCCCTTAAACAGTCAGATGAAAGAGAGATAAAATTTCCAAGAGTTATGCAACATTTTAGGGAGTTTGAAAAGTGGTGTAAGGAAAACAAAAGACCATTAAGAAGCTATCATAATTTTATGCATTTTAGGGAGTTCATAGATTACCAACTAAGAGAGCAAGCCCTTAAACAGTCAGACAATAGCGAGTTGTTAAGGGCGTGTAGAGTAATATATGATATGTGGGAAGACAATCAAATAGCCGTACAGACAGAAAGCAAGGCAGATTACTATGCTATTGATAGGCTGTTTAACCACCTAAACCAAAACAATGAACGATAAGTAACTCACTAATTACAATTATATGCAATAACGTATGATAAGTAATTCAATGGTTACAATGTAAACTTTGCTTTGACTGGTGAAGAATTAGAATTAAAAGAAAAACAAGATGCCTAGAGATAATTCAAGTAAAAAAATGTGGAGTAAAGAGCCATATTACAATAAAGTAAATAAAATAATTGATAAAACAGAAACTACTAAAGATGGTATTGAAACTGTTAGATGTGGAGATACATTACAAATGTTAGGCAAATTATTTATTCAAGATGGAGTTAGATACTTTATACCTATGTGTCCACACCCTAAAGAATATGAAACTATAACGGTCAGAGGTAGATTTTGTAGTTTATGCGAAACTAAACATGATTAAACCAAAATAAAGATGACTGAAAAAGAAATACAACTATTAGGATTTGAAAGAAGAGATGCATCTGAAGAACCTACTCCTTATTACTATTATGTATATGAGATTGTTGATGGAGTAGACTTTATTACTCCTGCTAATGATGAAGTGGAGAATGGAAAATGGTCAGTAGAATTTTTAGAAGCAAATCCTAAGATAATATTTACAAAATTCGAAGAAGTTCAAACACTAATTAATTTAATAACTAAAAGACTACAAAATGAGTAGATATATTATAGAAAAAGATGAAAAGATAATAGCCTACGGATACGATTGTGCTTTAGGCTATTTTTTTGATGTATATGTTCCTGACGAAAAAGGAAATGTAGAACAATTTGAAGTAGAAAAGTCTTCTTTATTAAGTAAAACTAGTAACGGACAATTTGTAGAATTAATGCAAAAATATAAAGTGGATTCTAATCATATAGATAGAGTTGCTTTAGATTTACCTATTTAATTATGGAAAAAATATTAGAAAAAGTAACTCGTAAAACATTTAAAATAAGAGAATCAGGAAGGAGCAGCGATTATATTACTCCTTCTTTTGGTTATGGCTGTCTTTTTAATTGTAGTTATTGTTATATGAAAAGACATTTATCTGAAGAACTTACAATAGCTAATAATCCAGGAGATATATTAACTAAAATAAATAATCACGCTTATTTTTTAGCAGATGCAAAAAAACCTAATCAAACTCATGAGAAGTATATGACGTATGATATATCCTGTAATGAAGATTTTGCTTTGCATGCTAAATATCATAACTGGAAAATGATATTTGATTTTTTTAAAGAACATCCTATAGCTATGGGAACTTTTGCTACTAAAACTATACCTGTAGAATTTTTAAAGTATGACCCTGAAGGTAAAATTAGAATAAGATTTAGTCTTATGCCTCAAAGTATAGCTGATAGATTAGAGCCTAATACTGCTAAGATTATAGACAGAATTAAAGCTGTAAATGCTTTTATTGAATCAGGTTATGATGTTCATCTTAACTTTTCTCCTGTTGTATACTATGACAAGTGGTTAGTAGACTATGAAGAACTGTTTAGTATGTGTGATGACTATATAGATTATAAAAACCAAGTAAAAGCAGAAGTTATATTTTTAACTCATAATGAAAAAAAGCATATTAATAATCTTAAAAATAAATTACCTGGAGAAGATTTATTATGGACTCCTAATAATCAAGAAACAAAAACATCTCAGTATGGAGGAGTAAATATAAGATATAAACATAATCTTAAAAGACAGTACATAAAAGAATGGACTAAATTGCACGATAATATTATACCTTGGAATACAATTAGATATATATTTTAAACAAAAACAAAGATGAGTAAATTATTTTATACAGTAGAAAAGCAAACTCAAACCATTAATACAATAGAAGAATGTACAGGGTGGAAAACTATACAAGTTTATAAGATTGCAAACAACCAACCTAAAATGTGGTTTGAAATTGAAGCACGTAATGATGATTCATCTGTTAATGAAATACAAACTTGGTTAGACAATAATGGGTTTGAAGATAGAGAGTATGAGTTTGTATGGCTTTAATTTAAAACAAAACAAAGATGAGTAACACAATTTTAAAAGTAAAAAAAGAAAACCTTATTGAATGGTACTTTGATAATTGGGATAGACATGAAGCTTATCAATTTCTTAATGATGTAAAACAGGATATACTATTGTCAGGAGAATACATTCTAACAGTAGAAGAAATAGCTGATAGACTTGGTTATATTCCATCACATATTCTTGAAGGAGAACATGATGTTTTAGAATATGAGATATGGGATGAGTTAATATTAATCTAAACCAAAATAAAGATGATTAAAACAGCAGTAACATCAATAATAGATGCTCACGATAAGCATTTTAATAAAATTCACTTCTCAAAATGGATGTCTGTGAATAGAAAGAAATTAATAACTCAAGAAGAAGAAATAGCTGAGTTATATGCTGAATTTTGTGTTGAAGCAGATAGGGAGGGTAGACCATTAATTAAATTTAGAGACTTTATAGAATTATTAAACCAAAACAAAGATGAGTGAAGGAATAGTATATAGAACAATAGTATTACCTAATGATGTAAAAGCAGGTGATGTGCTACAAATCAAATTTGACACAGAAGGTGTTGTATATGATTTATTTGACAATTCTATGGAGGAATTGAAAGAAGAGTATGGATATGATTTCTATAGTGAAATAGAAGCTTTAAATCAAAACAAAGATGAATAACAATAGACATATATGGGAGGGCTGGACTGTTCAAGACTTTATAGATGAGTTAGAAGTAACATTTCCTTATCAGACATTTCATACATTTGAAGATGTAAAAGAATGGTGTAAGTCAGAACAACCTTATTATAAGAAGCATATACCTGAAGTATATAAACACTTTGTAAAGAAAGCTAGTTTTAAACCAAAACAAAGATGAGTAAAATACCTTTAAGAGTTAAAGTAGAAGCAGAAATAATGCATGCTAGGGAAGAAAGTAGTCATCCTAGTAGGTCAGAGTTAGTAAGAATAAGGAGGTTAGAAGAACTTATTATACTACTAGCTGATGTTATTGATAGAATGAATGAAAATCAAAACAAAAATGAGTAAAGAAGAATTTAAAATAGGTGATTGGTGTAGAGACACACTTAATAATGAAACATTCCAAATAGAGGAAATTAACTATAATGTAGAAGTACATGAAGACCCTT